>ERZ773054.66-NODE-66-length-74922-cov-21.977921_pt1 | contig 74922 bp, 58 predicted proteins | sample MGYA00580630_ERZ773054 | MGnify/ENA primary metagenome ERZ773054 (study PRJEB29015, sample SAMEA2737994) | human oral metagenome | biome: human oral; feature: human-associated habitat; material: dental | place: China | collected 2115 ... | reverse complement strand
CTTCCGATCTGGTCAGTCCGCCGCGCGCATGGAGCGCAGCTCCTTCTTCAGGTCCCGGATCTCGTCGCGCAGCCGGGCCGCCAGCTCGAAGTGCAGGTCCTCGGCGGCGGCGTGCATCTGGGCGGTGAGCTCGGTGATGAGGTCGGCCAGGTCCCCCTGGGCGGCCCCGGCCAGCTTCTCGCGCACGGTGGCCTCGGCGGCCCGACGGCGCCGCGAGACCACCGCCCGCTCCTCGTGGCCGCGGTAGCCGCCGGCCAGCAGCTCGGCGGTGTCCACGTCCTCGCGGGCGAGCATGTCGGTCACGTCCGCGATCCTCTTGCGCAGCGGCTGCGGATCGATGCCGTGCTCGGTGTTGTAGGCGATCTGCCGGGCGCGGCGCCGCTCGGTCTCCCCGATGGCCTCGGCCATGGCGGGGGTGATGGCGTCGGCGTACATGTGCACCTGCCCCGAGACGTTGCGGGCGGCGCGCCCGATGGTCTGGATGAGGGAGGTGGCCGAGCGCAGGAAGCCCTCCTTGTCCGCGTCCAGGATCGCCACGAGGGAGACCTCCGGCAGGTCCAGGCCCTCGCGCAGCAGGTTGATGCCCACGAGCACGTCGAACTCCCCCAGGCGCAGCCAGCGCAGCAGCTCCACGCGCCGCAGCGTGTCGACGTCGGAGTGCAGGTACTCCACGCGCACGCCCCGCTCGGCCAGGTAGGTGGTCAGGTCCTCGGCCATGCGCTTGGTCAGGGTGGTCACCAGGATCCGCTCCTCGCGCTCAACCCGGGCGCGCACCTCCTCCAGGAGGTCGTCGATCTGCCCCTGCGTGGGTTTGACGACGATCTTGGGGTCGACCAGACCGGTGGGACGGATGATCTGCTCGACGACGCCGTCGCCCCGCTGCGTCTCGTAATCGCCGGGCGTGGCGGACAGGTAGACGGTCTGCCCGATGCGGTCCTCGAACTCGGCGAAGGTCAGTGGGCGGTTGTCCAGGGCACTGGGCAGACGGAAGCCGTGATCGACCAGTGTGCGCTTCCGGGAGGCGTCGCCCTCGTGCATCGCGCCGATCTGCGGGACGGTGACGTGGGACTCGTCAATAACCAGGAGGAAGTCCTCCGGGAAGTAGTCGAGCAGTGTGTTGGGCGGCGTGCCCGGGGAGCGGCCATCAATGTGCATGGAGTAGTTCTCCACGCCCGCGCACGTACCAATCTGACCGAGCATCTCGAGGTCGTACGTGGTCCGCATGCGCAGGCGCTGAGCCTCCAGGAGCTTGCCGTCGCGCTCCAGGACGGCCAGGCGCTCGGCCAGTTCGGTCTCAATGCCCTCAATGGCTCGCTGAAGGCGTTCGGGCCCGGCGACGTAATGGGAGGCGGGGAAGACAAAGACCTGGTCGGTGGAGGCGATGACGTCCCCGGTCACGGGATGGAGGGTTGCCAGAGACTCGATCTCATCTCCGAAGAACTCGATGCGGATGGCGAGCTCCTCGTACATGGGGATGATCTCCACGGTGTCCCCCCGTACCCGGAAGGTTCCGCGGGTGAAATCGACATCATTGCGCGTGTACTGCATGGTGACGAAGCTGCGCAGAAGCTCGTCGCGGTCGATCTGGTCCCCCACGGCGAGTGGCGTCATGCGGTCGACATACTCCTGGGGCGTGCCCAGGCCGTAGATGCAGGAGACCGAGGAGACGACGACGACGTCGCGGCGGGTCAGCAGGGAGTTGGTGGCGCTGTGGCGTAAGCGTTCCACCTCGTCGTTGATGGAGGAGTCCTTCTCGATGAAGGTGTCCGTCTGGGGGACGTAGGCCTCGGGCTGGTAGTAGTCGTAATAGGAGACGAAGTACTCTACGGCGTTGTTGGGCAGCAGCTCGCGGAATTCGGCGGCCATCTGCGCGGCCAGGGTCTTGTTGGGCTCCAGGATGAGGGTGGGCCGCTGAACCTGTTCGACCAGCCAGGCGGTGGTGGCGGACTTGCCGGTCCCGGTGGCGCCCAGCAGAACGATGTCCTTCTCCCCCGCGCTCAGCCGCTCGGTGAGCTCGGCGATGGCGGTGGGCTGGTCGCCGCTGGGCGAGTAGGGACTGATGACCTCGAAGGGCTTGGCGGCGCGCTGGAGCTCGGTGACGGGACGCATGGGACCAGGCTACGCGGCCGTGGCGGCCTCACCGCCGATGCGCTAGGCCTTCACCCTGCTACTTGTGCTACTTGTCGCTCCCGCCCCATTCGACGGCAGTGAAGCCGGTGCGGGCAGGCGCAGGTGTCAGGACTTGCTCGGGGACGGCGACAGTGCTTGCGGGTGCATCTCCAATGACGATGTAGACGCGGATGAACGTGGTCGGGATGATCTCTTGGCCCCCGGATGTGAAGCGATAGCGCGCGACGTCTGTGTATTGGCTTCCCAGGAATGTCACCAGTGCCGTGCCCCGCTCGGCGATCTTCGGCCCCCAGAACGTGATGAACTCAGCCGCCTCACGATCATTGAGCCCCAGGACAGCCAGCTTGTCCTCCAGGAATCCCGACTCCTGGCCGGCCTCGACGACGAAACCCTCATCCTGGGAAAACGCCTTGGAAGCGTTCCCCTCCCAGAACAAAGACGGATAGTGCCGCCCAGCCGCGTCGACCAGGTCCCCATCAGGGTGTGCAGTCACGCTCCACGTTGCGGCCCCATCCGCCCCCTGCTCCGGCTGCGGGTAGGTGTACGTGAGCCGCCCATCGAAGCTCAGCTCAACCGTCACATCAGTGATCGCCTCCGGGTAAAGATACAACACCGGCTTATAGGATTTCTCCTCATCACGCTTATAGGCTTTCTCCTCACGAAGGCCGCAGGCCGACAGCGTTATGAGCGCACCGACCTGACCGGCCAGAGCAAGCGCACCACGCCGACTCACCACACCAACCGAGATCTCTCGCAAGCCAGCCATGAGTATATGGATCCTTTCATACTGCTGGAAAGACAATCCAACGCTAGAACCGGTACCCGCTCACGACCATAGTAAGAACTGCCCATTCAAAGGCAAGAGAACCGCCTGCAAAAGGACGACGCGACTCGCCTAGTTAACAGCGATTCGATTCGCCCACAACCATTCGACCCCGTCTGCGAGGTCCTCCCGAGTACCGTTGTTGAGAAGCACGATATCGGCCACTTGGCGGCGCTCTTCATCCCCAGCTTGGCTGGCTATGCGGCTCTCGGCATCCTCACGTGTCAGACCTCGCCGCTGCAGCCGCGCCAGCCTCAGCGCGCGAGGTGTTTCAACAACCATGACGCAGTCGAAGAGGTCTTCCATTCCCTCCTCGACCAGCAGGGGCACGTCGTAGACAGCGACCCCTCCCGGTGCTGCCGCCTCCATGCGCTGGGCCGCTGTCTGAGCGACTTGCGGCAGCATGATCGCTTCAAGCGTTCCACGAGCATCTGGATCATTGAAGACGCGCTCGGCTAGAAGCGCCCGATCCAGAGCACCGTCCGCGGTAAGAAGCTCCGCCCCGAATGCCGCGACGATCGCATCGAACCCGGGGGTGCCGGGCTCCACCACTTCGCGGGCAATGACATCAGCATCTACGATGTGCGCGTCGCGCGCAGCAAGCAGGCCTGCCACCGTCGACTTGCCCGAACCGATGCCGCCGGTCAGTCCTACACGCAGTGCTCGGTTGCCGCGCGGCACACTGAGTCTTCCAAGACCTGCCACAGCCGCGCGGCGGCGGCGGACCACATCGGCGAGCTCGACAATGAAAGCGCGCAGTACTTCGGCAACCGTCGGTGACGACATGATCTCCTGATCCGGCACGTGCACCAGGCCAACCACAGGCCGCGAGCCCTCGGCCATATCGGAGACGGCATCGAGCGCGGCATAGTTCGTAGCCATCTCGGCGTATTGCTCGGCGCCAGCAGTGTAGGTCACCGGTAGGCCCGCTGCTCTGAGTCGTCCCGCCAGAGCAGCTGTCGTCCATGCAGCGCGATACTGCGGCATCTCACCGGAAACGGAGTCCTCGCCACTCGCTTGAAATCCAATGTCGCCCGATATGCACACCGCAGCGTCATTCCGTGGTGTGCGTTCCGGGGCCATCGTTTGGGTCTGAAGCCCGACATGCACGACCACATCGGGTCGTAGGCGCTCGATAGTGCTGCCACCGGCTGCTGATGCTCCGTTAGAAGCTGCGGGAAGAAGCTCCCGAGTCAGGATCGCACTGCTTCCCACCAGTTCGATCATCTCCGGCAGGAGTCGGACGGCGTCCCACGGAGTAATGGAACTAGCCCTATCGAAGTGTTCAAAACCGGTGACATGGACTGTCACCGGGGCCTCAGCCACGTCTGAGCCCGCCGTAGCGCAGCTCTGAGGGCTGGTGGCGTCCTGCGTCTGCGTCATGCTGCGAGATTAGCGGTAAGAACGGCAACGGGTCACCCAAATGGTGCATGGACAAAGAGGGCCGACCTGTCAGGATAAACACAAGTGAGCCTGAGCACTGCAATCAGAACATTCAATTTATCCGTTGATACTCTTGCTCCGCCAGCCCCGCTAACTTGACCTAATAAAATTTTCCTGGGACTTTTCACCGCCACCGATGTGATGCCGTCCGGATCGGCCTCGGCCATAAGGGGCGATGAGCTGTTCGACCGCGGCGATCCGTTCAGTGACGCCACTGGGAACAGCCTTGCATTTATCGAGTTCGGCACGTGCTCGCCTGCATGTCTCTCTCGCGCTGGAAGCACGAGCGGGCGCCAACTCGACTCCCTTGGCAGTGGCCTCGGCCAGCAGCGTCAGGGCGACGCAGCTCGTCTCCGGATCGCCGATGGCATCGGTTAGGACGGTGAGCCGTTCTTTCATGCGCGAGGTGCCCCAGTCCGCCATCTGCTCGTGCACCCGGAGCCAATGACCCCGTGCGGCCTCGGTGTCATTGTGGGCGCCGGCCGCTCGGGCGGCAGTGGCCAGGCTCGCGCAGGCCAGCTCGATCCATCCCTGCGATAGGCACAGCTCACTGGTATCGAGGGACTCCCGTTCGGCGCGCTCGGTAGCGCCCAGGGCCAGCAGCAGCCTGGCGAAGGAGATCCGCAGGTCGACAACGATCTCGAGCTGGCTGTCATCGGTGACGAGCTCCAACGACCGGCTGACCGTCTCCGCCGTTGTCATAGCGCGCTCGCGGACCGAGCCCAAACCATATCCTCGCGCTAGAACCAGCAGCTCATTGACCTCCTTGAGCAGAACATCCCGGCGCTGCAGGCGATGCTCGTCAACAGCGGTGCCGGTCACCGTGCCGTAGGAGCGTGATGCCAATCCGGAAGCCTCCCCGGCCATACGCGACTCCACCCGGTAGGACACTCCGTTATTGCCATTGCGCTCATCGAAGCGCACGCCAATGGCGCGCGCGAAAGTCGTCAATGCGTCGTAGGCGCGCACCACGGTGTCCCAGCCGGTGACTTTCAGAGAGACGCCCCAGGAGGTCGTCCAGTTGATCGACGAGCCCAGGGCATTTGCGCCGTAACCGGCCCGGTTGGCCTCACGCAGAACGAGGCTGGCTCCCACCGCCGCATTGAGAAGACCCCACGCGGTGGTGTTATCCGCGTTAGTGAGATCGGTATGCCGAAGAAGGGCCAGCCCCCGCTCCCATTGGCCGGACAGCCCCAGATACTCCAACTCGTCACCCAGGAGCGGTATGCGCAGTGAGGAGGGCGCTTCGATGTGCCGCAGGGACATCAGAGCATCCTCGGCCTCGACCTTGCGCTGCTGGGCGAGGTAGGACAACAGGGAGGCCGCCAAGCGACGGGAGGTGCCCGCCGGGTCGGCCTCGGGCCGATTGGGCACCCCGGAGGTGGTCCGGATGACACCGGAGAAGTCGTCGTGCATGCGAGCGGTCGCCAGCGTCGCACCGGTATCAGCATCATCGAAGGAGAACAGCCGGGCGACGCGCAGCTGCTCGAGTGCATCGGCCCGCTCCCCGAAGAAGGTGCACAGTTCCACTCGTGCGTATCGCAGAGGCAGGGCGGAGCGGCCTCCCGCGGCGCGCAGTCGGCTGCACCGTTCAACGGCACGATCGATGTCCTCACGGGAACGCGTAGGGTCCTCTCCCAGCGCCGCGAGCCAGTCCCGGTCGAATTCCGCTAGAGCAGCAGCCAAGCGCTTGGCACTCTCCCCCGTCGGGAGCTGCTCGGGAGAGGTGTGCAGAAGCGCGTCGTAGATACCTGCCTGCACGACGGGTGAGCGAACATCTACGGGATCGGCAAACAGACCCGTGAGTTCGTCCCAGGTAGTCATCGTCTCCCCTTGTTCTTGTTCTTGGATCGAATCCGCACGTCGGTACGGAAACCAGTTCGAATGACAGCCTCACACACCAGTTGCGATATCGCGATGGGGAGCCGAGCCCGTCAAGGGCAAGGGCCCGCCCACCGGCAAGTGGACGGGCCCTCCCTACAGGGATTGTATCTTCCAAGAACTATCGGTTCAGTTCCCGGTCAGCTTCTCGCGCAAAGCGGCGAGCGCCTCGTCGGAGGCCAGGGTGCCGGTTGTCTCGGATGCGGTTGAGGAGTACGAAGTGGCGCCGGCCGGGGCCGCCGCCCCACTGGTCTCGGTGTCCTCCTCCAGGGCCTTGGCGACCTGAGCCTTGTGGGACTCCCACCTGGCGTGAGCGGCTGCATACTCGGCCTCCCAGGCCTCGCGCTGGGCATCGAAGCCCTCGAGCCACTCGTTGGTCTCCGGGTCGAAACCCTCGGGGTACTTGTAGTTGCCGTTCTCGTCATACTCCGCAGCCATGCCGTACAGCGAAGGATCGAAGTCCTCCGAGTGGGGGTCCACTCCCTCGTTGGCCTGCTTGAGCGACAGCGAGATGCGACGGCGCTCGAGGTCGATGTCAATGACCTTGACGAAGACCTCGTCGCCGACCTTGGCGACCTGCTCGGGCACCTCCACGTGGCGCTGAGCCAGCTCGGAGATGTGGACGAGGCCCTCGATGCCGTCCTCGACGCGGACGAACGCGCCGAAGGGGACCAGCTTGGTGACCTTGCCGGGCACAACCTGGCCGATGGCGTGGGTGCGGGCGAATGCCTGCCACGGATCTTCCTGGGTGGCCTTGAGCGACAGGGAGACGCGCTCGCGATCCATGTCGACGTCAAGAACCTCAACGGTGACTTCCTGGCCAACCTCGACGACCTCGGACGGGTGGTCGATGTGCTTCCAGGACAGCTCGGAGACGTGAACCAGGCCGTCGACACCACCGAGATCGACGAACGCGCCGAAGTTGACGATGGAGGAAACGACGCCGGAGCGCACCTGGCCCTTCTGCAGGGTGTGCAGGAAGTTCGTGCGGACCTCGGACTGGGTCTGCTCGAGCCATGCGCGGCGGGACAGGACCACGTTGTTGCGGTTCTTGTCGAGCTCGATGATCTTCGCTTCGATCTCGCGACCGATGTAGGGGGCGAGGTCGCGAACGCGACGCATCTCGACGAGGGAGGCGGGCAGGAAGCCACGCAGGCCGATGTCGAGGATCAGGCCGCCCTTGACGACCTCGATGACGGTACCGGTAACGACGCCGTCCTCTTCCTTGACCTTCTCAATCTGGCCCCACGCGCGCTCGTACTGCGCACGCTTCTTCGACAGGAGGAGGCGACCTTCCTTGTCTTCCTTCTGGAGGACGAGCGCCTCGATCTGGTCGCCCACGGCGACAACGTCGTCGGGGTTGACGTCGTGCTTGATGGACAGCTCGCGAGAGAGGATGACACCCTCGGTCTTGTAGCCGATGTCAAGGAGGACCTCGTCGTGGTCGACCTTGACGACAGTGCCCTCGACGATGTCACCATCGTTGAAGTACTTGATGGTCTCGTCGATGGCTGCGATCAGGTCTGCTTCCGAACCAATGTCGTTGATAGCGACCTGCGGCGTGTTGGTGGTCATGTAGTAGTTTCTCCGAAACGGACTGGATAGTAGATGGACAGTTCCGGCGTCCCGAGACGAATGCGGATGCACTTATCCCCAGACACCGTGAACTAGTTTAGCAGCCTTTAACTGGCAAATGTGACGAATTTGGCGACACTTTCCGTGGTGTGCGTCGCGTCGCCACGCCGGTCAGTGAGCCGCAAGCTGCCAGGACCGCCCGACTCCGACAGCAACATCGAGCGGAACGGAGAGCTCCACGGGCGTCGCCATCTTGTCGCGGACGATCGCTTCGACGGCGGCCGCCTCGCCCGGCGCGACCTCGACGAGCAATTCGTCGTGGATCTGCACGAGGAGGCGCGACTTCAGGCCGGCCTCGGACAGGGCGTCGACGACATTGATCATGGCGATCTTGACGATGTCTGCAGCGCTGCCTTGGATGGGCGCGTTGAGTGCGGCGCGCTCGGCCATCTCGCGCCGCTGACGGTTCGACGAGCGCAGGTCGGGCAGGTAGCGGCGGCGCCCGAACATCGTCTGGGTGTACCCGTCTGCTCGCGCCTGGGCGACCAGGCCCTCAAGGTAGTCGCGCACCTTCCCGAAGCGTTCGAAGTAGCGGTCGCGCAGGGCGGCGGCCTCGGGCACGGGAATACCGAGCTGGGCGGCGAGCCCGTAGGAGGACAGGCCGTACGCGAGGCCGTAGGACGTTGCCTTGATGCGCGAGCGCTCCTCGGCGCTGACCTCGGCGACCGGCGTTCCGAACACCATCGATGCCATCGTGCGATGCAGGTCCTCGCCGGAGTTGAACGCTTCGATGAGTGCCTCGTCCCCCGACAGGTGCGCCATGAGGCGCATCTCGATCTGCGAGTAGTCGGCGCTCATGAGTGACTCGAATCCCTCACCTGCGACGAAGGCCCCGCGGATACGCATACCATCGGCGCTGCGCGCGGGAATGTTCTGCAGGTTCGGATCGGAGGACGCGAGGCGCCCCGTGGCCGCGGCGACCTGGGAGAAGGTCGTGTGGATGCGTCCGTCAGAGGCGACGGTCGCGGACAGGGAGTCGACCATCTGCTTGAGCTTGATGCGGTCGCGGTGGGTGAGCAGGAACCCGAGGAAGTCGTGCCCCGCTCCCCCCTCGTCGGAGGTCTTCGCGTGCAGGTCCGCCAGGGCCTCGGCGTTCGTCGTGTACCCGGTCTTCGTCTTCTTCGTCTTAGGCAGGCCGAAGTGGTCGAAGAGGAGCTCCTGGAGCTGCTTGGGGCTCGACAGGTTGACCTCGCGGCCGGCGGCAGCCCACGCGCCCTCGCGCGCGGCGTCGACGGCCTTGCCGAGTTCGTCGGATAGACCGTCCAGCACGGACGTGTCCGCGGCGATGCCGATGTCTTCCATCTGACCGAGCAGGACCGACAGCGGCATCTCCATGTCGGTGAGCAGCGCGGCCTCGGAGCTTTCCTCCAGGCGCGAGCGCAGAGTCGAGGCGAGCGGGTGAAGGTGGGCGGCCAACTTCCCGGCGCGCACCTGGGCGGCGCTCGGGCCAGCTCCCATGTCACCGAGATCAAAGAGAGCCTCAGAGTCACCCTCCTCTTCCTCGATCACGACGCCAAGCACACGCGAGAGCACATCCTCCAACTTGTGGGAGCGCTGATCGGGATGCGCCAGGTAGGCCGCCAGCACCGTGTCGAACTCGACGCCGCCCAGAGTCCAGCCGCGCGAGGAGAGAGCATGACGCGCACCCTTCGCGTCGTGCACGATGAGGGACGAGGCCGTGGCGAGCACCTCGCCGAGTGCTTCCTCCTGCTTGGGGCTCAGTTCGACGGGGTCGATCACGAGTGCCTCGTTGTCGGAGGCGAGGACAAGGCGGGTGACATCGCCGCGAGTCGGCCGCATGTCGCCTTCAACGAGCACGGCGAGCGTCGAGTGAACGCGAGCCCACTGGGCAATGTCGCAGGAAGCATCCGCGAGGGCCACCGAGATCTCCATCTCGGTCACAGCCTCGGGAGCCTCATCGGCGTGCCCCTCCCCCATGCCGATGCCAGCGACCTCGCGCACCTTCTGGCGCAGACGACCAAATTCGAGAGAATCAAAGAGCCGATCGATGGCGGCGACATCCGTGGGGCGGCGCGCCAGATCACTGGGCGACACCTCAAGGTCCATGTCGGTGAGCAAGCGATTGAGGCGGCGGTTGCGCACGACGTCGTCCATGTGTTCACGCAGGGCCGCTCCGCGCTTTCCACCGATCTCGTCGGCCCGCGCCAAAAGGTTGTCCAGGCCGTCGTACTTGTTAATCCACTGCGCGGCAGTCTTCGGGCCGACACCCGGAACGCCGGGCAGGTTATCCGAGGTCTCACCCACGATTGCGGCAATCTCGGGATAGCGGTGCGGCGGCACGCCGTACTTCTCCTCCACCGCCTGCGGAGTCATGCGGCGCAGATCGCCGGGACCCGTGCCCGGGTACAGCACCGTGACGTTGTCAGTCACCGTCTGGAAGGAGTCGCGGTCGCCGGATACGACAAGGACCGTCGCACCATCGTTGCCCGCGCGGTACGCGAGCGTCGCGAGAATGTCGTCCGCTTCAAAGCCCTCACGTGAGAGCGACACGATGCCCATCGCATCGAGCACCTCGCGAATGAGCTCGACCTGGCCCTTGAACTCCTCGGGCGTGGCGTCGCGCGTCCCCTTGTACTCCGGGTACTCCTCGGTACGGAATGAGTGTCTGGACACATCGAAAGCGACAGCAACGTGTGTCGGCTGCTCGGTTTCCAACAGCCTCGTCAGCATTGAAACGAAGCCGTAAACCGCATTCGTGTGCTGGCCGGTAGCCGTCACGAAGCTATCCGGCGGCAGGGCATAAAACGCACGAAAAGCCATCGAATGGCCGTCAATAATCAGCACAGTGTCACTCACACATGCCACCCTAGATGCCATGACACACGATCACCAGACGAAACACACGCATTCTTCCTCACCCGATCCGCTCGCACGGGGCGGCTGGGTCGGCGCCCACTGGCCCGGCACCCTCATGGAAGCGACCGGCATGGAAGTGCTGGAGCACAGCGCGTCACGCACCGTGATCTCCATGCCCATCGACGGAAACCGCCAGAGCGCCGGAATCCTCCACGGTGGCGCATCCGCTGCCCTCGCGGAGACTGCGGCGTCATTTGCAGCACAAATTCATGCGCGTGAAGCTAACCCGGGCAAGCAGGCCTACGCCGTCGGGACTGAACTTAACGCCTCCCATATCAGTGCAGGACGCGAGGGAATAATCACTGCGACCGCGACCGCCGTTCACCTCGGCCGCAGCTCGACCGTCCACACCGTGGAGATTCGCGACGAGGCCGGCCGACTGATCTCCATCGCCCGCGTGGCGAACCGCATCCTGGTGCGTTCGAGCCACGACTGAGTTGCTAGAACACAGCAATGGGGAGGGGCAATTGCCCCTCCCCATTCGCTCGTCTATGACTCAGTCGTCGACCTGGTTGATCACCGCGTCAGCAACCTCACGCATGGACAGACGACGATCCATCGATGTCTTCTGAATCCAGCGGAAGGCCTCAGGCTCGCTCATGCCCATATTCTTCATGAGCAGACCCTTCGCGCGGTCAACGCGCTTTCGGGTCTCGAAGCGATCCGACAGATCGGCGATCTGATCCTCGAGCGACTCGATCTCAGCGTGACGCGACAGAGCGATCTCAACGGCAGGGATCAGGTCAGCAGGGCTGAAGGGCTTCACGACGTATGCCATCGCGCCGGCGTCGCGCGCACGCTCAACGAGCTCAGTCTGGGAGAAAGCCGTCAACATGACAACAGCGCAGGACAGTTCCTGCAGGATCTTCTCTGCTGCGGTGATGCCGTCCATCTTCGGCATCTTGACATCCATCACGCACAGATCGGGTTCGAGCTCGAGTGCAAGCTCGACAGCTTCCTCACCGTCGGCAGCCTCGCCAACGACCTCGAACCCCGCCTGCGTCAGCGTCTCAACGATATCGAGACGAATCAACCCCTCGTCTTCTGCGACGAGGACGCGACGCGGTTCAGCCTGCTCTTCACTCATTGTCATATTCCTCAGTTTGATCGGTTTGCTCAGCTGCTCTATTGTGGGACACGCACACGCGAAGCCCCGATAGCCCAACTGGCAGAGGCGGTCGGCTCAAACCCGGCTTGTTGTGGGTTCGAATCCCACTCGGGGTACCGCCAGTGGAGTACGTGCTCCTAATGGTACCGGCAATTCAGCACGTATGCGACGTGCGTGGCACAAATTGATACAGCACAATCGCAGACGAACAAGGGGCCGACAAGCAAAGCTTGTCGGCCCCTTTGTCACGGCTCAGGCCACGACGCTCAGTTCGAGACCGAGGTACTCGGCAGCCGCGCCCCGGCGGGCCGGCTCGTCAAGGTCGGCGATTGCCTGCTTGACCTTCGAGTCATGGAAGTCAGCGAACCACGGCTCAACGGCGCGTGACAGTTGGCCGACCTCCAGGTTGTTGGCCACACGGCCAAACAGGGTGTCGTGGACCGACACGGTACGGACCTTCGTATTCATTTCTCTTTCTCCTCTTCAATTCGGGCGCGCCAGAAAACGTGCTTTGTTCGCACAGGCATTCCTGATCACGCCGGGCAGCGATCTGCTGCACTGCCGCGCCGTCGTTGGTGCGGCGTCCACGTGTCTCAACGTGTATCCGAGTACTTTATTCCACGGATTCAATTTTGTCCACGTGAACAGACAAAAAGTGCGGGGGCGCCGGCCTGGTGCCGGCGCCCCCGCTACTCACGCATCTCACGAGTGGCGGGTTCCGCCAATCGCGTAGTCGGCCTCATCTCCGACTTCATGGATACGCAGCATATTCGAGGAGCCGGCGATGCCCGGGGGCATACCAGCAACGATGACCAGCTGATTGCCGATGTCCGCCAGGTGCGCAGACTGAACCACCTGATCGAGCTGCCACACCATGTCGTCCGTGTGCTGCACCTCGGGCACGCGATAGGCCTGGATACCCCACGACAGGGCGAGGCGGCGACGCGTCGATTCGAGCGGCGTGAAGGCCAGCATCGGGATCGGGCGGCGCATGCGCGACAGCAGACGAGCGGAGGTACCGGACTGGCTGAAGGTCACGAGGTAGCGGGCATCCATGTGCTCGGCGATACGCGCCGCGGCCTCACAAATGACGCCCGCGCGGTCGGCGTAGAAGCCGGGGATCGAGGCGATACGCTCGCCGCCATTCTCTTCCGTCGACTCGATGATCGCGGCCATCGTTCGCACCGTCTCGATGGGGAACGCGCCGACCGAGGTCTCGCCGGAGAGCATGACCGCATCGGCACCGTCGAGAATCGCGTTGGCACAGTCGGAGGCCTCGGCTCGCGTCGGGCGCGGGTTCTTGATCATGGAATCCATGACCTGTGTCGCGACAATGACGGGCTTGGCGGCAATGCGGGCGAGTTCGATGGCGCGCTTCTGCACCAGCGGGACGGCCTCAAGGGGCATCTCGACACCGAGGTCACCGCGGGCGACCATGATGCCGTCGAAGGCCTGGATGATGTCTTCCAGCGCCTCGACAGCCTGCGGCTTCTCGATCTTGGCGATAACCGGGATGCGCTTGCCCATCTCGTCCATGATCTCGTGGACGTCGTCGATGTCCTCGGCGGAACGCACGAAGGACAGGGCAATGAAGTCGGCATCCTGCTCGATGGCCCAGCGCAGATCCTCCTTGTCCTTCTCGGACAGGGCAGGAACGGAGACGGCGACGCCGGGCAAGTTAAGGCCCTTGTGGTCCGACACCATGCCGGGAACCTCGACGCGGGTAACGACGTCGGTCTCGGTGACCTCGACGACGCGGACCGCGACGTTACCGTCGTCGATCAGCAGGCGGTCGCCAGGAGCACAGTCACCGGGCAGGCCTTTAAAAGTCGTACCGACGAGTTCCTTGGTGCCGGGAACGTCGCGGGTCGTGATGGTGAAGGTGTCACCGATCTTCAGTTCCTGGGGGCCATCCTGGAACGTCTCAAGACGGATCTTGGGGCCCTGGAGGTCGACGAGAACCGCGATCGCGCGGCCGGACGTCGCAGACGCCTTCCTCACGCGCGAAATGACGGCCGCGTGTTCCTCAGGCTTTCCATGCGACCGGTTGATACGCGCGACATCCATGCCGGCGTCCACCAGTGCCTGGAGCTGCTCAGGGGTTTCAGTGGCAGGTCCAATAGTGCAGACAATCTTAGCTCGACGCATAGGTATGAGTTTACCGTCCAATCACGGTTGAAACGAGGAGGATGCACACCGGGTTAACGTGATCATTCCCATGAATCCGCATGTGGTGGGAGCGCTGGCACACGGATTGCCCGCACAGAGGAAGACGAAAACTACTCGAGAGTGCTCTCTTCAGCAGTTTCATCCCCACTCACGCTGGTCCCCGAAACATCGTCAGCATCGGATTCATCGGCGTCAGTCTGCAGGTCTTGGGCTTCTTCGTCCGCGTGTTCCGCAGTCGTCTCAGCGACAACGCGCGTCGGGCGCCCAAGCCGGCCGGCGACGACGAACACGAGTACGCCCAGTGCGAACACGAGCAGGGACGTCCATACATTGAGGCGCAGGCCCAAGACTCTGTGCGCATCATCGATGCGCAGCATCTCAATCCAGCACCGGCCGGCGGTGTAGGCCATCAGATACAGACCGAACACCTGTCCCCCGGCGAAGCGGTGACGCCGGTCGAGCCACACGATGAGCGCGGCGGCGGCAAGGTTCCACAGGCACTCGTAGAGGAACGTCGGATGGAACAGCGTCCCCGCGGGGTAGCCGGCGGGCATGTGCGCCGTGTCGATCTGGAGGCCCCACGGCATGGTCGTCGGAGCGCCGAAGAGCTCCTGGTTGAACCAGTTTCCCCAACGGCCGATCGCTTGGGCGATCAGCAGAGCCGGGGCCAGGGAGTCGGCGATTGGGCCGAGGCGGACACCCGCACGTTTGACCGCGATATACACGCCGAGCGCGCCGAAGGCGACGCCGCCCCAAATGCCGAGGCCTCCACGCCAAATCTGGAAAGCGAGCATCGGGTCACCACCCGGACCGAAGTAAGCATCCGGGGACGTGATGACATGGTAGATACGCGCGCCGACGACGCCAAGCGGGATTGCCCAGAGTGCGGCGTCGTACAGCGTGTCCGGGTTTCCACCGCGGTCGCGGTAACGGCGTGCCGTCCACCAGACGCCGATGATCATGCCTGCGGCGATGATGATGCCGTAGGCCCGCAGCGGAATCGGCCCTAGGTACCAGACGCCCTGCGAGGGCGACGGGATACCGGCCGCGATGAGGGCGCTCACGCGCGCACCCCGGTGACGCCGTACTTCAGCTCGGTGGCGAGCTCGCCCAGGGCCTTCAGGCCACGGTCGATGTTCTCGTCGAACAGAGTCTTGACGAGCGCGGATCCGACGATGACACCGTCCGCGTAGGCGCCGATCTCGCGGGCCTGAGCGCCGTTGGAGACGCCGAGGCCCACGCACACGCGCTCGGCTCCGGCGGCGCGGGTACGCTCCACGACGTCGGCGACGTGAGCGCCGACCGCTGCGCGCGCACCCGTCACACCCATCGACGAGGCCGCGTAGACCCAGCCGCGCGAGTGCTCGGCGATGAGCTTGAGGCGATGCTTGGGGGATGAAGGAGCGCTCAGATAAATTCGTTCGAGGTCGTACTTGTCCGACGCCGCCTCCCACTGCGCGCCCTCCTCGGGCGGCAGGTCCGGCGTGATGAGGCCGGAGCCGCCGACGGCGGCGAAGTCCTTGGCGAAGCGCTCGACGCCCCACCACTCGACGGGATTCCAGTAGGTCATCGAGCAGGTCGAAATACCGTACGAGGTTAGCTCGTCCACCGCGTGGAAGAGATCCTCGAGGTGCGCGCCTCGTTCGAGAGCTGCGACGGTCGCACGCTGGATGGTCGGGCCGTCCATGCCCGGATCCGAGTACGGGAAGCCGAGCTCGATAACGTCGACGCCGCAGTCCGCCAGGACCTTACCCGCGCGGATCGAATCCTCGACCGACGGGAATCCCACGGGCAGGTATGCGATGAGCGCAGCGTCGCCGCGCTGGAGGGCGGCGTCAATCGCGCTAGCTGAATGGGGTGCACGCGTCATGTCACTTCTCCTCGTTCTCGTCCAGGACGGCAACGCCCGACGGGCCGGCGCTGGGGTCGATGACCTGCAGCTTCGCCTGTCCGTAGCCGAACCACCGCGATGCCGTATCCACGTCCTTGTCGCCACGACCCGACACGGTCACGATCACGATGGGCTCCTCACCGGGTGCGAACGGGCCCTCGGCCTCGGACTTCGCGCGGGCCCAGGCGCGCACGCCGGCGAGGGCGTGCGAGGACTCGATCGCGGGAATGATGCCCTCCGTACGCGACAGATGTAGGAAAGCATCCATGGCCTCGGCGTCAGAAACGGGCATGTACGAGGCTCGGCCGGAGCGCGCCAACCACGCGTGCTGCGGGCCGACACCCGGGTAATCAAGGCCGGCGGAAATCGAGTGGGAGGCCTTCGTCTGGCCGTCGCGTTCCTGCAGCACGAACGTGCGTGCACCGTGCAGCACACCCACCTCGTCGGCGGTAATAGAGGCTGCGTGTCGCCCGGTGTCGAAGCCATCGCCGGCTGCCTCGCAACCGAGCAGCTCGACGCTGGGATCATCGATGAACGCGGTGAAGGATCCGATGGCGTTGGAACCGCCACCCACGCAGGCCACGACGACGTCGGGCAGGCGTCCCTCGGCGGCGAGCAGCTGTGCGCGCGCCTCGTCGCCGATAACACGCTGAAGGTCGCGCACCAGCTCCGGGAACGGGTGCGGGCCGGCGGCCGTACCAAAGATGTAGTTGGTCGTCTCCACGTTGGTCACCCAGTCGCGGAAGGCCTCGTTGATCGCGTCCTTGAGGGTCGCCGATCCAGCCGTCACGGCGATAACCTCGGCGCCGAGCATCTGCATACGCGCGACGTTCAGCGCCTGTCGCTCGGTGTCCTCACGTCCCATGTAGATCGTGCAGTCGAGGCCGAGGAGAGCAGCGGCGGTCGCGGTGGCCACGCCGTGCTGGCCGGCGCCGGTCTCGGCGATGACACGCGTCTTGCCCAGCTCCTTGGTGAGCAAGGCCTGACCGAGCACGTTGTTGATCTTGTGCGAGCCCGTGTGGTTCAGGTCCTCGCGCTTCAGGAACACGCGCACACCGCCCAGGTCGGCTGCGAAACGCGGTGCCTCAGTCAGCAGCGAGGGACGTCCGGCGTAGTTCAGGAACAGGTCGCGCAGGCGGCGCTGGAACGACTTGTCGCGCCACAGTTGCTGCCACGCGGCCTCAACCTCTTCGAGGGGGCCCATGAGGGACTCGGCGACGAAGCGTCCACCGAAATCACCGAAGTACGGTCCTTGCGCAAAGTTCTCGGCAACCATCACTGTCCTTCCTGACGCGCCGCGGCGACGCGAGCCTTACGATCCGTTCGCAGAGCGGGATGCTGCCCAGCACTCACCATGTCCTGGATGCTCGCGCGGGGGTCGCCCGACGTCACGAGCGCTTCGCCGACGAGAACAGCATCCGCGCCCCACTTGGCGTATTCAAAAACATCATGAGCATTCGCGACGCCGGACTCGGCGACGGCGACAACATCCTGGGGAATCACGTCGATGACCTGCTCAACTGTCGAGCGGTCCACTTCCAACGTCTTCAGATTGCGAGCGTTGACGCCAATGATCGAGGCACCGGCCTCCATCGCGCGCAGGGCTTCGAGTCGCGAGTGCGTCTCCACCAATGCCTCCATGCCGAGCGAACGAGTGCGTTCCAGCAGGGACACCAGCACATTCTGCTCGAGCGCGGCGACGATCAGCAGCACGAGGTCGGCGCCGTGAGCACGCGCCTCGTGGATCTGATACGGAGTGACGATAAAATCCTTGCGCAGAATCGGAATGTCGACGGCCGCGCGCACAGCGTCAAGATCCGCGAGCGAACCATTGAAGCGACGCTGCTCGGTGAGCACCGAGATGACCGACGCTCCCCCGGCCTCGTACGTCGACGCGAGAGCTGCCGGATCCGGGATCGCTGCGAGCGCACCCTTAGACGGCGAGGATCGCTTGACCTCGGAGATGATCTTGACGGCACCGTCGCGGTTACGCAGAGCACCGAGAGCATCCTTCGCCTCCGGGACCTGGGTCTCCATCTCCTTGATCCGAGCCAGAGGGACGCGGTCTTCACGCTCTTTCAGGTCCTGACGGACCCCAGCGATAATGTCATCGAGAACGCTCACGACGCTCCCCTTTCAGGCAGAAATGATCAATCCTCACCTAGGCTAGCGAAAAATAGCCGCCAACGAGTCAGCCATCCCGCACTACGGGTCAGGACAAGGGGATGAGAGTCGACGCTCGCACGACGGATTCAACCGCCGCGGCGGCCTTATTACGCGACTCCTCGTATTCCAGGGCAGGAACCGAGTCCGCAACGAGACCCGCACCCGCCTGCACCGAGGCTACGCCGTCCTTCAAGGAAGCAGTGCGAATAGCGATCGCTAGATCCGCGTCCCCCGACAGGTCGAAGTAGCCGACCACGCCGCCGTACACGCCGCGCGCTGCGGGCTCGAAATCATCGATCAGCTGGATGGCACGAGGCTTGGGCGCCCCCGACAGGGTTCCTGCGGGGAACGTCGCAACCAGGGCATCGAGCGCATCAGCGTCCTCGCGCAGCACCCCCGTCACCGTGGAGGAGATGTGCTGAATGTGAGAGAAACGCTTGAGCTCCATGAGCGTGGAGACCTCGACCGACGCAGGATCGCAGACCTTCGACAGGTCGTTACGAGCCAGGTCCACGAGCATCACGTGCTCCGACAGCTCCTTCGGGTCCTCGAGAAGCTCGGCAGCGAGACGATGGTCCTCGGCGGAATCCGCTCCGCGCGGGCGCGAGCCCGCGATCGGGTACGTCCAGACGCGGCGTCGTTCAGTCTTCACGAGGGTCTCGGGAGACGAGCCGACGATCACGAAGTGACCGCCCCGCTCATCGGGCAGATCCAGGAAGTACATGTAGGGCGAGGGGTTGACCGTGCGCAGCACCCGGTAGACGTCGATGCCGCTGGCCGACGTCGACACGTCAAGGCGCTGGGAAACGACAATCTGGAAGGCGTCGCCGTCTTCAATCGCCCGCTTGGCCGCGTTGACGGAAGACTCAAAATCTGCTCGTGCCGTGCGCTCGCGCACCTCCGGCGGCGTGGCACCGCTGGCACCCAAAACCGCGGGCGCGATCGGGTTCGCAAGCTGCGTGGTCATCGCCTCGAGACGCTCAATCGCTCGGTCGTACGCCCCATCCACACCGTCAGCCGAGCCGTTCAGGTTCCAGGCGATAGCCATGAGGTAAACCGAACCAGTCGCATGGTCGAGCGCGGCGACCTCGGTGGCGAGCACGAGCGTCGCATCCGGGATGTCGGATTCCTTCGGCGCGGTCGCTGCGAGCGTCGGCTCCCACTCGGGGATGATGCCCCAGCCCAGAGAACCGACGAGAGCACCCGTCAGTGGGGGCATTCCTTCAATCGCAGGTGCGGCGAGCTCCTCCAGTGCGGAGTGCACGACCTCGAGGAAGGTTCCCTCCGCCAGGGCACCCTCAGGATGTGAACCGATCCACTGCGCGCGTCCGTCACGCGCGACGATCGCACCGGCGCTCGATGCTCCGACGAACGACCAGCGTCCCCACGAACCACCATGCTCAGCGGATTCCAGAATAAAGCTGCCATAGTTGCCGTGCGCAAGCTGCCGGTAGACACCCACCGCGCTCAGCTCGTCGGCAAGCACGCGGCGCACCACGGGGATCACGCGGCGCTTCGCAGCGAGATCAACAAAGACATCGCGCGGGGGCCACGTCTGGCCCCATTCAAGGCTCACAGACTCAGACTGATACGAAGGCATCGAAATACTCACCGCTCTATTGTCCCATCCGGACGCGCACTCGTCCCGGCGTGGTCCACGATAAGACCTGCGCTTATCCCTACAGCCAGTCGGGGACAACGCCCCATGCGATGGTGCCAACGAGCGCTGCCCCGATCATCCAGGGACCCATCGGAACGCGTGTTTTCGTGCCAGCGGATCCGACGACGATCTTCCACAGTGCCGCGACGCCCGCGGACACGAAGGAGAGCGCGAGGGCAAAAAACGCAGCGTGCAGTCCCACGGAACCGACCAATGCTCCCAACACCGGAGCCAGCTTGACGTCACCACCGCCCATCCCGCCGGGCAAGCGATTCAACAATGCAATCGGCACGAACCAAATAAGCGCACCGATGAGCGCGCCGAGGAGGCGTTCCTGCCACAGCGGTGAAATCACGCCGCCGACGATCACACCGAGGACGACACCGATGCCCATTGCGACCGTGTACGCGTTGGGCAACCGATGGGTACGAGCATCGACGTAAGCGCTCAGCGCGCCGATCATCGCAACCGTCATCACACCGGGCATACCGGGACGCATCTGCGCGGCGACAAAGAAGACTGCTCCGACGATACCCGCGCTCCACACGATCGCATTGCGTGTGAGGGGCTTTTGCGTCGCTTCGATGAAGTAGCGGCGCTGAATCTTCCATCCCGACCGCCACAGCCAGGAAAGAACGATGATCCAGGTGAGAAAACCTGAGATCAAAGGCAGATCGGTGCTCAGCCACGACGGCAGCCACGTCACGATCACGAGGCAGCTCCTCCCCCACTCGGCCGCGCACGCCGAGCAAGTTCCGCCTCCAGAGCGCCACGCATGACATCGGTCTTCGGGCTGCGCCCCGTCATGAGCTGTACCTGCGCTGCCGCCTGGAAGATGAGCATGTCGGTACCTTCGGCAACGATGCCGCCGTTCCTTTCGAAGGCGCTGCGCAGCGCCGTCTCGCGAGGAGAGTAGACAACGTCGAGGAGAACCTGGCCCTCGCGAACTGTCATCTCCTCGGCAAGCGAGTCAGCAACGCCAGCGGGCAGCGTCGAAATCACGAGGTCAGCACCGCTGACGGCACGAAGAACCGCACCGCGATCCGACCAGAGCACCTGTTCGATACTGATGCCCAGTCGAGAGGATGCAGCGACGACGGAACCGGGTCCCCCGAAACGGCGCGCGGCGACGGTGGAGGTCACGATGTCAAGCTCACCGAGGGCGGCGAGCGCAGACGAGGCCGTGGCTCGCGCCCCGAGCACGACGGCACTTGTGGGGAGCGCTCGGTCCGCCTGCGAGCACGCGCGCCGAATCGCCGACGCGATCCCCGTGACATCCGTGTTGAAGCCGGCAAGCACGCCGGAGGAAGGAACCACCGTGTTGACGGCACCAACTGCAGTGGCAAGCGGATCGATCGCGTCCAGGAGCGGAATGATTGCCTGCTTGCAGGGCATCGTGACCGACAGACCGCGGAAGGACTCGTCCAACCCTGAGATGAACTCGGGCAGGCTCGCCTCATCGTGCTCGATGCGGTGGTACTCCCATCCCACGATTCCGAGGTCTTCCCATGCCGCCCGGTGGATCACCGGGGACAGGGAGTGCTCAATCGGGGAACCGATGACACCGGCCCACATCATGACGCGGTGCAGACCTTCGGGTTTGCGGTGCAGTACGCCTTGAGCTGTTCGCGGTTTTTCTCCTGTTCCTCGAGAGTCGAGGCAAACAGGGTCTCACCCGTATCCAGGTTGACGGTCACAAAGTACAGCCAGTTGCCCTCAGCAGGGTTCAGGACCGCCTTGATCGCCTTCTCGCTCGGCTGTCCAATCGGGGTCGGAGGCAGACCTGCGTGCAGGCGCGTGTTGTAGGGATTGTCGTTGTCCAGGTCCGCCTGGTCCGGAACGCCGCTGGTCTTTCCGACGCCGTACAGGACGGTCGAGTCCATGCCGAGGTACCCCTTCGTCTCACCGTTCGTGTCGGCGAGGCGATTCTCGATGACGCGAGCGACCATCGGCATGTACTTGTCGATGTTCATTTCACCATCCACGATCGACGCCTTAATCAGGACGGTCTGCCGATCCGCGGGGGCAACGCCGAGACGATCAAGCTCATCGACGGTTCCCTTCACCATCCGCGCGATGACGGTCGTCGGGGTGTCATCCTCGGAGACCTCGTAGGAACCGGGCAGCAGCCATCCTTCGGCGTTTCCGCCAGCCTCAGACGGCAGGCCGATCGCTTCCGTGTCGGCGAAAGCAGCGTCCACCTGTTCCTCGGTGACGCCCATGATGTCGACGATCCGCTTCTTGACCTCGGACATCTTCTGACCCGACGTGATCGTAATCGTCGAATCGACGCGGTTCGTCTCGTCCAGCAGGCCTGCGAGCGCACCGGCGGCGCTCATCTGTTGCTTCAGGCGGTACGTACCGGGACGAATCGACATCGATGCCGGCGTCTTCTCGAACTGACGCACGAAAGCTCCGACGGACTTTACGACGCCGGCATCCACGAGCGTCTGGCCGATATCACGACCGGAGGAATTCTCTGCAATCGTCACCTCAACCGAGCCGGTGCCCGGCCCGGGGAAGTCATCCGATGCAGTCGTCGACGAGTTGAAGAGCTGATCGTAGGCGACGTAGCTGGCACCGACCAGCAGGCCGAGCACCAGAACGATGATGAAGAAGGAACGCACCCGACGGCGGCGCTTGCGCTTGCGCACCGCTCGTCGTTCACTGGCGAGGCGGCGAGAACGCATGCCCGTGGTCTCAGAAGGCGATTCTGCACGCAGCGCTGCACTGCGCTGACGCAGCGCCGCACCGGACACGCGAGGCGTCGCGCCCGTATCCGTCACCTCGTCGAAAGAGGGAAGTGTGCGCTCACCCCGCGCCGTCGCCGCAACGGGCGCCACGGCCTCGTCACGAGAGGAACCTCCACGCAAGTCGGTTCCCTGAGCGGGCGTCGCGGTCGCGTCCTGCGATGCATGCTGCTCGTGTAGCTCGGCATCCGAATAGACCTTTCGCTCGCCGGAATGAATCTCTCGACGAGAACGGAAGGGGTAAGGGGGAGGCGTACTCATACGTGCGCTCCTTCACTTGGTTCGAGGATGATGTCCTCACCGGGAGCTCGACCGCCCATGCGCTCGAGCTCAAGTGCCTGTTCCAAAATAATCTGCGCCGCGACCTGGTCGATGACGCTGCGATGCTCGATCTCAGGAATCCCGGATGCGCGAAGACGCGCGTGCGCCTGGTTGGACGTCATACGTTCGTCGACCATCGCCACACGAACATCGGGAACAAGCTTCTTAATGCGGCGCGCATACTTACGCGCCCCCTTCGCTGAGATCCCCTCTCCCCCACGCAAGTGCCGAGGAAGTCCAACGATCACTTCGATCGCGTCGTAGCTACGTACAATGTCGGCAAGGCGATCAAGATCGGACAGATCGGGAGCCCTGTGAAGGGTGTCGACGGGCATCGTGAGAATGCCGTCGGGGTCGCACCGGCTGACGCCGACACGCACGGTGCCGACGTCCACGCCGATACGAATCCCCCGACGAATGCTCACAGAGCCTCGATTTCCTTGCGGATCGCGTCAATCGCATCGGCAATACCCTCAGGCTTGGTGCCGCCGCCCTGGGCGATGTCGTCACGGCCACCACCGCCACCGCCCATGTGCTTGCCGACGGCGCGAACCAGCGCACCGGCTTTCGCCGATGCCTCGCGCGCTGCCTCGTTTGTCGCGACGACCAGCGACGGCTTGCCGCCGACGACGCCACCGAGGGCAACGACAGTCCCGCGATCATTGCCGAGGCGGTCGCGCACATCGAGCGCGAGGGTACGCAGAGCGTCCGCGGACGGCATCTCACCAACTGCGGAGGCGACGACGGTCACGGGACCGATAGCCTTCGCAGAAGCTGCCAGATCGGCGCCCTGGCTCAGAGCCTGTGCCGTACGGATCTTCTCGAGCTCCTTCTCGGACTCGCGCAGCTTGGCCAGCAGCGACTCAATGCGCTCGGGCAGTTCATCTGCGCGGCCGCCCACGAGCTGGGAGAGCTGGTTGACGAGCGCATGTTCCTTGGCCTGGAACTCGTATGCGCCGTCGCCCACCAGTGCGTCGATACGACGCACGCCCGAGCCGACGGATCCCTCGGAGAGCACCGTGATGCGGCCGATGTGACCGGTCGTGGGCACGTGGGTGCCACCGCACAGCTCGCGGTCGAACCCATCACCGATGGTGACGACGCGAACCTCGGAACCGTACTTCTCACCAAACAGTGCGATCGCGCCGGCTTCACGCGCGGCATCGATACTCATGACCTCGGTGGTCACGGCCAGATCCTCGGCAAGCTTCTCGTTGACGAGAGCCTCAATGTCGCTCAGCTGCGAGCCCTCAAGAGCGGACCCATGGCGGAAGTCGAAACGCAGACGCGACGGCGAGTTCTCCGAACCCGCCTGGGTGAGGTCCTCCGACACGACGTTACGCAGGCCCGCGTACACCATGTGGGTCGCGGTGTGAGCACGCGCAATGGCGAGACGACGCTCGCCGTCGATCTCGGCGTACGCCTTCTCGCCCACCGTCATGCCGCCCTCGGTGAGGGTGCCACGGTGTACGCTCAGGCCACGAATCGGTGCCTGGACGTCGTGGACCTCGACAACACCGCCACCTGCAAGGCGAATGGTGCCGTGGTCGGCGAGCTGGCCACCCATCTCAGCATAGAACGGAGTGCGATCGAGGATAACCTCAACTTCGGCGGGAGCACTGGCAGCCGGAGCCGCCACACCATCGACAAGCAAAGCCTCAACGGTGGCCTCAGCAGCCTGCTCCGTGTAGCCCAGGAACGTCGAGCCGCCGCCCATCGCCTTCTCAATGTCATGGAATACGCGAACGTCGGTGTGCCCGGTCTTCTTCGAGCGAGCGTCGGCGCGTGCACGCTCCTTCTGCTCGGCCATCAGAGTGCGGAAGCCCTCCTCGTCGACCGACACACCCTGTTCGGCGGCCATCTCGAGGGTCAGATCGATCGGGAAACCGTAGGTGTCGTGCAGCGAGAATGCCGACGCACCAGAAATCACGGGGGCGCCCTTCGATTCCTTCGCCGTTGCAACCGCCGCATCCAGGATCGTCGTGCCGGCGCTGAGGGTGCGACGGAACGCATCTTCCTCCGCGTATGCGACTTCGGAGATCGTCTTCCAGTTGATCTCCAGCTCGGGGTACGACGCCTTCATCGCGTCCTTCGACGCCGTCAGCAGCGTCGGCATGGTTGCCTCGTCGACGCCGAGCAGACGCATCGAGCGAACGGCGCGGCGGATCAGGCGGCGCAGCACGTAGCCGCGGCCATCGTTGCCGGGACGCACTCCGTCGCCAATCAGCATGAGGGAGGACCGCACGTGGTCGGCGACGACACGCATGCGCACGTCGTCGTCATAGGCGGCGCCGGCCTCAGGGCCCGCGGCGCCCAGACCGTAGCGCTTACCGCTCATCTGCATGGCGGCCTCGATGACGGGGAAGACCTCGTCGATCTCGTACATGTTGGGCTTGTCCTGCATGACGAAAGCCAGACGTTCCAGACCGGCGCCCGTATCGATCGCCTTCTTGTCCAGCTCACCCAGCAGCGGGTAGTCCTTGCCGGAACCCTCACCGCGCATGTACTGGTCGAAGACAAGGTTCCACACCTCGAGGTAGCGGTCACCACCCGGGTCGACGGTACCGCCCACGGCCTCGGGGCCGTATTCGGGACCGCGGTCGTAGTGCCACTCGGCACACGGACCCGCGGGGCCGGGCTGGCCCGTGTCCCAGAAGTTCTCCTCGCGCGGCAGGCGCACGATGTGCTTGGGATCCATGCCGATCTGCTTCGTCAGCACACCGAAAGCCTCGTCGTCCTGATCCCACAGGGTCACCCAGAAGCGATCACCATCGAGGCCGTATTTTCCCTCGTCGCGCGAGCCGGTCAGCAGCTCCCACGCGTAGTTAATCGCACCTTCCTTAAAGTAATCGCCGAAGGAGAAGTTGCCGTTCATCTGGAAGAACGTGCCGTGACGGGTCGTCTTACCGACGTTGTCGATGTCGTTCGTGCGAATGCACTTCTGCACCGACGCAGCTCGCGGCCACGGCGCGGGCTCAACGCCCGTAATGTAGGGGATGAACGGAACCATGCCCGCGATCGTGAACAGAATCGAAGGCTCCGGAGAGACGAGAGAAACGGAAGGACGAATCTCATGACCCTGCTTCTCGAAGTAGTCGAGCCAGCGGGTGCGGATTTCAGACGTACGCATAGTGCCCCATGTTAGTCGGTATCCACCCGTTGCGGCACATCGGCACGCGAAAGCGGACAGTGGGATACATGAAATAACTGCGCCCCCAAGCCGAAGCTCGGGGGCGCAGGAAAGACGAGCGTCAGCGCGAGTAGTGCTCGACGACCATCTGGACGTCGACGGTCACGGGGACCTCAGCGCGCTTGGGGCGACGCACCAGGGTCGCCTTGAGGCGGGACAGCTCGACATCCAGGTACTCGGGGACGGCGGGCAGCACGTCCCGGTGAATACCCTCAGCGGCGATTTCGAAGGGAACCGTCGTCTGCGACTTCGGCTTGACCTGCAGGGTCTGGCCGGGCTTCACGCGGAACGAGGGGCGGTCGACGATCTTGCCGTCAACGAGGATGTGACGGTGCACGACGAACTGGCGGGCCTGCTGGATGGTGCGGGCGAAGCCAGCGCGCAGGACGAGGGAGTCGAGGCGCATCTCGAGCAGCTCGACCAGGTTCTCACCGGTCAGGCCGGCGGTGCGACGGGCCTCTTCGAAGGCGCGGCGCAGCTGCGACTCACGGATACCGTACTGCGCGCGCAGACGCTGCTTTTCCTTCAGACGAACGGCGTAGTCGGAGTCCTGGCGGCGACGGGTGCGGCCGTGCTCACCGGGACCGTAGGGGCGCTTCTCGAAGTAGCGGACGGCCTTGGGGGTCAGAGCCAGACCGAGGGCGCGGGACTCGCGCACCTGCTTGCGGGAACGATTCGTTGCCATGTTTCTTCTTCCTGTTTCTCATGTCATGCCGGGATTCCCGGCATGGGGCCAACTCCAGGATCACGTCGGTCCGTCGGCTAAGGCCCCAGGTGCCCGCTGGTGCGGACAACTGTTCTATCCTAGCGTCTTTTCAGCAGATTGCGAATCACACCGAGCCGCTTCGTGAGCATCGCCTCATGTCCGTTTTCGGTTGGCTCATAGTAACGGGCGCCTTCCAGGTCGTCGGGGAGGTACTGCTGCGCGGCGACATGGTGCGGCTGATCGTGCGCGTAGAGGTATCCGTCGCCATGGCCCAGAGTTTTCGCACCGGCATAGTGCGCGTCGCGCAAATGTTCGGGCACCGCTCCCCCACGTCCGGCGCGCACGTCAGCGATCGCGCGATCAATCGCCAGGTACGTCGCATTCGACTTCGGGGCTGTCGCCACGGCGACAACCGCCTGGGCGAGCAGGAGACGCGCCTCGGGCATACCGATGAGCGCGACGCCCTGCGCGACACTCACACACGTCGTGAGAACCTCGGGAGCCGCCATCCCAATTTCCTCAGATGCCGCGATCATGATGCGCCGCGCGATAAAGCGGGGATCCTCCCCGGCCTCGATCATGCGGGCGAGATAGTGCAGTGAGGCGTCCACGTCGGACCCGCGCATCGACTTAATGAACGCGCTCGCGACATCGTAGTGTTGGTCCTTGCTCCATCGAACGAGCGCCTGATTCGCCGCAGCCTCGACGCTCGCGACAGTGATCTCGCCAGAGCCGTCATCACTGGCAACGCCTGCCGCCGCCTCGAGGAGAGTCAACGACTTGCGTGCATCCGAACCCGCCAGGCGCACGAGGCCGGCCACGGCCTCGTCCGTGATGGAGAAACGCCCCGCGAGACCCCGTTCATCGGCCAGCGCACGGCGGATCAGCCCCTCGATTGCATCAGAATCCAGGGGGCGCAACGTCAAGAGGAGGGAGCGCGAGAGCAGCGGCGAAATAACCGAGAAGGACGGATTCTCCGTCGTTGCCGCGACGAGCACAACCCAGCGATTCTCAACCGCCGGAAGCAGCGAATCCTGCTGTGACTTAGAAAAGCGATGCACCTCGTCGACGAACAGAATCGTCTCTTCTCCCCCGCTTGCGAGGGTTCGGCGCGCATCATCCACCACGCGCCGGACGTCGCTCACCCCGGAGGAAACTGCGGACAGCTCAACGAAACGTCGCCCAGACGCGCGCGCAATCAGATAAGCGAGGGTCGTCTTACCCGTGCCCGGCGGGCCCCACAGCACCACTGAGGAAACGGCGACACCGTCACTCGAACCAGGCGACAGGAGGCGGCGCAGCGGCGCCCCCTCGCCGAGCAAGTGAGACTGTCCAACAACCTCGTCGAGGGTCGTCGGGCGCATACGAACGGCGAGGGGCGCGCCCGCGTTGAAAGCAGGCACGCCCGACTCGTCGACAGATTCAGAATCAAACAGATCCATGAAACCTAGCTTAGGACAGAGTGACTCCACTCGAGGAAGAGCCGATCTTAGGACCGGAGAGAACCTGGACGACCACGAGGCCGCCGAGGATCAGCATGCAGGCACCGGCACCGAGCAGGTATCCGTTGAGTCCCTCGGACTCATCTCCAGCGAGCGAGGAGGACAACATCTCCGCGTGAAGCTTCACGGCGCCCGATGCGTCAACCGACGAACCGTTCGCTGCTGCACCGACAGCGGAAGCAACCTTAAACTCGGCCCATCCAACGAGCTCGTGCGAGCGGTTTGCAACAACGACCTTGTACTCACCGGTCGGCAGACCCGTGAGATCCATGGTGACCTTGTTGGAATCCTCGACCTGCAGCCAGCGTGCCTCGCCGGTCTGCATGATGTTGGCGCTCACCCAGTCGCCGGCGGCAGCCTTCTCCGACGGCACGTTGATCGTCAGCAGGCCGGCCGTGAAGGCTGCGCTGACACCACCCTTATTCGAGTCGTTGAGCTGGGACACGTCGCTAATCGGCGAGACGGGGGCCTCAGACGGCTGCGAAGCGGTCGCAGAAGCGGACGGGGTGGGCGTGGGGGACGCGCTCTCGGAGGGAGTCGGGCTCGGGCGCACGGCCGGCAGCTGCGGATCGTCGGGCAGCGGCGCGGGAGCGACGGAAGGCTCCGTCGTGGGTTCAACGACCGGGTCCGGTGCGGGCGCCGGAGCAGGATCAGCGCTCGGCTCGCTCGTCGGAGCGGGCTCGGGGTCCGTCGTGGGGGCAGGCTCGGCCGTCGGTTCGTCCGTGCGGGCGGGCGAAGCCGCCGGATCTACGGTGGGAGCGGGTGTCGGATGGTCGATGTTATCCGTGTACGGCGTGTAGATGCTCACTGTGCCGTAGATAGGGTTGGGCTCGACGCCCGAAGAATCACTGCGGTAGAACACGACGGTAATCGTGTGGGTCTCCCCGGGCAGCCACTTCACGCCCTCAACGTTGTTCGTGCCGTCTGGCACAGGCGCATGGAGATACGAATCCTTCAACGACTGAGCGGCCCACAGATCAGGGGCCGAAGGCGTCACCGTCTCGCCGTCGCGCTTGAAAGTCGGACGAGTGAGTGGAGTGACACCCCCATGATCGAGGATGAGTCCCCAGTACCCGGTTTCGGCGAACTTGGCCGCGAAATCAGCATTGTTCGCGATATTGACCTTGATATCATCCCCCGCCCGAAGGGCGTAGTGCGGTACTGCGTCATCCGCACGCGCAGCAAAACCGGGGATCGCGAGACCGATGCCCGCAAACAGGAATAGTGCCATGAGCAGGCTCATGATTCGACTGCGACCGACGAAGCTCCGAGCGGCTATGGCAGACGATGCTCGTCCGTGCTGCATACCGTTCTCCTTAGTGACTTAATCCGCAGAAACTATTGTATCGGATCAAGAGTAACAGGCGTAACGCGCAAATGTTAAATCCCAACACACACCATGTGGTTAATGCACATACTCCCAGTGCGTCGCCGAAGGTGTGCGAGCTTTAGCGCACCAGTCCGTGCGAGCGGCGGACAATGCTGACCGTCACGATCGCTCCGAGAAGGGCAAGGAGACCGCCACCAGCGAGGATCCAGCCATTCAGGCGAGACTCCTGTTCGCGAACAGCCTGGTTCATGGCCTGCCGCTCCGAATGAGCCTTGGGGCCGATCTGCGAAGCAGACACGCTCTCCTGCTCCGCGGACGGGGAGGGGGATGGGGCGTCAGCGTTCGAACCAGCGCCACCGCTACCACTCGAAGAAGATCCGTTGCCGCCGGAGGAAAGCGCAGACGAGGCCGAGGCGGAGGGCGTCGGCGTCACCGACGAGCGCGAGGTATCCGATGCATCTGCTGAGGGGGTTGTGCGAGGGGACGGCGATGCAGCCACAGTCGAGGGGACACTGACTGCCGCATCGCTTGCCGCATCTGCAGAAGCATCATCGGTCAGATCAAAATCGGGCTTGGCAGCATTATCAGCCGCGTTGTCCGCAGGAGACTCCGTCGGCCCATCGGTAACCACGTCAGAAGTCACACGGGCATCAGGATCTGTCGACGGCTCATCTGCGGGTTCACGAGAAGGCTCGCCCGTCGGCGTTAGAGAGCACACATGCGCCTGCACGTTGGCCTCTACGACGGTCACAGACACCTGCACGTAGGTGCCGGTCACGCCATCGCCAATCATGATCGAGTGCTCAGAACCAACCGCCCACGTCGCCGGCAGCTCAATACCAGCGCTAAATTCGCCGGCAGTCGACACTTCGACAACGCTCCACGCAGCCTTATTACGAACAACAGACGCGGGAACCCAGGCGGGAAGAGTGACACCGTCAGGGCGAACTTCCTGCCCATCGTCGAGCGTGACGATGACAAAGCCGCGTGACGTCTCAGAACTAGCGCCCCAGCCAGACCCCTCCACATGAAGCGGAGATCCGACTGGGACGACCGACGAAACGACGATGGATGCACCCTCGTCAGCAGCGGTGAGACACTGTCCGCCCACGCCGACAACTCCGTCAACACTGTATGCGGGCTGCGCAGCGACAAACACTCCACCAACGATGGAAGCAGACGCGGTCAGAGCCAGTAGAGGCATGCGCAGTCCCCTACCGTGCGATCGCATCTGTGTTGTCATCTGTGTCCTTCTCCATCTCAACGGGATGTCGTGCGCTCATTGGCTTCACCAGGCCCAGAATCAATATGTCAGTGTCCGAGTAACCACTAGCTATAAACACCATCCTATTGCCTGACGCCTATTCTACAATTGCGAACAACAAGCAAATTACCGGAACATGTAGTCAAAACACGTTTTTATCGGGAAATATCAGCCTTCTACCAACTTGTTGTGACTTATATTATCCAACAATCATGGGGCTGCGTGACCCGTCGGTCAACATTTGAGATATTGGGGATCACAACACACGGGTCATCGAGTCGGAATCACCAGCGGCGATCCAGTCTCAGGGTCGTCGATGATCCTGCACGGCACACTGAAAACGCGTTCGACAAGGTCTGCCGTCACAACGTCGTGCGGCGCCCCCTGGGCCACGATCTCACCGTTCTTCATGAACACGAGGTGCGTCGCGTAGCGGAATGCCAGATGCAGGTCATGCAGTACGGCAACGACCGTCACGCCGTCCCTATGGAGGCGCTGCGCCAAACGCAGGACTTCCAGCTGGTGATTGAGGTCGAGATACGTCGTTGGCTCATCAAGGAGCAGAATGTCAGTCGCCTGGGCAAGCGACATCGCGATCCACACGCGCTGACGCTGCCCACCCGACAGCTCGCCGACGCGACGCCCCACCAGGTCAGCAACGCCAGCGTCCTTCATTGCACGCTCCACCGCCTCGTCGTCCTCAGCGCTCCACTGATGGAGCACCGACTGATAGGGATAGCGGCCGCGGGCAACCAAATCCTCGACAAACATGTCGCCCGGAGCAACCGACGACTGAGCAAGCAAACCCAGGCGACGCGCAAGAGCCTTCTGATCCATGTCCGCAACGCTTCGTCCATCCAGCTCGACCGCACCGCGTCGCAGGCCGAGCACCCGGGCCAGCGAACGCAGGAGCGTCGACTTTCCGCAGGCGTTCGGGCCAACGATGACGGTCAGTTCGCCTGGCAGGACATCCAGAGAAAGTCCTTCGAGGATCGGGGCATTCTTTCGATAGCCGACAACAATGTCCCGAGCACTCAGCCCACGGCTCACAGCGGTCTCACTCACGATGTCACCTCACGAATCAACAACCAGAGAAGGTAGACGCCTCCAACAACACCCGTCACGACACCAACGGGAAGCTCGGCCGGAGCGACGAGCCTCTGTGCGCACACGTCTGAGACCAGGACAAGAAGAGCACCGACGATGGCGGACGATGTCAATCCGACTCCCCCGCCGCCACACAGCCGGTGCGCGACATGAGGAGCGGCGAGAGCAACAAAAGCAACCGGCCCAGCCACCGATGTCGAGGATGCGACGAGTAGGATCGCGACGACGATAAGGAGTACACGGGTGCGGCGCACTCGCACGCCAAGCCCCGTCGCAACATCGTCACCCATCGCGAGGAGACCGAGGGGCACCGCGAAGACGGCGCACACCACAACGACAGCACCGATCACGATCAACAAAGGCATCAGACGCGTGAAAGTCACCCCGGAGAATGAGCCGGCACTCCAGAGCTGGGCACGCTGCGCTGCTTCCAGCGGAGCCTTGACGATGAGCAGCGAATTGACAGCACGCAACGCCGCCGAGCAGCCAATGCCGACGAGGACGACGCGAATACCCGTGACTCGCATACCACCCGCGCACGCGAGAATGACCGCACCCGAAACAAGTCCTCCGAGCAACGCACCCACCCCGGTGACCGCGGGGCTCGAACCCAGAATAATGATTGCCATCAGAGCGCCAGTTGCACAACCTGTCGACAGACCGACGATGTCAGGGCTACCGAGTGGGTTGCCCGAGATCGTCTGGAAGATACGCCCGGCGATTCCAAGCGCTGCGCCGACAGCAATCGCTGCGAGCATGCGCGGCAGGCGCACCGACTGAACAAAGTAGACACCCAGGAAATCGTCCCGGGGTCCGCCGTCTCCCAGAAGACGACGGAACGAGTCACCGGCACTCAGCCCGTAGTCCCCCAGAGTCATCGAATAAACGGCTAACGCGGCGAGGAGAATAAATCCGATGAGCACGACGGCGGCGCTGCGTCGGTGCGCGCGCACCGACAAACGGCGCAGCGAAACGGTCTTGTAGCGCGAGGGAGCTGGCGTCATGACATGCCCTTTCCGCGCGCCCCCAGGATGAAGAACGGAGCACCAATCAGAGCGACGATGACACCCACGGGGACCTCGGCCGGGGCGAGCACGAGGCGTGAGGCGACATCAGCACCGCACACCCAAGCAGCTCCGACCACGATAGACCAGAGGGCGATGGCCCCCTGCCGGGCTCCAACGATTCGTCGAACCATAAGCGGCACCGCGAGGCCGACGAACGTGAGGGGCCCGCCCAGAGCAGTCGCTCCCCCAGCTAGTGCCGTCACTGCGACAACCCCGAGCACGCGGATAAGTTGCACGCGCACTCCGAGGCTCACCGCGGCATCGTCGCCGAGCGCAAGGACGCCCAGTGCCGAGGTAATGAGAAGCGCAACCACAGCACCGCCGGCAATCACTGCACCCGCACTCACCACCGAGGCCATATCAACGCCTTCCAATGATCCCGATGCCCAGTATCGGAACTCATTGAAGGCGTACTGGTTCGCCGCGAGAACAGCCTGAGTGAGTGAGGCGAGAGCGGCCGAGACGGCAATGCCGGCCAGGGCGAGGCGCGATCGAGATCCTCCCCCGCTACCCGACATAGCGAAGACAAGACCGGCGGCCACGCCCGCACCAAGAAGCGAAGCGCCAAGCGTCGCCGCACGGGTGGCGACGCCACTCGCGGCCGTCACCGTCACAACAAGGAAGGCAGCACCGGCGTTGATGCCGAGGACGCCAGGATCGGCAAGAGGATTTCGTGTCATCGCCTGCATGATGGAACCTGCAAGCCCCAGCGCTCCGCCAATGACGAGCGCGGCGACGGTGCGCGGAACACGCAGTTGCGTGACCACCTGGGCGTCCTGGCTAGCTCCGCCGTTCACGAGCGCATCCCACACGACGTCGGGAGCAATCTGGCGCGAACCCAGAGCGAGGGACGCGAGGGTGACGGCGGCAAGCACCAGCGTCGCCACTGCGCAGGCAATGGCGACGCTGGTGATGCGACGAGTAGTCATGTCAGGTCATCGACCCGGTGTGTTCGGCCATCGACCTCAGGAGGCCGGAACGAACTGGGCCTCAATGCTCGAGATGATGCCGTCCATGAGGAGGTAACCACCGGTGGAGGTCCACAGGGAGCCGTCGACGGGAATGACGTGGTTCGCCTGGACGGCGCCGAGGGAGTCGAAGCCGACGGTGGTCTTCGCCTCTTCGAGGGCTGCAGCCGATGCCTCGACGCCTGTGTTACCACCGGCGGAGGGGTTGTTCACCGAGGCCTTGCCCAGTGTGCCGAAGAAGATCCAGTCGGCGTCAATCTGATCGATGTTTTCCAGCGAGACGGGTTCGGAGTGGCCCTCGCCGTTACGGTCCTGGTTTGCGGGACGCTTCATGCCGAGCGCGGTGAGAGCCTGGCCGGCGGGCAGCTCCTTGAGGATGAGGCCAGCGCTATCGCCCTGCCAACGCACGACCGAGTAGGTCTGATCGAGGTAGCCGGCATCCTTCAGTCGGGCGCTGACGGAGGCAACGTGCTGGTCGAATTCCGCGAGCTTGGCCTCAGCCTGGTCGGCAACGCCGAGCGCGTCGGCCGTCAGGGTGAAGGTCTCGCGCCAGTCGCCGCCCTTTTGCGTGGTGAAGAAGACGGGGGCGATCTGACTCAGTGCATTGAGCGTCTCGGTGTCATTGTTCTTCACAGAGGTGCCATCAACAAGGATAAGGTCCGGGTGCGCCGCACCGATAGCTTCGAGGTTGGGGGTGCCGATCGAACCCAGGATCGGGATGTCGCCCGCGCGATCGACGAGGTAGTTAGCAACGGTCTGCTGGCCGCGGCCCGAGACGACACCGATCGGAGTCACGCCCAGGGCGAGCGCATTGTCGGTCGTCGGCTCAGAAAGCGTGACAACACGGCTGGGGTGCGACGGCAGGGTAACCTCCTGGCCGGACGCGTCGGTGACGGTGCGCGTCGCGGAGGTCTCGGACGTCGCGGAAGCCTCGGGGGACGAGGCCGGGGCGGGCTGGTTGGACGAGCATGCTCCCAGAGCGAGAGCGGTCAGAGCGACGCCGACAATGGCGCGAACTCGGGTCGACAGATGCACAGGTGTCTCAATTCAGTCGATCTTGTTAGGTACATAGGTAAGCCTAACCTATAGATGAGCTAGTGACTCAATCCGTCTCGCTGCTGGTCAGCATGTGAGAGCATCCCATTCATCAAGGGCGCGGACAAGGCCTTCGCGCCACCATGCCACGTCATGCCCACTGCAATAATGGTCGAGCTCCACGGCTGCGCCCTGGCTCCGCAGGAGCTCGACACAGTCGTCCACAACCGGACGCATCGTCTCTTCCAGCGTGCCCACCTGAAGTCGCAGCCGCATATCCCGGCGCGGCCTCACCGACCCTGCACGCAGGTCACCCATCAGTGTTCCTTCACCAATGCCTCGTCGCGCGCCTCCCCACCACAGTGACGGGGATTGAGCGACAATCTCGTCGACGGGCACATCCAATCGCAGAGCGACCTCGAGTGCCGCAAGGCCACCGTAGGATTGGCCGGCAACCATTACGGGCGCCGCACCCGCCTCATCACACACTGCCTGCAACAGAGCACCGACACGATCCGCATCGGTCAACTCCGCCTCGCGCTCGTCCAGATCTCCCGCGTCGATTGTCACGACGCGCAGGCCGGGATAGCGCCGAGGCAACCAGCCAACGCCGTTACCCCGCCAGATCTCGCCATCGAAGAGGATCAGCGTGCACGTCGGATCCGCCTCGCCGTCATACATCACGATCCGGCGCTGCCGTGTTTGCCCCAGCCGGGCATCGATACGCGCGCCAATCTCATGTTCTCGCGGCGCACGCATCCAAGGCGCTGACAGGTCCTCCGACGGCCACACCACCCGCGCATCGGGGCCAACGAAGAGTGAAGCAGGGGCGCCTCGCCCATTCACGACTCTCCGGGGATTCGATTCATCAGGACGTGCCTCCTCAAGGAAGCGAATCCACTCCCCCATGTCCGTACGCACCCCGGGTTCAAGACCCCATGGCCCGACGATCCCCATTTGATAGCTGAGAATCACATCGGCGGGAAGCGCGCACACGAGCGCCCGCGCGTCCGAGTGTCCCGGCCCTATCGACATGCAAAAGTCGTCGAGGTGCTCGCGCGCCCGATCCGTAATCGTGTTGAGGATGACGTAGCAATCAGCCGCAGCCTGGGCGCCCCACTGGAAGGTCACGCGAACGGCGTCGACCCCATTGACGACAAGCCGAGGCCCGACGATTGGAAGCCCGTCGGCGTAACGATAGACGCCGTCCGACGCCTCCCAGCGCAGCCGGCAAAAACCGGTGCGCGAAAAAGCCGTCTGCTCGAATGCCACGCGATCAGTCGAAGAGCGAAATATCGCCCGCACCGACGCGGGCGACGACAGCGTCCCCACCAGCAAAGTCAATGACCGTGGTCGGCTCGGCGACGCCCACGGGCCCCACAACCACCAGATCAACCTGGTGACCGATGCGATCATCCACGTCAAAACCGTCGGTCAGCGGCTCTTCCTCGCCCGGCATGATGAGCGTCGAACAGGCCAGGGGCTCACCCAGCGCCTCGACGATCGCCTGCGTAATGACATGATCGGGGATGCGCACACCCACCGTGTGCTTCTTCTTGTTCAGCATGATGCGCGGGACCTCCTTGGTCCCCCGCAGGATGAACGTGTAGGGTCCGGGGGTGAGCGCCTTCATGGTGCGGAACTCGTGATTATCGATGATCACGAGCTCGCCCAGCTGCGCAAACGAGTGACACAGCAACGAGAAGTTGTGCTTGTCATCGAGCTTACGGATGGCACGGATTGTGTCCATACCCGCCTTGTTGCCCGCCCTCGTGGCGACCGCGTAGCCGGAGTCGGTAGGCAGCGCGATCGTGCCGCCGCGTTCCAGCAGGTCAACGACCGTATTGACCAAACGTGCCTGCGGATTCTCAGGGTGCATCTCGACGTACGACATGTACCCATTGTGCACGAAACCCCCACCAGTCGGTAACCGATGGGGGTTCCGTGGACAAAGTCACGGACGGGAGATCACTTGTCCGATTCTTCGGATGCTTCCTCGCCGCGCTTCTTCGGCTTCGCGTCGACTCCGGCTTCCTTACGCTGCGCGGGCGTAATCGGGGCCGGGGCCTCGGTCAGCGGGTCGAAACCGCCGCCGGACTTCGGGAAGGCGATGACGTCGCGGATCGAGTCGGACTTCGTCAGCAGGGAGACGATGCGGTCCCAGCCGAAAGCGACACCACCGTGCGGCGGGGCGCCGTACTTGAAGGCGTCGAGCAGGAAGCCGAACTGCGTCTGGGCTTCCTCCTCGCCAATGCCCATCACGTTGAACACGCGGTTCTGGATGTCACGGCGGTGGATACGGATGGAGCCGCCGCCGATCTCATTGCCGTTACAGACGATGTCGTAGGCGTAGGCCAGAGCGTTGCCCGGGTCCTTGTCGAAGGAGTCAACCCACTCGGGCTTGGGCGAGGTGAACGCGTGGTGGACGGCGGTCCAGGCGCTGTGGCCCAGCGCGACGTCACCCTCGGCCTCGGCGTCGCCGGTGGGTTTGAAGAGCGGAGCGTCGACGACCCAGGTGAAGGCCCAGGCGTCGGGGTCGATGAGGTCACAGCGCTTGCCGATCTCGAGGCGAGCCGCGCCGAGCAGCTCACGCGACGGCGTCGGCTTGCCGGCGGCGAAGAAGATGCAGTCACCGGGGTTGGCGCCGGTGGCGGCAGCCAGGCCCTCACGCTCGGCCTCGGTAATATTCTTCGCGACGGGGCCGCCCAGCGTGCCGTCCTCGGCGATCGTGACGTAAGCAAGGCCCTTGGCACCGCGTGCCTTGGCCCACTCCTGCCACTTGTCGAAGGTACGACGCGGCTGCGACCCGCCACCGGGCATGACAACGGCGCCCACGTAGGGGGCCTGGAACACGCGGAAGGTCGTGTCCTTGAAGTACTCGGTGAGCTCGGTGAGCTCGAGGCCGAAGCGCAGGTCGGGCTTATCCGAGCCGTAGCGCTCCATTGCGTCCTTGTAGGTCATGCGCGGGATCGGCGTGGACAGGTCGTAGCCGATCAGCGCCCACACGTTCTTCAGGACGTCCTCAGCGACCTCAATGACGTCGTCCTGGTCCACGAAGCTCATCTCGATGTCGAGCTGGGTGAACTCGGGCTGACGGTCAGCGCGGAAGTCCTCGTCGCGGTAGCATCGCGCAATCTGGAAGTAGCGCTCCATGCCGGCCACCATGAGCAGCTGCTTGAAGAGCTGGGGCGACTGAGGCAGGGCGTACCAGGAACCGGGCGATAGACGCGCGGGAACGATGAAGTCGCGGGCACCCTCGGGGGTCGACCGGGTCAAAGTCGGGGTCTCGATCTCGACGAAGTCGCGGGCGTAGAGCGCCTCACGGGCAGCGCGGGAGACCTTGGAGCGCAGGCGGATCGCGTACTGCTCGGGCTCGCGACGCAGGTCGAGGTAGCGGTACTTCAGGCGGGTTTCCTCGCCCACGTTGCCGGAATCTTCAGCATTGGAGGACACCTGGAACGGCAGAGGCGCGCTGGTGTTCAGAATTTCGATGTCGTCACCCATCACCTCGATGGCGCCGGTGGCCAGGTGCGGGTTTTCGTTGCCCTCGGGGCGGGCGCAGACCTCGCCGGTGACCTTCAGGACGAACTCGGAGCGCAGCTCGTGGGCGACACGCTCGTCGCGGACGACAACCTGGGCGATGCCGGACGCGTCGCGCAGGTCGATGAACGCCACGCCACCGTGGTCACGACGACGATCCACCCAACCGGTGAGCGTCACGGTCTGGCCGACCAGATCGGTGCCGAGGGTTCCAATGTTGTGAGTGCGAAGCACTGTGATTCCTTTCGTAGTTACCATCCGCGAGACAGGCGGCGGCAGTGTCATTGTACGCCTGCCTTCCGAAGAGTCGCGCGTGCCGCGAGTACGATAGTGAACATGCCAGCAGCCGATTCCTCCTCTCCCGCCCGATCGTCCTGGACACCGTCCGAAATTGGCTTGGCCATCGGCTCGGTTCTCCTCATTACCCTCGTGGCCTTCCAGGAGCTCGCCGCGACGACAATCATGCCTGCGGTCGTCGTATCTTTCGATGCAGCCGCGTGGTATCCGATCGCCTCGGGCGCGGCGTTGGCGGCGCAGCTGAGCGCCACCGTGGTCGCGGGCGCGCTGGCGGATTGGAAGGGCCCCCGTTTTGTCCTACTCGCGGGATTGATTCTCTTCGCCGTCGGTTTGGTGGTGTGCGCCGCAGGCACAAACGTGGTCGTGTTCGTTATCGGCCGCGCGCTTCAGGGGCTCGGCGGAGGCCTCCTCATTGTCCCGCTCTACGTCCTCGTCGGAGCAGTTGCTTCCCCCCGTCACCGTCCCTCGTTCTTTGCGTCTTTCTCGTTGGCGTGGGTTCTCCCCTCGCTGGTCGGCCCCGCGATCGCAGGCCACGTGACCCAGGAGTGGGGCTGGCGCTACGTCTTCGGCGTCGTTCCGCTCTTCGTTGCGGTCGCGGCGCTCCCCATCGCCTACGTCCTGCGCTCGATCCCGACTGCACAGGGCCAGCGCTCCCCCGTGCTCGCGTCCCTCTCGCGAGACGCCGGGCTTGTCGGAATTGGCGTCATGCTGCTCCAGCTTGCGGGCGCCCTGTCCTCGCCCTTCGCGCAGTTCGCGGTCTTCGCCCTCGGCGCGTGCATCACTGCCTGGGCACTGCCCCGCCTCCTGCCGCGCGGAACGTTCATGTCCCGCTGCGGCATGCCCTCGGCGATCCTTGCAAGGTTGAGCGCACTGGCCTCACAGGTCGGTCTCGCCGTCATGATCCCGCTCATCCTCCAGCGCGTGCACGGCTGGTCCGAGGCATCCTCCGCCTGGTGGGTCACCCTCGGGTCGATCACATGGTCGATTGGCGCGGTCGGCCAGGCACGCGTTCACGATGCACACCTGCGCCGCCGGCTCCCGGTCATCGGCGGAACACTCATGGCGATCGGAGCGATCCCCGTCGGAGCGCTCCTGTTCCCCTCGATCCCCGTGTGGGTGGCCCTCATCGGCTGGCTGCTCGTCGGCCTCGGAGTCGGTCTCGTTCACGCTCCCCTGTCCGTCATGGCACTCGAGGTCACCCCCGAGGCCAAGCACGGGCGCGTGGCCTCTTGGCTGCAGGTCGCCGATTCGGCGGGCCCTGCCCTCGAACTCGCCCTCGTGTCCGTCGCCATGAGCGCGTGGGCCGCCACCGCCAGGGTGGGCGGGGCGGCCTACGCTCCCTATTGGGTGATTGCTGCTGTGCTTGCGATCCTCACCGTGGTCGCGGTGACGCGACTGCGTCCCTCATCGGAACGCGCCACGGGTGAGGCAGCTAGCGCTCAGTCGTCGTAACGGCGCTTGCCGAAGTGGCGGCGTCCGCCGTCGCGGCTTCCGTCGCGGTCCCAACCGCCATCGCGGCCGCCCTCGCGTTCGCGGCGGGCGCGCTTGATGTCCTTCTCCCAGCGCTCGGTGCGAACGCTGCGGCGCGGACGCGATCCGTCGCCCTTTTCGAAGCGGTGCGGACGCTTCTCATCACGGTCCCCGAAGCGGTCCTCGCGATCACCGTAGCCACCACGTCCTCGGTTATTTCGGTCGAAGTCGCGGCGCTCACGGCGCTCGAAACCGTCGCGGTCGCCGTGAGAGCGGCCGCCGGGGCCCTCGTCCACGCGGATGCGCAGCTGACGGCCCGACACGTATCCCTTGGAGATACGGGACAGCTGCTCGCTGGACAGGTCCGCGGTGATGTCGACCAGTGAGAAGGTTGGGTAGATCTCGATGTTGCCGATGTCTCGGCCGTCGATGCCGCCCTCGCCAGCAATGGCGCCAACGATAGAGCCGGGCTTGACGCGGTCCTTCTTGCCCACCTCAATGCGGTAGCGGGTACCGGAGCCGGGTGCCGGGCGACCGCCCGCGCGACGACGAGCACCGTTCGCGCCGCCCTTGAGCGGGCGGTCCTTATCACGCCCAGCCTCGAAAGTGGCGCCGACGAACTCGCCTGACTCGTCCAGCTGTTCCTCGCGGCGGATCTTGCCGTTGCCACGGCGGTCTTTCTCGACGCGCGGGGCCGGGCCTTCGTCGCCGACGGCCGTCGCCATGAGGGCGGCGGCGATGTCCTCGACGGAGATCTCATCGCCGAGGTCGGCGAGCAGACGCTTGTACATGTCGAGACGGCCGCGCTCGATACGAGCGGACAGGCCCTCGAGCAGGCGGCTCGCGCGGAATTCGGAGACGGCTGCAGGCGAGGGAATCTCGACCTCTTCCATCTCGGTGCCCGTCAGCTTCTCGATGCGGCGCAGACGGCCGTGCTCACGCGGGGTGAAGAACGTCAGCGCGCGGCCCTCACGGCCCGCACGGCCGGTGCGACCGATGCGGTGGACGTAGGCCTCGGGCTCACGCGGAACGTCGAAGTTAACGACGAGGGAGATACGTTCGACGTCGAGGCCTCGGGCGGCCACGTCGGTCGCGACCAGCACGTCGAGCGAGCCGTTCTTAAGGCGCTCGACCATGCGCTCGCGCTCGGTCTGAGCGACGTCGCCGGAAATGCCGGCTGCACGGAATCCACGGCTCGAGAGCTCCAACGACACCTCTTCGACATCGGCGCGCGTGCGCACGAAGACGATGGCGGCGTCAGCCTCTTCCTGGCCTTCCTTGATGTGCTGGGCGCGGGTAGCCAGCACGCGCGAAAGCGCACCGATCTTGTGTTTGTAGGGCACCACCGCGTAGGTCTGGTGGATGGTGTCGACCGTCGAGGACTCGGTAGAAACCGCGACCTTGACCGGATCCTTCAGGTGCTCGCGGGCAACCTTCTCAATGGCCGCCGGCATCGTCGCGCTGAACAGCGCGGTCAGTCGATCATCCGGGGCGCTCGACGCAATCGTCTCGACGTCCTCAGCGAAGCCCATACGCAGCATTTCGTCGGCCTCGTCGAGGACCAGCATGCGCACGTGCGACAGATCGAGGGCGCCCTTCTCGATGAGGTCAATGACGCGACCCGGGGTACCGACGACGACCTGTGCTCCTCGCTTGAGCGCGCCGATCTGCGGGCCGTAGGGCGAGCCACCATAGACGGGGACGACGTCGAGGCGGGCCGTACGTGCGGCGAAATCCTCGATCGCTTGGGCACTCTGCATCGCGAGCTCGCGGGTGGGGGCCAGGACGAGAGCCTGCACGTTGCGCTCGTCCGCGTCAACAATCGCTAGGAGCGGCAGACCGAATGCAGCGGTCTTTCCGGTACCCGTCTGGGCGATGCCGACGACGTCGCGCAGCTCCAGCAGCGGAGGGATGGCGGCGGCCTGAATCGGGGTGGGGACGCGGAATCCCATATCGGTGACAGCCGCGAGGATCTCCTCGGGCAGGCCGAGGCTCGCGAAGGTCACGGTGTCCGTGTCCTCCTCGTCCGCGTGGTCATCACCGAACTCACGAGCGTCGTCGAGGTCGTCAATATCGTCGGCAATCGACGTCATCTCGCGCTCGTCGTCAGCGCGATCCATGAAATCGTCAGAGGGCATAATTCATCCTTGCGTGGTGCAATCGGTGTCAGCAAAACCATCGGGGCGGGCCTACTCGGCTCCTCGGCGCGGCCTCACCCATAACAACAAATCCCGCATCCCGCGGGCACCATAACAAGGGGCAGCGCCTCATCGCTACAACCAGCATACCCTCGCAGGCAGCTGACAGAGGCGCGTGGTCGGCGAACTCACTGTCAGCGAATCGTTCGCCCATTGCGGCGGGACGACACTCAGACGGGCAGGCGAGCGAGGAACGAGGCGATCGTCACCTGCCGATTGTCCTCGGAACGCAGGGGAGCAACGACGAGTCGATCGACCGCATCGCGGCACAATCCCCGCAGGTCACGCATCACGACACGCCGACGGCGCGATGCAGCCCACCGGGCGAGTGCTCGGCTCGCACACGCGCAGAGCACCGTGATCAACAGGCACAGCGCGACCAGGGCCGTCGGAAGCGGAATCGGCCCGAGCGCGGGGACCCGAACATCGATGAGGACAGCCCTGCCCAGGTGCACGAGGACGATCCACGCGACACCCACGACAACGCCGAGCCACGCGAGCAGCTGCGCACCACCCAGCGCACGACACAGCGCCGGGGCTCCGGTCGAGACGCGAATGTGCTCCGCAACCTCACGGTGCGCTGCGTCCGGGACCTCTCGCGCCCCGCTGAGCGCACGCTCGACCAGCGCCGCACGCCAACGGGCGGGACGCGCCTGCGCGCGCTCCCCAATCGCCCCCCGAACGGCGTTGACGAAAGCAGCTTCATCGGAGGCAGACCGAGTCGGCAACGTCGGAGTCGTCGCCCCCTCGGCACGCGACTCATCATCCAGATGCAGGCGGCGCAGCGGGTCCACACCCGTACGCGCCAGCCAGCGCAACGGCAGCCAGCCGCCCGCCCGGCGTCCGGCTCGCAGCGTCGAGTCAGCCACGGCCTCGGCGATAATCGGAGCACCCGCGAGGTCGGCGGCCGTGCCAGCCAATTCGGCGGCCAGGCCATCGGTCTCGAGGCCTCGGACCGTTCCGGTCAACTCCAAGGACTCGCGCAGTATCCGGGAGGCCTCACGCAGCGCAGCACGCGCGCGTGACGCCTGGCGTGAGACCCGCTCGGCCTCGCACGTCAGGTGCTTGATGAGCGTGCACATGCCTTCACCCGTCGTCGCCGATACCGCGAAGACCTCGGCATCAGCCATGCCACGATCACTCAGCAGACGATGCAGATCCTGCTCGATCGCATCACGCTCGGGCAAGGAAATGGTATCGATGTGCGTCAGGACGACCGTCACCGAAGCATGCGACGAGCGCAGGCGCACCAGCCACTCGTCGTGCAGACGCGCGTCCGCGTACTTCTGCGGGTTGACGACAACGACGAGCGCGTCGACGCGCGACGCCAGACGATCGGCGATGTCCGCATGACGGGCATCAACCGAATCAATGTCCGGCAAATCAACGACGACAGTGTCGCCAGGCAGCGCTTGCGGCGCCTCCACCCGACGACCGATATCCAGCCACCCCAGCAATTCCTGCGGTTCTCGGCCTCGCGGCAGCACGGCGCATGCCTCGTTCGTCGTGGGGCGCCGAACACCCGCAGTGACGACCTCTCCACCGCTCAGCGCGTTGACGAGGGAGGACTTGCCGGCACCCGTACCTCCCAGCATGCCGATAACGCACCAGGACGGGTCGACCTCACTGCGTTCGGCGGTCACATCAATGAGATCGCGAATGTGCGCCAGAGTCTGCTGATCGAGGTCCGGTGCTGCCAGGGTGCACATCTCGTCAAGCTGCTGGGCGGCCGATGCCACGGGGTTCGTTGCTCGCCTCACACCAACACCTCCCGAGCTCTCTCCTCAGCCACCGCCAGCTTGTCAATGAGAACCCTGTCGGAAGCCCGATCGAGGCTCGCGCTCACCGGGGCAACGACAGCCGACAGAGACTCTCCGGCGAGGCGTTCGAGCGCCGCACGGGCCTGCTCGGCCAGCGAACGAACCGTGCGTTCACCGAAATAGGCTTCCAGGATTGTCTGGGACAGGGCGGCCGATGCCCCAGCGATACCGACTTCAACACCGGTGAGACCACCGGTCATCGTAAACGCGGCCACCATCAGCGACACCGTCACGACATTGATGCCGCCCGCGAGCATGCGCCCGCTGACCCGCGAGGACTCGGCCTGGCCACGAATGATCTGCGTGACCTCACGCGTCCACTCCTGCGCAACTGTGCGTGCGCGCTGCTCCGCCGCATCGACGTCAAGCAGCTCATCGAACGTAGACGTGTCCACGACCGTACGCGCCCTGCGCAGGGATTCACCCCACGCCCGGTGGTATTGGTCCGCCAAACGCTGCGCAAGGCCTCCGGTCAGATCGCGCTGCACCTGAACGTCCGGGGCTGCCTGTCCACGAAGTGCACCCATCACGCGCGAGCTCAGACCAGAAAACACACGCGAGACGGTCTTGGACATATCCCACGAGCCCAGTACCTCGGCGATGCGTGCGCTTACTTCGCCGCGCAGTACGTCATCACTCGACGAGGAGGACACTTCCCGGGCATAGGAAGCAACGAGCTGCTCGATATCGCCGGCGGCCGCCTCGAACTCGCGGTTGCGTTGCCTCGCAGCCTCCAGTGCGCGCGTCGTCTCCTCCAACGACGAGGCGACGGCACCGGACAGCGATCGACGTACGATAGCGGCACGTTCCTCGGTATCGCGTCCGATTCCCTCCAGGTAGGACCCGATCGGCGCGATTACTTCGGCGGACAGGCGCCCATCGCTGAGGGGCTGTTCCTCGACCGTATAAATCGCGACCTCACCCAGGCCACGCCGGCGAGCCAACGAGGCCAGATCCTCGCGAATCTCCTGCGCCGCCCCAGGGGGGACGCGGTTGAGTACGATGGCGACACGCAATCCGCGGCTCGCGGCTTCCTCCAGGTGTTTCCACGCCACCGCATCCGCGTAGCGGGCCGCGGTCGTGACAAACACCCACAGATCTGCGCCGTCGAGCAGCTCTGCAGCCAGGCGACGGTTTCCGTCCTCGACGGAATCGATGTCTGGCGCATCCACAATGCCCACGGCGGGCCACAGCGTCTTCTCGACAGCGATAGTGATCGCGTCGAGGCTATCCCCACCCGAGCCCTCGCTCTTCGCCAGTCTCGGCAGCACTCGGTCCGACATGAACCACTCGCGTGCCTTGGGCGCGCAGACCAACACGGGGCGCCGAGTCGTCGGACGCACCGCGCCCGCCCGACTCACGTTTCGGCCAAGCAACGAATTGACGAGCGTCGACTTACCAGACCCCGTCGAGCCACCGACGACCACCAGCACGGGTGCATCCGCATCCTCGAGGCGCGGCAACACGACGTCCTGCAGGCGTCGCAGCGCGCGCTCCGCGCCGCCACGACTCCCTTCCGGAATGGCATGGAGCGTTTCCTCAAGGGCATGCGCCAGCGAGCGAGCTGCTTCAACCGCCGTGAGGGACACTCAGTCGGTCACCTTCTCGATAGTAGGGACCGCGTCGGCCTCGGGCAGGACCCACGTGTGCGGATCGGCGTCCACCTGCTCGCCACTGCGAATGTCCTTCACCGTGTCAGCGCCGCCCTCCTCGCCCGGGAACCAGATGAAGGGGATGCCGCGCTTATCGGCGAACTTGATCTGCTTGCCGAACTTTGCGGCGCTGGGAGCAACGTCCGTTGAGATGCCACGCGAACGCAGCACAGCGGCAATCGCCTCCGAGCGCTCACGCTGCTCCTCCGCGATGACCGCGACGACGACCGCCGTGGGCACCTTGCGAGAGGCCCTCACCATCGGCGCGGAAATCATGCGCGACACGAGGCGCGAGACGCCGATAGACAGGCCGACGCCCGGGTAGGTGCGCTTGCCGTCCTTCGCCAGGGAGTCGTAGCGTCCGCCCGAGCAGATCGAGCCGAGAGCCTCATGACCTTCGATCTCCGACTCGTACACGCTGCCCGTGTAGTAATCGAGACCGCGAGCGATCTTGAGGTCCGCGACGACCGCACCCGGCATCCGCTTGTTCGCGGTATCGAGGAGCTCCGTCAGCTCCTTCAGGCCCTCGTCCAGCAGTTCGCCGCCCACACCGAGGTCAGCCAGACGCGCGCGCACCTCTGAAGACTCGGACGTGCGGATCTGCGCCATCTGGAGCAGAACGGATGCCTGGTCGCCATCAATGCCGGACTGAGCCAGCTCGGCGACCACACCCTCCGGGCCGATCTTGTCGATCTTGTCGAGGCCGCGCAGGGCAGCCTCAACGTCCGTAACCCCGAGGGACTCACACACGCCCTGAACGACCTTGCGGTTATTCACGAGCACGCGCACGTGCGGGATCGGCAGGTTATTCAGAGCCTCTGCCATCACCAGCGGCAGGTCCACCTCGAAGTGGAACGGGAGTTCACCGTTACCCACGACGTCGATGTCCGCCTGCGTGAATTCACGGAAGCGACCGTCCTGGGGACGCTCACCGCGCCACACCTTCTGGATCTGGTAGCGCTTGAACGGGAAATCCAGCTCGTTCGCGTTCTCGACCACGTAGCGGGCGAAGGGAACCGTGAGGTCGAAGTGCAGACCCATGCCCTTGTCCTTGGGAGCGCGTGCACCGGCCGCCGCGGCCTTCAGGGCCTGCAGGCGTTCGAGCACGTAGATCTCCTTGGAGGTCTCACCCTTTGCTTCCAACTGCTCGAGGGTCTCGACCGCACGGGTTTCGATGCCCGCGAAGCCGTGCAATTCAAACACGCGACGCAGCTCGTCGAGGACGTGCATCTCAATGATGCGGCCCTCCGGGAGCCATTCGGGGAAACCTGACAGGGACGTGCGAGCCATTAAGCGTTCTTTCTATGAGGAAGGTGGTTAGCCGATGCGACGAGCGCGAATCAGATACTGGTTTGAGCGTATCTCATCTGCGAGCGTGGTCGCCGGGCCGTGTCCGGGAACAAGGACGGTGCGAGGATCGAGAGCGTTGGAAATCGTGCGCAAAGAATGTCGCATCTGAGTTTCATCGCCCCCGGGCAGGTCGGTGCGCCCGACGCTGTCCTTAAACAGCACGTCTGCGCTCATCGCCCACGGAACCGCCTCATCGGAACAGTAGAAGGACTGGTTGTTGACCCGGATATCGAGCGGGCTCTCCCCCAGGAAGACAGCCGATCCCTCGGTATGGCCGGGTGCGGGAACCATGCGCAGCCACACGCCGGGGCACACCTCAAACGAATCTGAGGGCACCTCACAAAGGTCGGCGGGCTTGACCCACTCCCCCACAAAGTCGGGCAGCGGCATCGGCAGGAACGAGGCCGGGGCATCCATGCGGTACATGTCAGGTCCCGGCACGTACACGGGAACGGTGCCTCCGTCCACTCCCCAAGTGGACACCGCGGCCGCGTCCCAGACGTGGTCGGGGTGTCCGTGTGTCAGAAGCACCGCGCCCACGCTGACACCCTCAAGCTCGAGGACCTCGCGGATCAGGTGTTGGATTCCCGCCGAAGGGTCGACGACAAGGGCAGTGCCCGCCCCGGAAGGGACGAGCACGATCCCATTCGCCGCGTAGAAAGGCGATGGAATAACGTGAAGGCGCATGTCACTCCATGGAGGAGGAGATCTGCGCGAGCCAGGCGCGCTTGGTCTCAAGAGCCTCGCGCACGTTCCTGGCGGCCTTCTCGTCGCCCTTGGCCTCGGCCTCGGACAGAGAACGCTCAAGCTGAGCGATCTGCTCCTCAAGCTGACCCACCATGCCGGCCGCGCGTGCGCGCGTCTCGGGGTTGGTGCGGCGCCATTCCTTCTCTTCGGCCTCCCGGACGGCGGCCTCGACGGCACGCAGACGACCCTCAATGCGGTGCAGGTCGGCGGACGGCACGCGGCCCACCTCTTCCCAGCGGTCCTGGATCTGACGCAGCTGAGCCTTCGCGCGATCAATGTCGGTCACCGGCAGGATGGCCTCAGCATCAACGAGGATCGCTTCCTTCGCGACGAGGTTGTCGCGGTACTCCGCGTCGGTGGCCTCGTCCTTGGCGCGGCGAGCGTCGAAGAACACCTGCTGGGCGGCGCGGAAACGTGCCCACAGCGCGTCGTCTTCCTTACGCGAGGCGCGAGGGGCGGCCTTCCAGCGGTTCATGAGCTCACGGTAGGCACCGGAGGTACGCGACCAGTCCACGGACGAGGACAGAGCCTCGGCCTCAGCGATCAGGGCTTCCTTCACTCGCTTAGCCTCGGACTGGGCCTGATCGAGCTGCGAGAAGAACTGGCGGCGGTGACGGTCGAACTGGGTGCGCGCGGAGGAGAAACGCTTCCACAGCTCATCCTCGATGGCCTTCTCCAGGCGCGGGCCGCGGCGCTGCAGGTTCTTCCACTCATCAAGGAGGTCGCGCAGGGTCTGACCCGACTGCTTCCAATGGGTCTTGGCGGGATCCTGGGCGACAATAGCCTCGGCGCGCTCAACGACAGAAGTGCGCTCGGCGAGAGCAGCAGCCTTGGCGGCCTTACGCTCCTCACGGGCGATTTCCTTACGCTCCTCGGCGGCCTTCTCAACCGCCGCAACGCGCTCGCGCAGCGCCGGGATGTCGCCGATGACATTCGGGGAGGCGACCTGCTCGCGCAGCGTTGCGAGAGTCTGGTCGATGTCGCGCGGGCTCAGCGTGCCCAGGCGATCCTCAAAAAGCTTGATGGTGGCTTCGAGGTCTGCGTAGCGACGCTCGTACAGAGCGTAGGGAGAAGCAGGAATGCCCTCGGGGAAGCCGCCGATGACGCGCTCCTCGTCTCCATCCTTGACGTAGACAGTGCCGTCCTCGCCGATACGGGCGAAGGGGTGCTCGGGCACCTCAGAAGCAGCAATCGTCGTCGAGACCGCGGCCTCCTCAATCGTCGACGGGGCAGCTTCGGGAGCGGTTTCGTTATTCGGAATCGGCGTCGTGGTCACGATATTCCTTCTGAGACGAGGGCTTACGCCCGGCGCGGGTGCGTGCCGATGTGACACACACATCTAGTGTGTCACATCTAACGAGCAGGGGAAAGCTCATCACCCAAAAGGGGACGGATGTAACACCCTTTTCACGCGAATCGACGCAGGCCGCCCGCGCCTCGTCTATGAATCGGCGCCGATGCGCACCGCCTCGAAGACCCCATCGACCCGACGAAGGGCGGACAGGACCGCGTTCAGGTGCCCGAGGTCGGCCAGTTCGAATGAGAAGTTACCCGAGGCGACCTGATCTCCGTCGGTCTTCAGCGCGGCGGCGAGAATGTTGACGCGATAGTCGGACAGCACGCGCGTCAGATCCGAGAGCAGTCCGCCACGATCGAGAGCACGCACCTCAATCTGCACCCGGAACGGAGCACCCAGCCCCTTCTCGTTCCAGGACACGTCGACGAAGCGTTCGGGCTGCAGCTGTTCTAGACGGACAGCGTTCGCGCACGTACTGCGATGCACCGAGATACCCTGGCCTCGGGTAATAAAGCCGACGATGTCATCTCCGGGCACCGGCGTACAGCACTTGGCGAGCTTGACCCAGATCTCGTTCGGACTCAGACCGGCGACGGTGATCGCCGCATCGCCCGAGGCTTCGGAGCGTGGCTTCTGAGAACCCGGGGTCACGGCCTCGGACAGCGTCTCCTCCGTGCCGTCTCCCCCACCCAGGTTGTCGACCAGCTTGGAGACGACGTTTTGTGCGGAGATATGGCCCTCGCCGACAGCTGCGTACAGGCCGGACACGTCCGGATAGCCGAAAGACGTCGCGACCGACAGGATCGACTCGTGGCTCATGAGGCGCTGGAGCGGCAGGTTCTGCTTGCGCATCGCGCGGGCAAGCGCCTCTTTTCCGGCCTCCACAGCTTCCTCGCGGCGCTCCTTGGAAAACCACGCCTTGATCTTGGAGCGCGCACGCGGAGAGGCGACAAAAGCCAGCCAGTCGCGCGAAGGTCCGGACTTGTCTGACTTAGAAGTCACGACCTCGACCGTCTCGCCCGACTCGAGGCGTGTATCCAGGGAGACAAGGCGGCCGTTGACCTTCGCGCCCACCGTGCGGTGGCCGACCTCCGTGTGCACCGCATACGCGAAGTCGACGGGCGTCGAACGCGCCGGCAACACGATGACCTGGCCCTTCGGCGTAAACACGTAGACCTCATCGCCGGCGATCTCGAAGCGCAGCGAATCGAGGAACTCCTCAGGATCGCCCGTCTCGCGCTCCATCTCGACCAAAGCACGCAACCAGTTCGCCTGCTCGTCAGAGCTCATACGATCCGCGTCGCCACTCGACGCGTTTGGGTTCTGCTTGTACTTCCAGTGCGCGGCGACGCCATGCTCGGCGCGCTCATGCATGTCGAAGGTACGGATCTGGATCTCCACCGGCTTGCCACCGGGTCCGATAACGGTCGTATGCAGCGACTGGTAGAGATTAAACTTCGGCATCGCGATGTAGTCTTTGAAACGGCCGGGAATCGGGTTCCAGCGCCCGTGCAGCGCCCCCAGCACGCCGTAGCAATCCTTGATCGACTCCACCAGTACACGCACAGCCACCAGATCGTAGACCTCATCGAAGGCCTTGCCGCGCACGATCATCTTCTGGTAGATCGAGTAGTGGCTCTTCGGACGGCCACTCACCGTCCCCTTCGTGCCCGAACGACGCAAATCCTCTTCGATCTGGTCGATGACATCTCGCAGATACTCTTCGCGCTGGGGTGCCCTCTCCGTGACGAGGCGGTCGATCTCCTCATAGATATCCGGGTACAGCGTCTTGAACGACAGCTCCTCAAGCTCCCACTTCACCATGTTCATGCCGAGGCGATGAGCCAGGGGTGCGTAGATCTCCAGCGTCTCCTTCGCCTTCTTTGCCGCCGACTTGGCGGGCACGAACCGCCACGTGCGGGCATTATGCAGTCGGTCGCCGAGCTTGATGAGCAGCACACGGATATCGCGGCTCATCGCGACGAGCATCTTGCGCAGCGTCTCAGACTGAGCAGCGGCGCCGTAGTGCACCTTGTCGAGCTTGGTGACGCCGTCAACGAGGTTGGCAATCGCCTCGCCATACTCGGCAGCGAGCTGCTCAAGCGTGTAGTCCGTGTCCTCGACCGTGTCATGCAGCAGCGCTGCGACAAGCGTCGGGGTCGTCATGCCCATCTCCGCGAGGATGGTCGCAACGGCGACCGGATGGGTGATATACGGTTCACCGGACTTGCGCATTTGACCGCGGTGATGTTCCTCGGCTGTACGGTAGGCCCGCTCGACGACGCTGATGTCCGCCTTCGGATGGTTCGCCCGCAGGGCGCGCACAAGCGGCTCAATCTCGGGGATTGTGGCACGTCCGCGTGAGCCAAACCAAACGAGGCCAGAGCGCACTCGGGAACCGGCCGCGGGAAGTGCGGATCCTGAAGTCATGTCGTCGCTGCTCATGGCCCCATGATAGCGACGAACGAGCGGGTCCGGGGATCGTGACGATCCCCGGACCCGCTCGCTGTCAAGAAACGACGCTTAGAGGTGTAGCGCGCTCTCCACCGTCACATCCGTCAGCACGGAGCGACCGCCGAGCGCATCGAGTTCCAGGAGAACGGCCACGGCCTCGACGGACGCGCCGCACTGACGCAGCAGCTTCACCGCCGCGTTCGCTGTGCCGCCCGTCGCGAGCACGTCGTCGATGATGAGGACGCGCTGGCCCTCGTGGACCGACTCGGGGTGCATTTCCATGCGCGCCGTGCCGTACTCAAGTTCGTAGTCGACGCCGATCACGTGGCCGGGCAACTTGCCAGCCTTGCGGATCGTCAGCATTCCGAGGCCAAGCTCGGCGGCCACCGGAGCGCCGAGGATGAAGCCACGCGACTCAAGACCCGCGACTGCGTCGATGTGACCCGCGTAGCGAGCGCCGATCAGCTCAACGAGTTCCTTGAATGCAGGGCCGTTCGCAAACAGCTCAGTGATATCACGAAACAGGACGCCGGGTTCCGGAAAATCCGGGATTTCCAGCATGTTGCTTCGCACCAGAGTGGCGATGCGCTCGCCGAGCTCACCGATCATCGATGATTCTTCTTCCTGTGGGGCTGATTCTCGTTGCCCAGGCGCTTGCCGGGCTTGATAGGAGCCACCTTCACCGATGCGGAGGCGCCCGGCGTGTCAGCGGCGTGGCGGCCCTGACGTGCCCGGTCGACGGCCGCGTTGTGCTCGCGGGTCTTGGCCGACAGCTCCTGGAAGGTGACCAGAAGCGGCGACGCGATGAAGATCGACGAGTAGGTACCGGCGATCATACCGACAAACAGGGCCAGCGAGATATCCACCAGGGTACCCGGGCCAAGGGCCACGGAACCGATGATCAGAATCGCGCCGACGGGGAGAAGCGCCACAACCGAGGTGTTGATCGAACGAACCATCGTCTGGTTGACTGCGAGGTTCACGTACTCGGCGAAGGTGTAGTGCTTCTGCTCGTAGATGTCCGAGGTCAGCTCGCGCACCTTGTCGAAGACGACGACGGTGTCATAGAGCGAGTAACCCAGAATCGTCAGGAAGCCGATCACGGTTGCGGGCGAGACCTCGACCTGCAGGATCGCGAACACGCCGATGGTCACGGCGATGTCGTGCACCAGCGCGAGCAGCGCAGACGCAGCCATGCGCCACGAGCGGAAGTACACCGTCATCAGCAGGGCGACGAGCGCCATGAAGATGACGAGCGACTGAGCGGCCTTAGTGGTGACCGAGGAACCCCAGGAGGGGCCGATCGAGGAGGACTGCACCTCGGTCGCATCCACTCCGTAGGCGCTGGCCAGCGCGTCACGCATCTGAGAGGTCTGCGCGGAATCCAGGGACGACGTCTGGATTCGGACCGAGTCCGCGCCCACGCGAGTCACCTTCGGGGTGCCCTCAACGAGGCCGGTAGAGGTGACTGCACGCGAGGCGAAAGACTCGCTCTGATCGCTCACGTGAGCGACATCGAACTGCGAGCCTCCGGTGAACTCAATCGAGCGGTTCAGGCCAAGGATCGCGACGAGCGCGAAACCGAGAACGAGCACCGCGGCGGCGAGGCCGACGAAGACCTTGCGCTTGGGAACGACGGCATAGGACTTCTCGCCCGAGTACAGGGCGTTACCCCACTGAGCAAAACTCATCATGTCAGTTCTCCTCTTCCTCGGTCACGCCTGCAGCGCTATCCGTTGTCTCGACGGAAGCGTCATCAACGGTCTCTTCGTCCTCGGCCTTCGCCGCGGCGAGGCGGGCGGCACGGCGTCGCTCGGCAATCGACAGACCGTCGCCGGCCTCGTCGCTCTTGTCCTTTGTCGTCGCGGATTCACCACGCACGACCACGCGTCCGCGACCCGCGTACACGAGCGAGTTCTTCGCACCAAGGTGCTCGGGGTCCAGACCCGAGAGCTTGTGGCCTTCGCCGAAGAAGCGAGTGCGGATCAGCAGCTCCATCATCGGGTGGGTGAACAGGAAGATCACCGCTATGTCAATAATTGTCGTGATGCCGAGGGTGAAGGCGAAGCCCTGAACGCCACCAACAGCGAGCAGGTAGAGAACCACGGCCGCAACCAGGTTGACCGCGTCGGAGACCAGGATGGTGCGCTTGGCGCGATCCCAGCCCTCTTCGACGGCGGCGCGCAGCGGTCGTCCGTCTCGGACCTCGTCTCGAACACGTTCGAAGTAGACGATGAACGAGTCCGTGGTGACGCCAATTGCCATGATCAGACCGGCGACGCCTGCCAGCGAGAGCCGGTAGCCCATCGCCCACGACAGCAGCGTGATCACCAGGTAGGTGATGATCGAGGCAACAACCAGCGAACCGGCAGAAATAATCGCGAGGCCGCGGTACTGCCAAATCAGGTAGAGGATGACCAGCAGGAAGCCGATGAGGGCCGCCCACAGACCAACGGTCAGGTGATCCGTGCCGATCGTCGCAGAAATCTGCTGCTCGGACTCGACCTCGAAGTTCAGCGGGAGCGAGCCGAACTGCAGCTGGTTAGCCAGCGCTCTCGCAGACTGCGGGGTGAAGTTGCCGCTGATCTGCGCCTCACCGTTCGTGATGATGGCCTGCATCGACGGAGCGGTAATCACGGTTCCATCGAGAACGACCGCGAACGAGTTACGGTCCGGGCTGCCACGATAGGACGACCCCTGGGGGTCCGAATCGTGGTAGCCGTACAGGATCGTCGAGGTCTCCTTGAACTTCTCGGCGCCCTCGTGGTTGAACCGCAGCGAGACAATCCACTGACCGGTCGACTGTCCAGTGCCGTTCGTTGCGATGGCCGCGCTCGCAGCCTCCAGATCCGAACCGGGAACGGCCACGGGGCCCAGGATGTACTTGACCTGGCCGGACTCGTCGCAGGCGGCGTAGGGCTTGTCAGCGGCGCCCTCGACGCGCTTCACATCGGCGGATGCCGAGCAATCGAGCGTCAGGAAGTCGTACATGACCTGCTCGGTCACCCAGGCGAGATCCGACGCATTCTCGGGAGTCGTCGCAGGAGTGTCGGACAGAACGCCGTCGCCATCCGCGTCGGCAGCGCCGCGAGCGGTCGCCTCATCCAGGGCAGTGGACTGAACGCCGGACTGAGCCGTATCAGCCGCGCCAGCGCCGCTCTGCTCGCCCGACTGGGCACCGGACTGTGCACCGCTCTGTTCGCCCGACTGGGCACCGGACTGCGCACCCGACTGAGGGTTATCCACCTGCGGCTGCTGCTGGTTCTGGAGGATTCCCTGCGCAGGCCCAATACGCAGCACCGGGCGGAAGTTCATCTGCGAGGACGAACGGATCAGATCCAGCTGCTCCTGGGACGGGGTGCCGGGGATCGACACCATGATATTAGAGCTACCCATCGAGGAGATCTCAGACTCGGACACGCCGGACGCGTCAATACGATTACGAATAATCGCGATCGCCTGCGTGATATCTTCCTCGGTGATCGCACGCTGTCCCTCCGACGTCGGGGTCGGTGTCAGGATCAGCTGGGTACCACCCTTAAGGTCAAGGGCCAGGTCGGGATACGGGGACACGCCCTTCACGAAGTGCCCGATCGCAAGTGCCGCGCACGCCGCCACGATGGCGACGGTCAGGGTCACGAGCGCGCGCACGGGGCGTCGCTTATGTGATGACACGGTTCTACTTTCCGTTCAGCCTTGAGTTACTTCTGCTGCTCGTCGGTGTCGCGCACGTCGAAAGACTGGGCGTCTTCCTGATCGAGGCCGAGGACAGATGCGTCCTCCTCGACGGTCTCCACCTCGTCGGCGTCCGCCTCAGCCTGCTCCGCGTCAGCGAGCGGCGGCTGGCCACCGATCTCGGCGATGAATTCACGTTCCCAGTACATCTCGTGTCCGTTAGAGGTCTCCAGGACAACAATGTCGCCGTCGAGGTCAACAAAACGACCCCAGAAGCCCACGCGGGTACGCACCCATTCTCCGGGGGTGACGGCTGCGAGCTGGTCACGCTTTTCCTGTTCCAGCTTCTGCATCTGCTGCCTGCGGGAGCGCGAGCTCCACATCATGAAGACGATGAGGAAAGCTGCCATGATCAGGAGCATGTAGTTGTTCATAAAGGCTGATTCACTTTCGATGACGGTCTAGCGCTTCGAGCGCACTTTGCCAGTCTAATGCCCGAGCAGGGTTTTAGCCTAAGTGATCAAGGTGTGGCGCGGCGCGAGACGCCTCCGGAGCCGTTTTGACACTCCGCACGCGCCCGCGGCCTGCACGGATAGGGACGAGGCTCACTCCCCTAGTCGAAGAGGCCACCGTCCGGCGCGGGCGGAGTGAGGCCGAGGTGGGCCCATGCCTTGGCGGTTGCCATGCGTCCGCGGTTGGTGCGCACGAGGAACCCTTCGCGCACGAGGTAGGGTTCCGCGACCGTTTCGACGGTTTCTGCTTCCTCGCCGATCGTCACCGACAGGGTCGTGAGGCCAACGGGACCACCGGCGAAACGACGGCAGATGGCCTCGAGGACCGCGCGGTCGAGGCGGTCGAGGCCGGAGGGGTCAACTTCAAAAAGCTCGAGGGCACCGCGCGCGGCCTCGAGGGTCAGCTGCCCGTCGCCATGCACCTGGGCGTAGTCGACGACGCGACGCAGGAGGCGGTTCGCGATACGAGGCGTTCCACGCGAACGCGAGGCGATCTCGTGGGCGGCCTGCGCGTCAATGGGCGAACCCAGCAGCGAGGCGGAACGGGTGACCACCGACTGGAGCTCATCGGTCTCGTAGAACTCGAGATGGGCCGTGAAGCCGAAGCGGTCGCGCAGCGGAGCCGGCAGCAGGCCCGATCGCGTCGTGGCGCCGACGACGGTGAAAGGCGGCAGAGTCAGCGGGATCGATGTCGCGCCGGGCCCCTTGCCCACGACGACGTCGACACGAAAGTCCTCCATGGCGAGGTAGAGCATTTCCTCGGCGGTTCGCGCGAGGCGGTGGATCTCATCGATGAAGAGGACGTCGCCCTCTTGGAGGCCGGAAAGAATCGCGGCAAGGTCACCAGCGTGCTGGATCGCGGGGCCGGAGGTCAGTCGCAGGGACGTTCCCATCTCCGCGGCGATGATCATTGCCAGCGTCGTCTTGCCGAGTCCCGGAGGGCCCGCAAGCAGGACGTGGTCGGGGCTGGCCGAACGCATCCGCGCGGCGTCGAGGACGAGCTGCAACTGGCCTCGAACGACGCGCTGACCCACGAACTCAGAGAGCTTCTTGGGGCGCAGCGCGGCCTCGGCTGCCCGCTCGAGTTCGCCGGCGTCGGGGGCGACGATGCGCATCGCATCGACGTCGAAACCGGAATCCATCTGATCAGCCACGTCCGCCTCCCAGCGTCACGAGGGCGGCGCGCAGCATGTCGGATGCGCCAAGACCACTGCCCGCGACTTTCTCGATGGCCTTGGCAGCCTGTGCCTCAGACCATCCCAGGCCGACCAAGGCAGCGCTGACCTCGGAGGCGACGGCGTCCTCGGTGGGCGCGGGGGCGGCTGCTGTTTGCGCGCCTGGCAGTGCTGCCGGGGTGCCCAGCTTGTCGCCGATTTCCAGGGCCATGCGCTGGGCTGACTTCTTGCCCACGCCTGGGATCCGCTGAAGAGCGCTCAGGTCCTGGTCGCGCACCGCGCGGCGCAGGTCGTCGGGGCGCAAGACTGCAAGTGCGGCGAGCGCGATCTTCGGGCCGATGCCCGACACCGACAGCAGCTTCGTGAACACGTCCCGCTCATCGGCGGACTCGAAACCGTACAGCGTCATCGAGTCTTCGCGCACGATCATTGACGTGAACACGGTCATCTCCTGATCGCGCGAGGCGCCCTGGGCGAAGGCGGGCGTCACGTGCACGCGAAAGCCGATGCCTCCCACCACGATATCGATGTGGTCGAGGCCGACGCTCGCAACTGTGCCGCGCAGAATGGAGATCACTGCGTTCCTTTCGTTCATGGGTCACCCGCGTACGCGGGCGAACATATGTACGATTCTAGCCGCGCCTACGCCTCGGATCGACGGCACCCGTTCGGCGTTGCGCGGCCTGGGCCTCAGCCCACGCCTTTTGGGCGGGCGTCATGGATCCGCGGGCGGTCAGGCGACCCGAGATCGAGACGGCGACCGACGAGTCCTCGGGGGCGCCGAGCAAGCCTGTCCCCCGCCACGCGTGCGTAATCGCAATGGCAAGAGCGTCCGCAGCGTCCGCGGGCTTAGGAGCCTTGGCGAGGCCAAGGATGCGTGCGACCATCGCCTGCACCTGCGCCTTGTCCGCGTTTCCGTTACCAGAAACGGCGGACTTCACCTCGGAGGGCGTGTGGACGGCCATCGGCAGTCCGGCGCGACCCACGCACGTCATCGCCGCGCCCATGACCTGCATCGTCGTGGTCACCGACTGGAGGTTGTCCTGCGCGAAGACGCGTTCGATGGCGACGACCTCCGGCTCGTAGCGTTCGATGACGCTATCGATCGCGTCTGCGATCGTCCGCAGCCGGAAGTGCGTCGCCAGGTCCTTATCGGTACGGGCGACACCGACGTACACGAGCGAGGCACGCCGCGACGCATCGACGTCAACGACGCCGAGGCCGCAGCGCGTCAGGCCGGGGTCGATGCCCATGACGCGCATCAGGCGCACGCCACCATATCGACAAACATCGCGTGAATCCGATCGTCTCCCCCCACCTCGGGATGGAACGACGTCGCCATGACGTTGCCGCGGCGCACGCCGACGATCGGGCCGTCAGTGCTGTTACCGGCGCGCGCGATGACCTCGACGCCCTCGCCCACCGACTCGACCCACGGGGCGCGAATGAACACGGCGTGGAAGGGACCACCCTCGAGACCCTCGACGTCCAGGTCCTCCTCGTAGGAGTCGACCTGACGACCGAAGGCGTTACGGCGCACGACCATGTCGAGCGCGGCGAAAGAACGCTGGTCCTCACGTCCGTCCAGGATCGACGACGCGAGCATGATCATGCCCGCGCACGTGCCGTAGACCGGCAGGCCGGAGGCGATCCGGTCATTGAGCGTGTCAAACAGTCCGAAGGAGAGCAGGAGGTTCGACATGGTCGTCGACTCGCCGCCCGGGATGACCAGGCCGTCGACCTGGTCGAGCTCAGAAACCCTGCGCACAAGCAGCGCGCGGGCGCCGGAGTTTTCCAGCGCCCGCGCGTGCTCTGCGACGTCGCCCTGCAGGGCGAGGACGCCGATGGTCACCATCCGCGCTCCGCGAGGCGGTGATCGACCGGCAGGTCGTCGACGTTAATGCCGACCATGGCCTCGCCCAGGCCACGGGAGACCTCGGCGATGACGGACGGATCGTCGTAGAAGGTCGTGGCCTTGACGATGGCGGCCGCGCGCTTGGCGGGATCGCCGGACTTGAAGATGCCCGAGCCGACGAAGACGCCCTCGGCGCCCAGCTGCATCATCATGGCAGCGTCGGCGGGGGTGGCAATGCCACCGGCCGTGAAGAGCACGACGGGGAGGCGACCCTCGCGGGCGACCTCGGCGACGAGCTCGTAGGGGGCCTGCAGTTCCTTGGCCGCAACGTACAGCTCGTCCTCGGGCAGGGAGGTCAGGTGGCGGATCTCGTCGCGGATCTTACGCATGTGCGTCGTCGCATTGGAAACGTCGCCGGTGCCGGCCTCACCCTTGGAGCGGATCATGGCCGCGCCCTCGTTGATGCGGCGCAGCGCCTCACCGAGGTTGGTCGCACCACAGACGAAGGGAACGGTGAAGTTCCACTTGTCGATGTGGTGGGTGTAGTCGGCGGGGGTCAGGACCTCGGACTCGTCGATGTAGTCGACGCCGAGGGACTGCAGAACCTGCGCCTCAACGAAGTGGCCAATGCGGGCCTTGGCCATCACGGGGATGGACACGGCCTCGATGATGCCTTCGATCAGGTCGGGGTCGGACATGCGGGCCACGCCACCCTGGGCGCGGATGTCGGCGGGCACGCGCTCGAGGGCCATGACGGCCACGGCGCCCGCGTCCTCGGCGATCTTCGCCTGCTCGGGGGTAACGACGTCCATGATGACGCCACCCTTGAGCATCTGGGCCATACCGCGCTTGACCTGCGGGGTGCCGACCTCGCGCTTAGCGGTCGAATCGCTCATGTTCACTCCTGCTCTTCCAGCTGGGCACGAACCTCGTCCGACACGGACATGTTCGTGTAGATGTTCTGCACGTCATCGGAGTCCTCGAGGGCGTCGATGAGCTTGTTGACCTTGAGGGCGCCCTCGAGATCGAGCTCGACCTCGGTGGAGGCGACGAACTGGACTTCGGCAGAGTCATAGTCGATGCCTGCGTCCTGCAGGGCGGTACGCACGGCAACGACGTCCTTGGGGTCGGACTCGACGATGAAGAGCTCGCCGGCTTCCTCAACCTCTTCGGCGCCCGCGTCCAGGACGGCCATCATAATGGATTCCTCGTCCACACCGTCGGCGGCGGGAACCTCAACGATGCCGCGACGCGAGAACAGATAGGACACCGAACCGGGGTCGGCCAGAGAGCCGCCGTGGCGGGTGAAGCCCAGGCGAACGTCGGAGGCGGCACGGTTGCGGTTGTCGGTCAGACACTCCACCAGGAAGGCGACGCCGCCCGGGCCGTAGCCCTCGTACATGATGGTCTCGTAGTTGGCGCCACCGGCCTCGGCACCGGAGCCGCGCTTGACGGCGCGGTCGATGTTGTCGGCGGGAACGGAGTTCTTCTTCGCCTTCTGGATGGCGTCATACAGGGTCGGGTTGCCAGCGGGGTCGCCGCCGCCCGTGCGAGCTGCAACCTCAATGTTCTTGATGAGGCGCGCGAAGAGCTTGCCGCGCTTGGCGTCAATAGCGGCCTTCTTGTGCTTGGTGGTCGCCCACTTAGAGTGTCCCGACATCACTTCTCCCTGTTGGGTGGATAGATACCGCCATATTCTAACGCGCTTGCGGCCCCCATCCGCATCCGGGCGGGCGTCACGTGGACAAACGTAAACACACTCACAGGAACGATGGACGAGGCCGGGGCCTCATCCGCGGACACGTGACCTAGCGGGTGGGCGGGGTCAGCACCGCACGCAGGGTGCAGCTGGAGGGGGTCAGATTCTCCCAGGTTCCATCGAAGGTGAGGATGAGAGCCGTCGCGGTCGGTACACCTCGGGCTACCTCTCCCCGATCATTCTCGCGCGCCAGCACATAACCGGCGCCGGAGATAGTGGGCTCGTGACCGACGACGAGTGCATTGCTGCCCTCGAAAGTACGCGCCAGGGTGAGGATGTCCTCCTCGTCGGCGTTATAGACACCGCGGTCGAACCAGCTATCACGGATCGACACGCGCTGACTGATCTGAGCGAAGGTCTGCTGGGCGCGCGTCGCGTCCGAGCACACCGCGACATCGAATGCGCCGATCTCGCGAGATAAGACACCGCCGAGACGCGCGGCCTGATCGACGCCCACGCGTGTGAGGGGTCGAGTGTGATCGGGGTATGAATATGCGGCCTGCGCGTGGCGAACGAGAACGAGGGTTGGCATACTTCCAAGCGTAACCGCACGGGGAGGACACCATGGCACTGGGAGTCGAAGCCGCATCGGGCATCTGCTCGGCGCGTGAATGCACGAACGCCGCGATCTACCGCATCGACTGGCGCAATCCCGCGATCCACCGCGGGCGCACGAAGACGTGGCTCGCGTGCGAAGACCACCTGTCCTACCTGGAGAACTACTTCAAATACCGCTCGTTCCCTTTCGAGGTGTCAGCTTTCGTCGCGCCCGATCAGGAGCAGCATCAAGACCACTGATCGAGGGGCTTGCCCGATCACTGTTGACGCGATCCCGAGTTCCTGGTCCACGAGAGGATGTCCGCGAAGGCTGGCGTGCATTGGTCGGTTCTGAGGGCCTTGTCGAGCAGGGCCTGGAGCTGCCTGCGGTGGATCGCGTCCATCTCCTCGTTCGCATGCTCGTAGAGTTCGCGCAGCCTCTGTACAGGTTCGTCGGTGACGGCTTCAGACAGCAGACGGGCGATACGCCCGTAGGTCGACTCCGCCACGGACGGGCGTAGTCCGAGGACAAGGATCATCGCCCGCCAATTGCGCGCTTCGAGGAACTCTCTGAGCGTGTCTTCGGCGCCTTCGTCGCTGCGTTGCGCATCGTAGGCGGTACTCTGATCAGCGAGTTGTGCGAGCTCAATTATTGCGTCCATAATGGCTACCTCATCCTCCGGGAGCGTTGCCGCCAGCACCTGGAGGACCCGGATTCTCATGTCGGGGTCGCCTAGGTCTTTCTCCCTTTCCTCTGGCTCTTGCTTGCCACCCTCGCTGATCTGGCCCTCGCCACGCGACGCATCGGGGTTGCCCCTCATGTGCTCGCGCAGGAAGCTTGCTCCTCTCCCGTTCAGGTGCGCCTCATACCAGTCGCGAGCAAGCAGCTGAGCTCGGTGATGGGTCCGCAGATCGGTTGTGACGGCCTGGATGCCGCTGTCAGCGATGCGCTCCACGAGGGCAGCGAGCTCGGCGACAGAGGGACGGTCCACGTTCAGCTCGGCAAGGGCGGCCAGCGTTTCTTTCTCGGAGGCCGACGGCGAGCTCCACTGCACTTCGAGGAAAGCCACCCGCTGCGCTAGATCGCTACACTCGAGCCATCCCTTAATCCTGGAAGTCGCCGACTCAGCGTCGACGGTGACCCAGCGGGGAAGACCCGTGCCCATTATTCCCGCATCGGTGATCACGCGGGCGATCATGCGGCGCACCGGGCCCAGGAGCACCGGATCATCAGTAGAGTCTGCTTCCCGGGCCGCCGCGACGACATCCCCCGCTTCTCCGCCGTCGTCGCGCCAGGTGGCCCTAGCCACCAGCAGGCGGGCACGCACAGCTGGCGAGAAGCAATCAAAGCCTTCAACGAAGGTCTCCAACGCCTCATTCCGCTCCCCCACCGCCGACAAAAGATTCGCCAGGTTAGTCAACGACATTGCCAGGTCGGGAGCGTAGGCCTGCGGGGAAGCCTCAGCCAGCGCCCGGCGCAAACGCACCGCCTCGCGGGCCGCCTCCAACGCCTCATTCCGCTCCCCCACCGCCGACAAACAATTCGCCAGGTTATTCAACGACCCAGCCAGGTCGGGGGCGTAAGCCGCCGGGGAAGCCTCAGCCAGCCCACGATACAGCTCCACCGCCTCGCGAGCCGCCTCCAACGCCGCTTTTCGCTCGCCAACGTCGGACAGACGAATGGACAGATTATTGGCCCAGTGTGCCTGTTGCTCCGGACTCCGCTCAGCGGAATTCGCAAGGCGCATGGTCGCCGCCAAGGCAGCTCCCGCCAACGCCGGGTGCCCGACAGGAATCGCATCATCAATCACACCGAGTGGCAGGGTCGCACCTGATTCGATGAGTGCTTCGAGAGCGGGTGCCAGCGGTCCTCCCTGAATGAGCGCGACGTCCAGCGCCTCCTTCCATAGGAATGGCCTCTCACGGAGAGCACGCCGGGCCAGGCGAAGTGCCACCTCTCTATCGAGAGAGGAGGCCCGTGTAATGGTCACGCACGCGTTGCGCGCCTGTTGGCCCATCTCGAGCGCACGCGTAACGACCGAGTCCTCAGCATCGGAGTCGTCTAAGCCAGGTAGCTGCGCCGGATCCTGTGGAACCACCCGATCCAGCAGTTCCGGATTCTTTCCGAATACGTCCAGGATGAGGTGTTCGGCAACCGGATCGGGCCGCAAGCTAACAGAATTCGCACCATCATCACGCAGAAGAGACTGCACCACCAGCTCTGCCAAACGATTGCGCAGCAGATGGTCTTGGTTCCACTCTGGAAGGCGGCTCAGGACGTCGTCGATCTCATCTGTGTCCCGCTTCGGGGCGAGCAGGCTGAGTGTGGCAGCCGCACGACGCAGATGGTCACGGCTGATCCCTTCCAGCTTCGGTTCCTTACGCCACCGGGCAAACTCAATCGATAAAACCCTGTCGTAGAGCTCTTCCCGGGTCGGGATGTCATTCTTAGCCACCTCGTCGTTATCGCACACGGCAAGCCATGCCCTCAACACCACGTCAAGAGCGGTGTCCCCCAGGCCCTCGGGAACCTCAACGTCTGTAGGAACAGCCTTATTGAGCTTGTCAGAGAATTGCTGAACCGCCCTGCGATACATGCGTCCGAAAAACCATGGATCCGCCTCCACCTGTTGCTTGCCCCGAATGGACATTGACAGCGTGTTACTCAGTGGGGTTCCCTCTTGCTCCGCCTCCTCGCGGAACTCCTCCCACCACGCGTCGGCACCACGCGCTGTCAACACGATCCGGGTCGGCGAGTGCCTCGCCCGCAGCTTGCGTACCACCCGTGCCACGAGACCTCGCCGAGCTTCCTCAGCGTAGTCCACCACCACCAGAAGCTCAGTGGTCACCTCCGTGAGAGCAGACAGCTCCTCATCCGTCACATCGACCGTCGAGGGCAAGAACCCCGCGTACCAACCAATCGAGGACAGTTCATGGCACAGCTGCGTGGCCAGGCGTGTCTTCCCGGATCCCCCCGTCCCCGTCACCACAGCGACAGCAATGTCCGCGTTATGTCCTCCCTGCGACGGTGCGGTAGCATCCGCCGTCGTCGTTGCCCACTCACGAAGCTGACGGATCTCATCACACTGCTGATATGGCACCGCACCATAACGCGCCCACATGAGCTGCAGGGGCGTGAAATTCTCGGGCAGCTCGGCATAAGCAGGGGCCAAGACCTTCTCGATGTGTCCCCCGGGAGGAAGCACACAATCAGGGGTACGGCTGCGCAGCCCCCCAACGTCCACACAGACGTCCCACTCCCAGTCGTGGACATACTCAGCGCCCAAAAACAGTGCAGTTTTCCAATTGCCATCTGATTCAGTGACCTGCTGTACGTCAATCGCCAGCCACGTACCCCCGGGATCATCGGCGGACCCGACCACGAGATCTCTCAGGTCTTCCCGATTAGGCAGCATCGGCTCGCGGGTGAACCCCTCGTCGATGAGGACGTCGCACCCCATGGCCCACTGACGTTCCATGGGCACCAAGACGATCGCGTGCCGCCGCTGCCCACCGTCAGCCGTCACCGTCAGGATCAGCGGGTAGATCCCGGCATCGAGCGCAGCGCAACAAAAGGCCACACACAGATCCACGCACGTCGCCTTTCGGAGACCGAGCACCTCGTTGACAGGCCGAATACGCTGCGCCCCAGGCTCGCTATCTGTCGGCTCCCCAACGTATCGAAGCCCCAGCTCGGCGAACTCCTCAAAAATCTTCCTCGCATGAGGGCCCACTCGCGTCTGTCCGTGAGCGACGAGGTCAGGCTCAGGACCAGGGAAACCGCTCCACTCCGCAGAGCTAAGCAAGCGCTGCACCCACCCGACGTGAACCATATCTACCAACCCCGTCGGGTGGTTGATTGAATCCCACAGATTGCGCTCGTTCACGATGCTGCCCCCACACGCGTCTTCAACACAAGACGATCGACGTTGGGCACACCCGTCGCCGACAACATCAACGAGTGCACACCCTCCTCCAGCGCCGGAAGCTGGGCCGACCACCATCCGTCGTCACAGCGCTCTGCCCGGAACCGTTTACCGCCGACGTTGCCGCCGACATTCCCCACATCCAGTACACTGCCAGCCTTGTCTACAACGCGCAGCCTCACCTCAGCTTGAGTGCCCGCGAGCACGACATCCTCGAGATCAAGCTGCAGGTATGCATCGACATCATGTCGGCGAGCCCCCCTGGCCGCAGCGGGCAAACGATCCCGCGCATGCTCCGACACATGCTCAAACACCAACTTCTCTTCCACCAGGTCTTGATGCTTACCTCTCAGCCGCCGCCGGTGGGATACGTTGTCTTCGAGGACATCGGGAATCGCAGAAAACGTAGGAACCGTCCCGTCGCCACCATCCCAGCTCGCTGGGATCGCTCGCGGATTCCCCTTGGCCACCACGAGTCCATCCGAGTGAGTATCGATGCTGGCGTGCCCCAGAGTCGTGTGTCCCTGCGAGTAGTAGACGGTGAAGGGGTTACTCCCACTCTCTGCAACCTTATTGGCCAGTGCTTTATGCAAACATCGGTTCTTCTCATAGGCCACGCGCGCTTTACCTGAGAACCCAGCGACGGCCGATGTGATGCCAGAAGGCAATTCGTACGGGTACCGGTACTTATCATTCCCGCTGACAACCTGGTAGTGGGGCAGCAGATCGAAGACCGAATCCCATGTCCTCACCGTGTCAGAAACAGCCTGAGTCGCGGGAAATGGCCCGATGCGCATCCCATTGACCAAGACATCGAGAGCCTTCGCCGCCCCGCGAAAGGGCGTACCAAGAGTAATAATCTGGTCGACATCGATCCCCTCACTCATGAAGGCCCACCACCACGCGGCAACCAGGCCGCCCATCGAATGCGCGACGAGTACAACGTGCCGTCCCTGCGCCCGCTCGCGCACGACACGGTCCAGATCGTTGGCGATCTGTTCCACCGACCGGCGAAAATCATAGGGAAAGGCGACGACGGTGGCGTCTCGATCAACCAGGTCCTCACCCGCGGTTACGACACGCCCCGGGGATAGTCTCAGTCCCTTGGTAATACCGCTCAGCAAGCCGTCGTAACCGGTAATGAATTGCCAACATATCAACGAACAGGGCCCGATGAGTCCGACCGGGCGCAGCTCGTTGTTCGGATCGAGCGCGCTCGGATCTCGCCCCACGCTGAGGAGAGAACCCAAACCAGCTCTATAGACGATTGTGCCGGACGCATCCGCGAGTTCACTTCCCCCGATACCGGGAATGACGACGACCAGTGGCAGGGAACGGGACATCGGTGTACCTCCTCGTTGTGGTGTCTTACATGACACTGACCACAAGCTCAGGGTACCTCGACTGACGGTTTGACGACAACAAACGGATCAACCGGTATCAGTTCTCATACAGCCCCCTACGAGGTCTCGCCCTTCGTCGCCCCGCCGCCGGACCGTCAGGCGCCGAGGCCGCTCAGTCCCACTGATCGAGGGGACGGTCGTTCCAGATCAGGGCGCGGAGCCCCTTCGCCAGCTCGTCCGCGGAGGACGGGGTGAAGTCGGGCGCCCACTCGAAGGTGGACGTGCCCGTGTTGGACATGAAGTGCTTGGAGACGAGGTCCTCGTCGATGTCGGTGGACAGCCACGTGGCCAGCAGGCGCGTGAGGGCACCGTGGATGACGAACACCGCGACGGCCTCGTCCCCCGCTTGCTCGCGTGCGGCCAGGCCCACCCGACGCACGGTCTCCAGCGAGCGGGCCAGGGCCTCGCGCCCGCTTTCGCCGCCGGGCATGCGATTATCCAAATCCCCGGCGCACCACGACAGGGTCGTGCGCACGTAGAGGGACTGCGATGCCGGGTCGGCCGCCATTTCGAGGTCGCCGGAGCGTAGCTCGCGGATGCCGGGGTGCACCTGCGGAGTCAGCCCGTAGGCGCTCGCCAGCGGGGCCGCGGTCAGGCGCGTACGGTGCAGCCCGGACAGTGCGATGACGGTGGGAGGCGGCGCAACCTCGGACTCCCATCGATCCGCGAGGCGCTGGGCCTGGAGGAGTCCTTCGGGAGTCAGCCCGAGGCCAGGGCGCACCGTGTCGAGCGCACCGAGGCGATTCGCGGGGGTCTGTCCGTGCCGTACCAGCACAATCTTCACTGCTGCTCCCAGAAAAGTCGTTCCATGACGGCGCGCGCTTTGCGTCCAGCGCGCAGCCAGTCGTCTTCGAGGGCGTTCAGCCCGCCGCTACCGTACCCGAGGATCGCTGCGAGGGCACGCAGCTCCGCGCTGTCACGAGGCAAGACGTCGAGCTTCACACCGCTCATGCGGCCACTTGCCAGCGTGTTGGCCGCGCGAATACGGGTTGCCATGTCCCACGCATCGAGAAGAGTCTGCGCGTCTTGAGCACTGATCAGCTCGTGCTCCCGAGCACTCAGGATCGCCTGCGTCGTCGAGGGTGTTCTCAGTGCGGGGTTGTTCATCCCAGCACGCATCTGAATGAGCTGGATCGTCCACTCCACGTCCGTGAGGCCGCCGGGGCCGAGCTTCACGTGGCGAGCGGGCTCGATGCCGCGCGGCAAACGCTCGTTCTCCATGCGGGCTTTAAGCAAGCGAATGTCTCGCACCTCCAACTCACTCACTCCCCCATAGGCGAGCTCATCGAACAGTGCCCGTGCAGAATCGGCGAGGCTCCCCTCACCGATCGGGCGCGCACGCACCGCCGCCTGGCGCTCCCAGGTCGACGCCCACCGCTGCGCATACTCACGATGCGACTCAATCGTACGGCTCATCGGGCCATTCTTGCCCTCGGGACGCAGGTCAAGGTCGACGACAATGCCCAGCTGGTTTGTCGCCGAGCCGAGAAGATTCTTCACGCGGTTGACGATCACCGTTGCGCTGGCCGCCGCCTCCGCCTCGGTGGCACCCCCGACGGCCTCATGCAGGGCAACCACGTCGGCATCCGAGGCGTACGAGCACTCGCGTCCGCCGTAGCGCCCCATCGCGACAAAGACAACGTTTGCCCGCTCCTCACCCCAGCGCTCAGTTTCCTCCCGCTGGGCGATGGCGAGGGCTCCGAGAATTGCCGCATCCGTGGCGTCGGCGATCGCATTCCCGCGCGGATCGACGCCGCCCAGCAGGTCGCTCATCGCGCAACGCGTGAGCTCACGCGTGCGCACGGCTCGGACTCGAGCGGCCGCCTCGGCCGCGTCCTCGTGACGGTCAATGAGGGCCGCAACTTCCCGAGCTAGCCGATGCGGCTCGCGCGGCGCCAGCTCACCATCATCGTCGAGCCAGGCCACGGCCTCGGGACGCTTGGCGAGCGCCTCTGCAATCCAGCGGGAGTTCGGGAGCATGGTCGTGAGCCTATGGGCGGCGACGCCCGAGTCACGCAGAAGCGCGAGGTACCAATGCGAATCCCCAATGTCCTCGGACAGGATGCGGAAGTTCAACAGACCCATGTCGGGGTCGGCGCCTCCGGCGAGCCACGAGATGAATACCGGAAGCAGGTGACGCTGGATCGCCGCGCGCCTGCTCGTCCCCTGCGTGAGGGCTCCAATGTGAGTGAGCGCTCCCGCCGGATCCCGGTAGCCGATCGCGGCCAGTCGGTCGCGCGCGCCATCTGCGTGCAGGAATACCTCGTCCTCGCTCAGCGATGCAGTCGCGGCGATGATCGGGCGATAGAAGACGTCCTCGTGCAAAGCGCGCACGCGAGTGCGCACCTCGTCGATAGCGGCACTGATCGACTCAGCATCCGCGAAGCGAGCGGTCCCCATCGCACGCCCAAGGACACGCAGCTCCCGTTCCTTGTCCGGAATCAGGTGCGTGCGACGCATGCGGGGCAGCTGAGTACGGTGTTCGACAGCGCGCAGGAATCGGTAGCACGAGGCGAGCTGTTGCGCGTCGCTACGCGCGATGTAGCCACCCTCGCGCAACGCTTCAATCGCCTCTAGCGTCGACCTCACACGCAGGAAGGCGTCGGTGCGACCGTGAACAAGCTGGAGCAGCTGAACCGTGAACTCGACGTCACGCAGGCCGCCGCGCCCGAGCTTGAGCTCACGCGACGCATGCGAACGCGAGATGTTGTCCTCGACGCGGCGGCGCATCGCACGCGCCGCCTCGACGAATCCTTCGCGCGTCGCGGCGCTCCACACGTAGGGCTGTGCGGCTTCCTCAAAGGCACGCCCGACGGCCTCGTTCCCCGCACAGGCGCGCGCCTTGAGCAGCGCCTGGAACTCCCAGGTCTGCGCCCACTTATCCCAGTACTGGCGGTAGGACTCGACGGTGCGTACGAGCGCTCCGTTGCGCCCCTCGGGCCGCAGATTCGCGTCCACCGTCCACAGTGGAGCTTCGGTTCCGGGCCCCGAGCAGGCGGATGCCGTAGCCGCAGCAAGGCGCGTCGCGATCTCGAGGGCCACGCGTTCATCCCCGTCAGCTCCGGCCTCGGCGACGTAAACGACGTCAACGTCGGAGATGTAGTTGAGTTCGCGTGCTCCCGTCTTACCCATCGCGATGATGGCGAAGGGGATACGCCCCTGCGGGTCGATATCCCGCCTCGCCAGGGCAAGGCCGGCCTCAAGGGTGGCGTCGACCAGGTCGGCGATGCGCCGACCGACCTGGGGCATGAAGCCTTCAGGATCATCGCTCGTCAGGTCATCGGCGGCCAGGTACAGCAGCACCTGGCGATACGCGCCACGCAGATCATCCACCCGGGCATCCTCAGAGGCGACGAAAGCGCCGCGCTCCCCTCGCGTCGCCCCCACAGACGCGAGCATCACGCGCGCGGCGTCGCCGGGATCCTCCCACGTCGATCGAGCACGGCCGGGCTCAGCAACAACGTAATCGCCCAGCCACTGGCTGCCGCCCAGGACGGCGCACAGGCGAGCGCGCGCACGCGAATCATCGACGAGTCCCTGCACGAGGCCGGAGTCCGCCTCGTGCAGACGGATCGCCGCCAGCAACGCCTGATCGGGGTCGGCACTGGCTCCCAGGTCCGCCGCCCATACCTCGGCTCCACCCGGAAGCTCCTCGACATAGTCGAGTGCTCGGCGAGGGTCCAGGAATCCGGCAATCCGAAGTTCGTCAGGTGTCACCGGGGAACGACCTTCAGGAATTGCTCAAGCTCCTGGCGAGTAATCTGCTGGCGGTATTCCGTCCATTCCTTGCGCTTGTTGCGGATGACGTAGTCGAACACCTGCTCACCGAGCGTGGAGGCCACCAGGTCGGAACTCTTCATGGCACGCACGGCGTCCGCCAACGATGCGGGCAGGGCGTGAATGCCCATGACCTGACGTTCACGATCCGACAGGTCCCACACGTTGTCCTCGGCCTCGGGCATGAGCTCCATCTTCTTCTCGATACCGTCGAGCCCAGCCGAGATGAGGACGGCGAACGCCAGGTAGGGGTTCGCGCTCGGGTCGGGGGCGCGGTACTCGATGCGTGCCGCCGCGGCCTTCTTCGGCTTGTAAAGGGGAACGCGCACGAGAGCCGAGCGATTCAAGTGGCCCCAACACACGTAGGAGGGAGCCTCTCCCCCGCCCCACAGGCGTTTGTAGGAGTTGACATGCTGGTTGGTGATGGCCGCGATCTCCTCGGCGTGCGCAAGAAGGCCAGCGATGAACTGGCGCCCCGTCGTGGACAGGCGATACTGCCCCGCAGGAGAGAAGAACGCATTTTCTTCGCCCTCAAACAGCGACAAGTGCGTGTGCATGCCCGAGCCGGGGTGCTCAATGAAAGGCTTGGGCATGAACGTCGCAACGAGCTCCTCGCGTAGCGCGACCTCCTCAATAAGGGTGCGCGCAGTCATGATGTTATCCGCTGCGCGCACGGGGTCAACGGCTCGCAGGTCAATCTCGTTCTGTCCCGGCCCGCCCTCGTGGTGCGAGAACTCGACCGGAATCGCCATGTCCTCGAGCATGCGCACGGCACGGCGACGGAAGTCGTTCGAATCGCCACGTGCCACGTGGTCAAAGTAGCCAGCCTGATCGACGGGGATCATGCGATCGGGCGTCACCGGCTGACGCAGGAGGTAAAACTCGATCTCCGGGTGAATCATGACCCGGAACCCGGCGTCGGCGGCGCGCTGCACCGCGCGCTCGAGAACCCCTCGAGGATCTGAGGGAGCCGGGCGCCCGTCAGGCATGAGGACGTCGCAGAACATGCGGGCCACCGGGTCCTCGTTGGAACGCCATGGGAGCAACTGGAACGTCGAGGCATCGGGCTTCAGCAGCATGTCCGACTCGTAGACGCGTGTCAGGCCTTCGACGGCCGACCCGTCGAAGCCAATCCCCTCACTGAACGCCTCCTCGAGCTCTCCGGGATCGATCGAGATCGACTTCAAAACGCCCGCAACATCCGTGAACCACAAACGGATAAAGCGAATATTCTTCTGCGCGACCTCGCGCAGCACGTATTCCTGATGCGAATCCACCGGTATCCTCCCGTTGAGAAAAGAACGGGCCGACCGCAGGGACTGCGGTCGGCCCGGCGTGGCTTCAGTCTACTTGCCCAGGTTGAAACCCTTCGAGATGGATTCCAGTGCGCCGGTGAGATCCGAGGGCAGCATCCACAGCTTAGACGCCTGACCGTCTGCGATCTTCGGCAGCATTTCGAGGTACTTGTAGGACAGGAGCTCGGGCGTGGCCTTTCCGGCGTTGATGGCCGCGAAGACCGTCTGAATGGCTTCAGACTCACCCTGTGCGCGCAGGATCTGCGCCTGGCGGGCACCCTCGGCCTGGAGAATAAGGGCTTCCTTCTGGCCCTTCGCCTGAAGAACCTGTGCTTCCTGCTGGGCGGAGGCAGCCAGAACGGCGGCCTGCTTGGCACCCTCAGCCTTCTTGATCTGGGCCTCACGCTCGGCCTCGGCCGTGAGAATCGTGGCACGCTTGGTGCGCTCGGCGGTGATCTGCTGCTCCATGGCGGCCAGGACTCGCGGCGGCGGCTCAATGGACTTGAGCTCCACGCGGGTCACGCGAATGCCCCACGGACCCGTGGCCTCGTCAAGAACTCCGCGCAGCTGCTTGTTGATCGACTCACGCGAGGTCTGCGTCTGTTCCAGGTCGAGGGAGCCGATCAGGTTACGCAGCGTCGTGGCAGTCAGCTGCTCGATCGCCTGCAGGAAGTTAGCGACCTCGTAGGTCGCGCTGCGCGGATCCGTGATCTGGAAATAGATGACGGAGTCGATCGAGACCATCGCCTGGTCGGCGGTGATGACGGGCTGCGGCGGGAAGTTCGCGACCTGCTCACGCAGATCGATACGCGCGGCGACGCGATCCACGAAGGGGACCAGCAGGTGGAATCCACCCTGCATGACCGCCTGGAACCGACCGAGGCGCTCCACGACGTACGCCTGCGACTGCGGCACGATCCGCACTGCGCGGGCGAGCGAGACCACGACGAACACGACGAGAGCAAGCACCACGATGAACGCGATGTTACCGATGATGTTTCCTGAACTCACAGCGTCTTTCCTTTCTTACGTCAATGACAATACAAGATGTACGGGATCAGGAGATCGAGTCTCCATAGGGATGTGTCGGAGCCGCAGAGGCCGGGTCGAGGGCGCTCACAACGGCGGTTGCGCCGTCGATGCGGTCAACACGAACCTCGGTGCCAACGGGCAGCGTGGGCCCCTCAGTGCGCGCGCTCCACTCTCCACCGGAAAACTGGATACGCCCGTGCCGCTCTCCCACGGCCTCGGTCACGTAACCGGTCTTGCCAATCAGACCGTCAGTGTTGCTCGGAACGTAACCGCTGGATCGATCAATACGCCCCTTGAGGAAGGGACGCAGGATGACTAGGAGGGCAATCGACACGACAATGAAAACGATGACCTGAATCGTCAGATTCGCGCCGAAAGCGCCCGCGATACCGGCGGCCAGCGCACCGATCGCAAACATGAGGAACACGAAGCTCACGCTCATGACCTCGATGATTCCGCAGAGGAGGGCGCCGAGAATCCACAGCCACCACATACCGCTCACACTCCTATTCTCACGCGCTCACACCGCGCGCCCACCAGCGCCCGTCAGTGTAGCCGGCGAGCAGAGGCATGCCGTACACCTCGGACAGGTTGACACCCGTCAGGACGTCTTCAATCGGCCCCTGGTGCGTGATCACGCCGTTGGACATGATCGCGCAGTGGGTGACTCCCGCGGGGATCTCTTCGATCTGATGCGTCACCAGGATGACCTGCGGGGACTTCGAACCCTGCATGATCTCCGACAGAGCGGCGATCAGCAACTCACGAGCACCCAGGTCGAGACCCGAGGTCGGCTCGTCGAGGATGAGCACCTCAGGGTCGGTCATGAGGGCGCGCGCCAGCAGCACGCGCTGGGCCTCACCCTCGGACAGCGTCGAAAACTCGCGCTGGGCCAGGTGCGAGACACCGAAGATATCCATGAGCGCGTGGGCACGCTCGTCGTCGACCGCCTCATATTCCTCGTCGTGGGCGACGGCAAGGCCCCAGGCGGCGCTGCGCACCGTGTCGAGGACCGACTGAGTCGGCACGATCTTGGCCCCGACCGCGGCCGAGGAGAGCCCCACGCGCGTGGCGATCTCTGAGGGGTCGGCGTGCGACAAATCGGTCTCCGACACCGTCACCTCTCCACTATCGGGAGCGATACGGCCCGAGGCCACGCGCGCCAACGTGGTCTTGCCAGCGCCATTCGGGCCGACGATGACCCAGTGCTGGCGCGGGCGCGTCGACCACGAAACGTCGGACAGGACCAGCGTGTCCCCGCGTTGGAGGGACACGTGAGAAAGATTCAGGACGTAAGTCATGTATCCAGCCTAGTCGTCTGTGGGGTGACGTGCGCCCTAAACGAGCGAACGGTACAGCTCGGCGGTCTTCACGCCGATCGCTTCCCAAGAGAAGTGATCGCGGGCGCGTACGAGGCCGGCCTCGCCCATACGACGGCCCAGCTCAGGATCGTCGAGGATACGCACCAAGCGATCAGCCATCGCTTCCTCAAAGGCGCGAGGATCGAGCGGGGTTCCCGTGCCATCCTGCTTCTGTTCGATCGGCACCAGGTAGCCGGTCTCGCCATCGACAATGACGTCGGGGATGCCGCCGGTCGCGGTGCCGACGACGGGTAGGCCGAGGGCCATCGCCTCCAGGTTGACGATGCCGAGGGGCTCGTACACCGACGGCGTGATGAAGACCTGCGCCGAGGACAGGATCGCCGCCACCTCGGGTTGAGGGAGCATCTCGGAGATAAGAACGACGCCGGAGCGGCGAGCGCGCAACTCGGCAACGAGGCCCTCGACTTCTGTGGCGATCTCCGGTGTGTCGGGAGCGCCCGCGCACAGCACAAGCTGAACGTCATCGGGCAGGAGCTGGGCGGCGCGCAGGAAGTACGGGAGGCCCTTCTGGCGGGTGATGCGGCCGACGAACACGACCGTGCGACGAGACGGGTCAATAGCGTGCTCGGCGAGAACGCGGGCGCGCAGCTCCTCGCCCGCCTCACCCTCGGGGGCGTGCCACTTGTTCAGGTCGATACCGTTGTGGATGACGTGCACGCGCTCGGGATCAACGTCGGGGTAGCAGCGCAGAATGTCGTCACGCATGCCGTTAGAGACGGCGACGATCGCGCTCGCAGCCTCGTAGG
>ERZ773054.65-NODE-65-length-77567-cov-8.874781_pt1 | contig 77567 bp, 65 predicted proteins | sample MGYA00580630_ERZ773054 | MGnify/ENA primary metagenome ERZ773054 (study PRJEB29015, sample SAMEA2737994) | human oral metagenome | biome: human oral; feature: human-associated habitat; material: dental | place: China | collected 2115 ... | reverse complement strand
AGAGCGTGTCCAAGGCAAGATATGTTTGTAACGGTTTATGTGATAGACAAATCATAATTTATTATTAACATAAGCAATCAATCCGCCGGCATTAATTATATTTTGCATGAATTCCGGGAAGGCTTCGCCTTGAAAGCTTTGATTTTTAGTTTTATTTACTATAACTCCGGTATCAAAGTCAACTTCCACCTCGTCTCCTGCCTCTATAGACTCTGCCGCTTCCTTACATTCTATAATAGGAAGTCCTATATTTATTGCATTTCTATAAAAAATCCTTGCAAATGTATCCGCTATAACGCAGCTTATGCCTGAACATTTTATAGCAAGAGGTGCATGCTCTCTCGAAGAGCCACAGCCGAAGTTCTTTCTTGCCACTATTATATCTCCGTTTTGCACCTTGGTAGCAAATTCCTTATCAATATCTTCCATACAGTGTTTTGCAAGTTCTTCTCCGCTGGTACTGTTAAGGTATCTTGCAGGTATAATAACATCCGTATCTACATTATCTTGGTATTTGAATACTCTTCCTTTTGCTTTCATAGTTCCCCCTTATGGTTTTGTAATATAGCCTGCTATTGCAGAAGCTGCGGTTACAGCAGGGCTTGCCAGATATATTTCGGAAGTTACATGTCCCATACGCCCTACAAAGTTTCTGTTACTTGTGGATATACATCTTTCATTCTCTGCCAATATACCCATATGTCCGCCTAGACAGGGACCGCAGGTAGGAGTTGATACTACCGCTCCGGCATTGATAAATATTTCCAAAAGCCCTTCTTTCAAAGCATCTAGATATATTTTCTGTGTTGCAGGCACTATAATGCACCTTACTCCCTCAGCTACCTTTTTACCCTTTAATATACTTGCTGCCATACGCAGATCACTTAGTCTTCCGTTAGTACAGGAGCCTACCATTGCCTGATCTATCTTTACCTTGTCAAAAGTTCCTACTACTTTAGTATTTTCAGGAAGATGCGGAAAGGCTACCGTAGCTTCAAGTTTACTTAAATCTATTTCATAAACCTCATCATATTCCGCATCTTCATCCGCCTCAAAAACCTTAAAATCACGCTTTGAATGTTCTTTTATGTATTCTTTAGTTTGCTCATCAACAGGAAAAATACCATTCTTTGCACCGGCTTCAATAGCCATATTACATATACAAAATCTGTCATCCATGGTAAGAGATTTTACTCCCTCACCGCAAAACTCCATAGAGCGATACAAGGCACCGTCCACTCCTATCATACCTATTATGTGTAGGATCAGATCCTTACCCGATACATAGGGCTTAAATTCTCCCTTAAGTACAAACTTTATAGCAGAAGGTACCTTAAACCATGCCTTTCCCGTAGCCATACCCGCTGCCATATCTGTTGAGCCGACACCGGTTGAAAATGCTCCTAAAGCACCGTAAGTACAGGTATGAGAGTCTGCACCTATAATCAAATCTCCGGCAACAGTAAGACCTTGCTCAGGTAAAAGAGCATGCTCTACTCCCATCTTACCCACATCAAAATAATTACTTATACCCTTGGCAGCCGCAAATTCTCTGCAAGACTTACAGTTTTGGGCTGATTTTATATCCTTATTCGGTACAAAATGATCCATAACCAAGGCAATCTTTTCTTTATTAAATACCTCTTTACTGTTGATTTTAGCCATTTCATTGATGGCTACGGGAGAAGTAATATCATTCCCCAGTACCAGATCCAAATCCGCTTCTATAAGCTGTCCCACTCTTACCGAATCCAGTCCGGCATGAGCTGCCAAAATCTTTTGAGACATAGTCATACCCATAATTTCCTTACCTCACTTTATGCAATATATATATTGATTATATCATCTAATGTGCTATAATCAATATATATAATATGTATATTTATTATGATTACAGGTTATAAGCAAGGTTTAAGTAGACGGATATATTTTTTACAATTTAGATAGATATGTATTTTATAGTTCAGGCAGGTAGATACCCATACATAATATGATGAATGAAAGCCTGCTTTCGAACCAAATATTATGCATGGGTATCTACACCGCTTACTGGGACATTCATCTTCGACAAATCTGTAAGTTAGTATTAAAAGTTTTATTATTTGGTCGAAGATAAATGACCTACCCCAACTAACATAGTATTGATAATGAAGTCCTGTTGATATCACCGACTCAGTTTTAGCACTAACCTTCACCCTGTAGTTTTTGTTATATTTACAATACAGATTTCAATCAACTAAATAAGAGGTAAAGAAAAAGACTATGACTTGATAGTTATAAAGACCTTGGAGAGGGTCTCTAAAAACTACTACTATATAATACGAGGAGAGATTATGGAACAGAATTTATCCCAGTATAGAATTTTCTTTGAAGTTGCCAAAGCCGGCAATATATCCAAGGCTGCAAAAATACTTTATATCAGTCAGCCTGCCATATCAAAGGCTATATCTAAACTTGAAGATGGTCTGGGTATAACACTTTTTTTAAGAAATTCAAGGGGTGTAAGTCTTACCATGGAAGGTCAGGTCTTATACGAGCATATTGCAAGAGCCTTTGACTCCATATATATGGCAGAAAAACAATTGGATAGAATCAAGAATTTTAATATGGGAAAATTAAGCATAGGCACAAGTAATACGGTTTGCAAACATGTAATGCTTGACTACCTTAAAAATTTTGTCAACAACTATCCTCATGTAATGCTAAGTATCTCAACACAGTCCAGCCTAAAGACAACTACCATGATAGAAGATGATTTACTCGACCTTGGACTTGTTGTATCCCCTGCCTATAAAAAAAGTCTTAACTTTCACCCTATCAGAGAGGTACACGATATATTTGTAGCCACCCCCGAATACATCAATAATCTTCGCCTAAGGGAAGGGGATGATGTGGATTTATTTTCCGCAGGTAATGTAATGCTCTTAGACAGGAGCAATGCAACCAGAACTCATGTTGACAGCTACCTCAATATGTATGGTATACAGATAAGGCAGCTTCTTGAAGTGACCAATCTTGATTTGTTAATAGAATTTTCTAAAATAGGTATAGGAATTGGTTGTGTCATAAAGGAATTTGTACTTAAAGAAATTGAAGAAGGTAGCCTTATAGAAGTCCCTCTTCCAACTGCTATACCTACCAGACAGGTAGGATTTGCCTACTTACATTCTAATCCGAATCCTATGCTTAAGGTGTTTTTGGAAAATAAGAAATAAGTTTAATTACAAAAGTGGGTTAATTAATTCAGAATATTCAAATATTAATGTATAATATAATTTATATAAATAGATGAAATGAGCAACATGACAGAAAATATTCAATCTTTCCTTAATATAATTGCAAGTATTAAACCTAATAAAGCAAAAAATGCAGCCGGACTTTATATCCTGCTGCATTTTAACTCTTCAACCTTATCTACATTTACATTTTTTATCTTGCGGTTCTTTTTAAAAAATTCGAACTTACTATATCCCCTCAACTATTTTAATTATCTGCTCAGGACTTTCTATAATATAATCCGGCTTTGCTTCCATCAGCACCTCGGCAGACCTATAACCCCACTTTACTGCCACAGTTTTTACTCCGGCAGCTCTTCCGGTGTATACATCCACATCACTGTCTCCTATATACAAAACCTCTTCTTTTTCTACCTTGATCTCAGCAATCAGCATATTAAGCGCAGTAGGATCGGGTTTTATGGGAACTCCTGCTCTCTCACCGTAAAGCTTAAAAAAGCTCTTCTTATCAAAAAAGGTATAGATATTGTCTTCAACTCTTTTCTGAGGTTTGTTAGATAAGACACAGGCTTTAATACTCCTTTTATTTAAATCTTTTATCAAGTCTTCTATACCCTCATAAGGTCTTACCCCTTTGGAGGCATTTAATTTGAAATTATCCTGATAGAGCTTGCAAGCCTTATCATAATGCTTTAACTCCTTATCTCCTGAGAATATCAAACTTCTTTCCACATATTTATCGGAACCGTTTCCTACAAAGGCTTTTACATGAGCCTCATCAATACTGTCAAACCCCAATTCATTTAATGTCAGGTTCATACTCAGCATAAGAGCAGGTGCGGTGTAGAGCAGTGTTCCGTCCAAATCAAAAATACAAGCCTTTATCAATTTCCCATCTCCTTTATAAGTTTTTGTATAGATTCTTCATCAGAAATAACCATAAGATGCGCTTCCTTTTCAATATAATCGGAGGCTCTCGGTAAGATATGCTCCTTTCCGGCTTTTTTGATACCGATTATATGAATTCCGAGCTTATTTCTGATATCAAGCTCCTTAATACTTTTTCCCACCCATGCCTTTGGAGCCGATATTTCATAAATAGAATAATTGTCCGTAAATTCTATAAAATCAAATATATGATTGGAGCTGTACCTTATGGCTGTCTTCATGGCTATATCCCTATCCGGATATATCACCTCGTCTGCTCCGTTTCTAAGAAGGAATTTTGCCTGTATATCCCTTGTAGCCTTGCTTACCACATACTTTGCACCAAGTTCTTTTAAAAGTGAGGTAGCCTCAAGCGAGCTTTGAAAATCAGTACCTATACATACAAAGACCGCATCATAATTGCCCACTCCAAGGCTTTTGAGTACCTCTATGTTAGTACAGTCTCCTACCTTGGCTTCTTCTGAATAAGCAAGCATCTCTTCAAGTCTGTCTTCTTCTTTATCTATAATCATAATTTGATGACCGAGTTCTGAAAGATTTCTGCAAAGGTGCTGTCCGAATCTTCCCATACCTATTATAAGCATTGATTTCATAAATAACCTCCAAGCTATCCTATACTTATCTCTTCTACAGGATTTCTTAATTTAACTTGTTTTTTATTATGTGTTAATGACAAAGCAAAGCTCAAACCTCCCACTCTGCCAAGATACATAAGTAAGATAAGTATATATTTGGAAATAACATTAAGATCCCTTGTAATTCCTGTCGTTACTCCCACTGTTGATACTGCGGAAGTTACCTCAAAAAGTAAATCAAGTATATTTATCTTATCTATATAGTTTATTACTATAGCTGACACTAAAATCAGGCTTATGTTAATGGTGCTTATTGTAGCCGCTCTGACCACTATATCATTACTTATGGTTCTGTTGAATACCTCCGTTATCTTTTTATTAAGCACATTAGCCCTTACCTGTGCCAAAAGTACAAAAAAGGTAGTCATCTTTATACCTCCTGCGGTTGAACCCGATCCTGCCCCTATAAACATTATAATAATAAATACCATCTTACCGGCATCGCTAAAAAGCTTAAAGTCAACCGTATTAAATCCTGCGGTTCTTGCAGTTACATCCGAAAATGTCGATACAAGCACAGCGTGTGAAAAACTCATCCCCTTTAGAACTGTTGTCTGTTCTGTTATAAAGAAAATCAGAGTTGGTATTACGAAAAGTATCACACTTGCAAAAATAACTATCTTACTGTGCAGCCTATACTTTTTAAAATTAAGCCTGTGTTTTGTGACATCATCCCAAACGATAAAACCTATTCCGCCTATAAGTATCAAGAGCATTATCACTATATTAATCAAAAAATCCGAAGAATAAGCGCTCAGTGAATTATATGCTCCGTACTTTATTCCCATAAGGTCAAAACCTGCATTACAAAAAGCGGATATAGAGTGAAATATTGAAAACCATACTCCCTTAAGTATGCCGAATTCAGGTATAAATCTAAAAGAAAGCAAAAACGCACCTACAGCCTCACATGTAAAAGTTATAAAAAGTATCTTTTTAGTAAGTTTTACAACCCCGCCTACAGACAGCGAATTGGTACTTTCCTTTATAAGACTCCTTGCTCTAAGACTTACTTTCTTTCTTAGAACAATAGAAAACAAAACTCCTATACTTACAAAACCGAGTCCGCCTATCTGTATCAAAATAATAATAATAAGTTGACCGAAAAAGCTCCAATGAGTTGCCGTATCTACCAATACAAGACCGGTAACACAGCAGGAACTTACAGCAGTAAAAAGTGCTGTTAAAAAATCAGTACCCCGTCCTCCTCTTGAAGCTATGGGCAACATTAAAAACATTGTTCCTATCAGTATTACTGTTACAAAACCAAGCGCTATAAGCTGTGATTGTGATAAATTAATATTCTTCATATTTTTATTTAAAATTTGAAAATAGTCTTAAAAATACCTCTTGCAAGGCTTGCACCCACATTGCCTCCCAGTTTTTTACCAAAGCGCCCTCCTACAGAACTTCCAAGCGCATTGCCTACCTCTCTGCCTATAGTTCCAACAGCGGTATTTCCTACGCTTTTAATATTTCTTGCCATTCTTTTCTTATCTTTTTCTTCCTCTTTGGCTCTTTCTTTGCTCTCCTTATCCGAAAGCTTTTCATTTTCCCTTACCTCGTTTACACGACTTAAGAATTCATAGGCTGAGTCTCTGTCTTCTATTTCTATATACTTATGATACAGATCACTGCCCACTATAACCGAGCGTCTCTCCTCTTCACCTATAGCTCCAAGATAGGACTGTGGCGGTAAGATATAGGCTCTTTCCACCATATCGGGCGAACCGTCTTCTTGTATAAATGATACCAAAGCCTCACCTATACCAAGCTCCGTAATGGCTTTTTGAGTGTCCAAGTTAGGATTAACTCTATAAGATTGCACTGCCGCTTTTACCGCCTTTTGCTCTGCAGCGGTATAAGCTCTTAAGGCGTGCTGTATTTTATTGCCCAGTTGTGCAAGTATTTCCCCCGGTATGTCACCGGGACTTTGACTTATAAAATAAATTCCTATTCCCTTTGATCTTATAAGCTTCATTACCTGCTCTATCTTTTGCATCATAGCCTTTGGAGTATTCTTAAAAAGCAAATGTGCTTCGTCAAAGAAGAATACCATCTTGGGTTTTTCAAGGTCTCCAACCTCCGGCATGGTCTCAAAAAGTTCCGAAAGCATCCAAAGCATAAAGGTTGAGTAAGCCAAGGTATCCTGTATAAGGCTTGAAGCATCTATTATATTAATATAAGCTCTTGAATCAAGAGTTGTTCTCATCCAATCTCTGATATTAAGTGCAGGCTCTCCGAAAAACTGTTCAGCTCCCCTGTCTGACAATGCCACTACCGCCCTCATAATAGCTGCTACGCTTTGTGAAGATATATTGCCGTACTCTGCCTTATACTGTGCGGAATTCTCGGATACATAATTAAGCATAGCCTTTAAGTCCTTGATATCTATTAAAAGCAAGCCCTCATCATCTGCTATTTTAAACACTATGTTTAATATATCACTTTGAACCTGATTAAGATCAAGTAGCTTAGCCAATAATAAAGGACCGAACTCCGATATAGTTGTTCTGAGCGGTAAGCCCTTTTTAGCAAATAAATCCCAAAAACAGGTAGGAAATGCTTTGTATGTAAATCCCTTTTCTAAAAGACCAAACTCTGACACTCTTTCGCCAATAGACGCATTATCGCCTCCCGCCCTTACCATACCTGCCAAGTCACCTTTGACATCCGCCATTATCACGGGTACTCCCATATCAGAAAAAGACTCTGCCAAGACTTTTAGACTTACTGTCTTTCCTGTACCTGTAGCACCTGCTATAAGTCCGTGTCTGTTTGCCATCTTAGGCAGTATATATAATTCCCTGTCAAAAGCCTTAGCTATATACAATCCCTTATCAGTATACATAATTGCTCCCTCCAAAATAAAATCAGGTAAATAATTGAAACTTTTACTCATTTTGTATATTTTTATAAAATCAGCTAACTAATTTCCAACTTCTTAAGTCACAAGACAAGTTAAATAACAGCCTTCTCTAACTTATAAACTGTGTTTATTAAGTAAAATCAGTTTGCTTAAAAAAATTTACATTAACTTATAGTTTACAACAAAATACCTTATATAAGCAATAGAATGTTTTTCCTTTACTTTATGCATTTACATTACTAAAGTGATTTGATAAAATTAGTGTATGTAAATAAAAACTTGTTTTTAAAGGAGTTTTAATAATGAGAATTTCCACAAAAGGCAGATATGCACTTAGGATGATGATAGAATTTGCTCTTAACGAGGGAAATCCCAGCAAAATCAATCAAGTAGCCAAAAACCAAAATATATCTGAAAAGTACCTTGAACAAATAGTATCCAAGCTTCATAAAGCCGACTATGTTCGCAGCATAAGAGGTTCACAGGGGGGCTATGTGCTTAATCGAGCACCTAAGGACTATTCTGTGGGAGACATACTCAGAGCTACGGAAGGCAGTCTTGCCCCTTCAGCCTGCCTTGACGGCAAAAGCAGTAACTGCTACCGTAATAATCTTTGTGTTACACAGAATGTATTTAGAAAAATCGAAGATGCCGTTAACTCGGTAGTAGACAATATAAGTTTAGAAGATCTTTTACAAGAAGAACTCGAGATCCGCCGCCACATATAATAAACTTACAAGATAAGGTAATTGTTAAAAAACTCTCATTCTTTATGCTTGACAAAAAGCCTGCCTTAGTATATCATATCATAGCGTAACAAATTAGTTATTAAGCATATTATGTGTGTGTAGCTCAGCTGGATAGAGCACTTGGCTACGGACCAAGGTGTCGGGAGTTCGAATCTTCTCACGCACGCTAAAAAACACTGTAGATACTGAAATATTTACAGTGTTTTTTATTCTCATTCCTTACTGTCCGATATTAATCCTATGCTGCTTAATGCTTGTGGCAGTCGGAAGGTGCATACTTTAATTTCTACTTTCAGATTCACTGTTTTATTTATAAGTCAGTTCTCTCTGATTTTTCGTTTTGACGGGAACAGAATCTTCTTACACATCCAGGCGATAAAAATAAGTGTCACAACCAAAGCTATTAACGCCTCCTTATCAAGCTTCCTTATCATAATGCAGTCGCTCGGGTTGTCCGGATTATAAGCCACTGTAACTATATCGCCCTCATTAATAATTATATTATCTCTATTATATTCCAATTGCCTCTTTACCTCTTTCCCATCAACTGTGTAAACCAGGCGAATTCTAATTCCATAATTAATCTCCGAGCCTTCGCTTCTTCTCTCGTATCGGTATACATCAAGCACCCTAGCCTCAGTTCTTGGGTAGGAGTAATAAGGAGCTTCCTTTCGTATCTTTATAAAAAAGGCCCACACTATCAAGAGAATGGAAATGATTACTATCCCGATCCAAATCCCTTTCGCAATAAATCTTTTCATAAGCCTTACTCCTTGACATTTCTTATTTCTATAACTTTATATCCTACACACTATATTAATTGGTATACTTCCAATACTTTATGATATCTCTATATATTAAAAAACATCAAGGATAAAAAAACATAAATATTCTTACAATTATCAAAATTTATGGTATAAAACACAATATCAATCAGCTACTTCTTCCTCTTGTAGTAAGGAATATCTCCAAAAAGCACCTCGTCCGAATATCCCTTTTTCTTCCAAGAACTTACGGAAAACGCATAGCATAATACCCCAAGCAAGATCCAAGCCAGTGCAATTATAAGTTCTTCCTTAGAAAAACCTGACGGAAGTCCGGGTATATAAAGTATAAGCATAGAGCTTGTTAAAAGAATAGCCATGGTTCCAACCAGCTTCGGGAATCTGACCTTATAAGGTCTTTCCATTTCCGGTTCATTTTTTCTAAGTAACACAAATGACACAGCTACAAAGAAATATGCAAGTACCGCTCCGAAGCTTCCTACATCGGTAAGCCAAGTAAGCATTTGCTGACCGAAAAACGGTGCTATCATGGAAAGTACACCTACAAATATTACAGAAACATATGGTGTCTTATACTTTTTATGCAGTTTAGAAAACACTTCAGGTATAAGTTTTGTCTCCGATAAGGCAAATATAGCCCTGCTTCCACCTATAAAAAATGAATTCCAACTACTGAGTATACCTGCCACACCTCCTATTATAACAACATCCGCTGCAAGCTTTTGATTATTACAAAGTTTTTTCATTGCATCTGCGGTTACAAGCTCTGCAGAAAGCATCTCGTCGGCATTCATAGCCATGGATACCGCAAAGATTATAGCCACATACCATACAGCTGCCATAACGATAGATAAAATCATTACCCTTCCTATCTTCTTAAGTGGAATTTTAATCTCTTCAGCCGCCTGCGGTATTACATCAAAACCTAAAAACATAAAAGGTGTCATTACCGTAACGCTTAATACTCCCTTATACCCATCTTCAAACAAAGGTTGCATATTATTTACATCCCCTCTTACAGCAGATAAGGCTATCAAGGCAATGCCTATGGCTGCAATTATATAAGTCAACCAATTTTGCAACTTTGCCGCCATTCCCACACCTCTTATATTGATCAGGGTAAGTATCAGTGCTGAGATCGATCCTATTGCGACCCATGAAGCATACACATCAAAACCTGCTATGGTATACATATACCCCTGCATTATATCGGGAAATATGTATTGCAGTACCGAAGGCAGTGCACAGGCTTCAAAGGCTGCAACTCCTATATAACTTAATATAAGTCCCCATGTGCAGACAAAAGATCCGTTCTTTCCCATCGCCCTCATACTGAATTGTTGCTCACCTCCGGTAAGCGGCATGGCACTTGTAAGTTCCGAATAAATCAAACCCTCAAATAAGATCATAAAGGCAGCTGCCAAAAAGGAGATCATAGCTCCCAAAGAGCCTGCACTGTTTACCCATGCACCTACCAATACTACCCAGCCCCAGCCTATCATTGCACCGAATGCTATAGCAAAAACATCTTTTTCTCTTAAAATCTTATCGAACCGTTTTGATTCATTACTGTTGCTTTGTTTTCCATGTTTCATAATGAATACCCCTTTTCAGTTTGTTAAATTATTATCTAAATTTGCTATGGCAAAATAAATAAATCTTTTTATAACTCGATTTAAAAAAAATACACTTTACGCTATACCCGTTCATATAATTTGTCTCCTCGATAAGTAAGAAATATTATCTGATACATGATTAGAAGTATAGCATAAAGTGTATTATTATTCGGGGTTTTTTATATTATTTTATTTTATTAAGTTCATTTTTAATTAATTTGTGAACTTTAAAAGATAAATACTCATAAAATTACTTAACTAACATAATAAAACTATGTTCTTTTCTTAAAATAACTAAATTTTTAGTTTATATTTCAGCTCCTCCTTATTTATTTGCTTAGCATTGATTCTTATCACAATATACTATCTCATAATATATGCATTTTTAATTATCATCATTACCTCTTCATCTATGTCCTTACTTTCTCCGTCTTTATATAAACTTAATGTTCCCTTATGCTTGTCATTATTATAATCTCGCAGATACAGTACACTGTCATCTTCAAGTTTAACAAAATCATGCACTGCTTCTTTTACCGACTTAGGCTGATTTCCATCATAAACTTTTAATTCTCCCTCACTTTTATCAATATCGTAATATGTATAATAATACAATATATCCTTGCTACCGCTATTTAATATATTGTACGCCATCTCTCTTGTATATACCTTTTCATCAATTTTATTTTTGTCAATATAAAGCGTGCCTAAATTTGCCTCATAATCTCCTGAGCGCCTATTTGGATTATCTGTAGTATTCTTAAAATACATAAGTTTATCATCATAAATAGATAGATATTCACTGTATACCTCCTCATCATACACTTTGGGAGTTGATATACTGCCGTCTTTTACCTTTATCTCATATATGATTCCGGTTTTCTCACCTTCGTCAATATCTGCCATAAAATATATAGTGTCCCCATTTGAAGAAACCCTAAAGCTTGTTGCTCCTTCTTTTTCAACATTAAAAATCTTACTGCCTACAACTATTACCCTCTCGCCTTTTTCAGACAGATCATAGCCTAACTTATTATATGCATCATATTTATCCCTAAGCTCAGATAACTTAACTTTCTTACTGTCTTCATCCGCTTTTTCAATAATGACCATGACCGGTTCATCAAGTACGCTGCTTTCGCTTTCTATTCGTATAAATTTATCGCTTAGTTTGTGTGATTCTTTTTTGTCAAAATAATATAATTCTTTACCGCTTGGAGAAAGTGTCTCCATACTAAGCTCTTGCCTTAACATATCTCTTTTTTCTTTTTCTTCGTACTCATCCTCAGCCTTACTATACTCTTCTTTTGCTAAATTATAAGCATCTAAAGCCGCCTGATACTCTTCTTTTGAACTATACTCGGATTGATACGGGTATTTCAGACTTATATAAGGCTTTTCCATGGCTTCGTCCTGTTCTTTCATATCATCTTCCACATAATCCATAAGTGTATCCGCAATGCTGTCGATATCTTTCATATAGTAAAATTTATCTTCACCACCGGGTCTTACAATACCTCCAACATCTTGGCTAAGCTCTACTTCTTCTTTACCGGCTTCTTTTTTGTAGACTTTGTCATCCTTTAAGTATAGTACCGAATATCCCTTATCCTCCATATACATATAGCTATCGATTTCAAAAACACCGCTGCTTAACTTTTCTTTATCCTTTCCCTTATCTTTAAAGTAAAGCTCCCCGTCTTCTTTAAGGTACAGAATCTGCCCTCCGGCATCGTTCATATATAAGCTGATGGAATCTTTTATTTTAGAGTCGATCTTTTCTTTTTTATTTTTTTCCACATCATATTGATATATAGTATTACTGCTTTTTTTTACATAGGTAACTACATTATCATCACTGACCGAATAATGGAATTCCTTTGATATACCTTCATCTATCATTACAGGCTTTTTATTAGGCTTACTTATATCTTTGTAATACAATGTATAAGTAGTTTCTTTTGTTTCATAAGGGTAAAATATCAATCTTTCATCCTTACTAAAGCTTATAATCCCCTCTATTCCATATATCCTTGATGGAGAATCTTCTTCTTCATACTTATTCTCAATATTCCAGTCTATATTGATCGGCTTTTTATTGGACAAATTTGATATAAATAATTTGTTATCCTTAATATAGGCAAAATTTTTAATGCTTTCGCCATCAGTTTTTTCCTGCTTTTTATTTACAAGAAAAAATACCGAAGCTATGACAGATAAAGCCAAAACTCCTACACCTATTAAAACAGATGTAAGTAATGATTTCTTTTTGGAAACTTCTTTTTTATCCGCTTCACTCTCAATAACTGCTTTGCTGCAATTATCACAAAGTTCGGTATTATCATCAATTTCTTTGTTACATTTACTGCATAAAGACATTTTCATATCCTCCTTTAATAAAGTTCCCAATAAAAATACACTCTATGAGAACTATTAAAAAATCACAATGTATTATTGGTGTATTATGAATAAGTATAACATAAAGTGTATTTTTATATCGAATTTTTGTATTATTTTATACTACTATTTACTGAATATATCTTTAATTAATCTATAACAGTATTGCTGAATTTTTCAAGCTTTCCAAAACTCAATGTATGATAACTATTTAAGACTCAGTATCCGGATACTATTTGCGACATTCAAGTTTTAGTGAATTAATAAACAAAAATAATTAAGGAAGCACCGACTTAAGCAGTTCTTCCTTAATTATTTTATTACAGGCTATAAATTTTTATAAGTAAAATCTTAATTTGCCAGACTGTAATCCAGATAATCAAATATAGCTGTTACATCTTCATCAATTTTCTTATTTTTTCCATTCTTATAATGCTTTAACTCTCCCTTATATTTACCTGTTGAATAATCATATAGGTATAATATACTTCCGTCATAAAGTATATCAAAATCATGCACATCCTCTTCAATTAATTTTGATTTTTTACCATTGTAGATCATTAAACTGCCTTTTTCTTTATTGTTATTATAATCTTTATAATAGAGTATTTCTTTATTGTTATTATAATAATTCGAGCTTACTTTGGGCACATATACATCTTCATCAATCTCTTTCTTATTGACATAAAGAGAGCCCTCTGAATTTTTAAAATCCTTAAAATAAAGAATCTGATCATCCTGATATATCTTCAAATCTCTTGAGTACACATCTTCATCATATAGACTTGCTTCTGATACCTTGTTGTTTTTTATCTTTATTTCATACAGATTGCCTTTTTCCTTAGCTTCATTAATATCTGCGACAAAGTATACCAAATCTCCTGATTTTGATATTTCAACCGCATCTACATCATCCTGTTCCATGTTGCTTACTTCATCACCTACAGCTATTGCAATTTTTCCTGATGACTTGGAAAAGTCACCTTCTATATGATCGTATACATCATAGGTGTACTCAATTTCAGATAATTTAACTTTTTCAACCTCCTCTTCTTCATCTACATAGAATGCTATTACCGGATTTGTATAAGCTCTTGATATGAAAGAAACAAAGTTATCACTTATCTTCTTTCCTTCTTTTCCGTCATAATAATATAACTCTTTAGTACTCTTAGATACCTCTTCTTTTTCAAGTTCCTCTCTTAAACTGTCTCTTTCCACTTTCTCTTGATACTTATCTCTGGCTTTAATATACTCATCATGAGCTGTGTTATAATCATCCAGTGCTTTTTGATATTCTTCAGTTGTACTGTAACTAAACCATGAAGGATACTCCGGCTCAGCTCCGGGTTCTTGGATAGCTTCATCCTGCTCCTTCATATCATCCTCCACATAGTCCATAAGTACAGTTGAGCTACCCTTACCCTCCGTAACATAGTAGAAGCTTTCTCCTTTAAATCTGCTTACAACATCATCAACATCCGATACGATTTTTTCTTTTTCCTTACCCTCTACTTTTTTATAGAGTTTACCGTCTTTTATATATATTGCACCTACGGCTTTTTTATCTTTATATTCAAAATCTACGATTTCTTTAACATCACTATCAATCTTTTCTTTATCTTTTCCGGCTTTTTTAAGGTATAAATCCCCATCTTCTTTAATATAGAGTATTTGTTTTCCACCATCTTCTGCATAAAAATCAATAAAGTCCCTTAAGCCTGAATCAATCTTTGTCTTTTCTTTTTTCTTCATATCGTATTGGTATATGGTATTATCATTTCTTTTTACATAAGTAATTGTATTATTATCACTACTTACATAGTAAGGAAATTCGCCTGAAACACCGGAGTCTATCTTTATAGCCTCTTTCTTAGGCTTTGTTATATCCTTGCAGTATAATGTATAACTTTCCCCGTCAAACTTATCTGGATAAAATATTGTATTTCCGTTTTTACTAAAATGTATTGAGTAATTCATATAATAGTTTGTATACTCAATTATTTCACTATTATCCTGACCGCTTGCCAAATTAGATGTAAGTTCCAGCGGAGCTTTCTTGGAAAGATCTGATACATACAACTGGCTGTCTTTAACATACAATGCCCTTGCAACACCTTTATTTTTACTGTCGGAACTTCCAGACTTCATCATAAAAGCTACAGCAGCTACAATAAGTAACAGAACTAACACCCCTGCACCTATTAAAATAGGTATAAGTAAAGATTTCTTTTTGGGAGCTTGATTATTTTCTGCATTTACTTTTGCCTTAGCAGAAGCTTCGTTAGAGTCTTCATTTACTTTTGCATTAGCAGAAGTTTCATTAGATTCTGCATTTACTTTTTCATTAGTGGAAACCTCATTAGATCCTGCATTTACTTTTTCATTAGTGGAAGCTTCATTAGATCCTGCATTTACTTCAGTCTTCGTAATCGGTGTACCGCAATTATCACAAAACTGTGCATCATCCTGAAGTTCTTTGTTACACTTGCTACATACATTCATTTTTATATCCTCCTTTTAAGAAAATATGTAATAAAAATACACTCTACAGTACACTATTTAAAAAGCACAAGGTATTTTTTTAAATGTGTTGTCAAATAGTATAACATAAAGTGTATTATTAAGCTAAAACTTTTGCATCGTTTTTATAATTTTTGATAAGAACTTAACTATCAATTACTCTTAAAATTATTTAAGCTGTAAGCAAATGGTATAATCTCCACTGCCATATATTTTATAAATTAAATTTAATTGTAGTAGTTACCGCTTTCCTCATCTATGTGTTTTAAATCCACATAATCATCAGTTTTAATAGAGAGTTTCTTTTTCTCAAGGTATATATTTGTATACCTTGAAACCCACCTGTAAATCACAGCCCATGTAGGTACGGCTATTATCATACCCACTACTCCGAATAAACCTCCAAACAAAAGTATAGAAAAAAGTATCCAAAAACTCGGAAGTCCGGTAGTCTGTCCAAGTACTCTGGGTCCTATAACATTGCCGTCCAATTGTTGCAATATAAGTATCCACACCAAAAATTTAAGGCACTGAACAGGTGAAACCAAAAGCAGTATAAAGGCACTAGGTATTGCACCTAGGAATGGACCGAAGAAGGGTATAACATTGGTAATTCCCACTATCACACTTATAACCAAGGCGTATGGCATAGACAAAACAAGCATTGCTATATAATTAAGTATGCCTATAATTACAGAGTCTATGATTTTTCCTACTATGAATTGAGAAAATGAGGTCTTAACATATATAGTTTCTTCTATAAGTCCGTTGACAAATTCTATAGGAAAAAAAGCATACAGTATCTTCTTTAATTGAGCAATCAATGTGGTTTTTATATTAAGCAAATACACCATAACCATTATACCTACAAGAAAATTAAATACTTCTCTTATAAAGCTGTATATACCTGAAGAAAATACCTTAATATAATCACTCAGATTGGGAAGTAATACTCTTTTAATGAATTCCTCTATATTTTTCGACCATTCATTATAATAATTAAGTACAATACTTGCGATATCAGAATTATCTGTCAGGAGCTTGTCAAGTATATTATAAAACTTTTGTGAATTTCTCGGATATGCGGCTATCATATCCTCAACACTCTTAAAAAGTTGCGGTATAAGCATCCATATCAAGGCTGTAATAATTGATAATATAAACAACACGCATACTATAGTTGCCACAACCTTGGATAAAGAATTATTAAGCTTGTCATTACCTGATACTTTCGTCAAGGAAGTAGAAAGTAATTTATATACTTTATTATATACGGGTGAAAATAAGAAAGTCATTATAAAGCCATAAAGTATAGGCAGTAATATTGAAATAATCTTATTAAAAGTAGCAGATATAAAATGAAATCTGTTAAATGTAAAGTATATCGTTATGGCTATAGCTATTACACTTAAGGCTGTAATTCCGCTATACAAATAAACTCTGATATCCGTCTTCTTCACTTTTTTGCTCCTTAATCAGTAGTACTTTTTATATTGATACCATTTATTTCTATGCTATCGTTAAGTTCTATCACCAAACACTTTTTTCCTTCCACTGTCTTTGTATAAATATACGGCAAATAGTCGGCATCGGCTTTTATATTGATTCCCACGGATTTGATGTCAACTTTTTTACTTCCGGCTATATTATCCGCTAAAACCGCTATATCCGCCTCCTTGGAAGTCTCATATCTTTCTACAGCCTCTTTAGCCGCTCCGCTTTGCTCCATCAGTTTAATCATATCCTGCTTTGAAAGTACCAATGGAGTATCGCTCTCTTTGTTCTCTTCTATCATCTGATTAAGATTTTCATGCAGCCTGCTTATGGTACTGTAACTGCAATCATCATCCAAGGCTTTTACAAGCTCTTCTTGTATGATTTCTCTCTGTTCACCGGCAGGTATAGGAGCAGGTGTTGCGAATATAGCCTCAATAAGATCCTTTGATATATCATCGGCTTTTTTAGAGAAATACAAGGCTGCATGTATGTCCGTCCTTCTGTCATTAAATGCCGGAAAAAGAAAGCCCCTTATAGGATCGCTTACTACCCAATCTCTTACCCTATGCTCTATACTGTCGGTTTCTGCATTATAGCTTAGACAGGGCTTATCAAGGTTTACAGGACATATACTGCAAAGTACGGCATTATAAGTTTCCTCAGAGGCATCATCAAGTCCCATCTTATCCTTTGTCTTAAAGGGTATATCATAAACTACATTAGCTAAGACTATGTAATAGTTTTCAGGGTATACAAAATTTTCTATAATTTTATTGAAAAACTTAAGATTAAGCTCTTCGTTCTCAAGTTTACTTTCTCTAAGTTCCATTAACAGTTTATGAGAAAGACCGTTTAACTCCTCTTCAAGCTCTATATCTATATTAAGCAGCTGCTTTCCGACAGTTCCGCTTAAAGTTTTCTTAAACATATCTTCATACTTAAAGCTGTCTTCCTCAGGTATAAGACTGTATGACTTGGTGCTTAAAAGCTTAATGTTCTTCTCATGGTCCACATAGCAGGTACTGAACTTTGATATTACGGAGGCATCTTTGTGAAATAATTTTTTTATTTCATTAATTTCGGACTTTATCATAACTTACTCCTAATCAAGTCTTTTTAACTGATATATTATAGCATTGATTATGGCAGCAGCTATATTGCTTCCGCCCTTTCTTCCCTTAGCTACTATATGAGGTACCTTAGTTTCAAGTATCAAATTCTTTGACTCAACTACATTTACAAAGCCTACAGGTACTCCTATGATCAAATCAGGCTTAAAGCCCTGTTCTATAAGCTCATAAAGTCTTATAAGGGCTGTAGGTGCATTTCCTACAGCTATAACTATAGCCTTATCCGTAGTCTTGCTTAGCTCAAAAGCTCTTTCCATGCTTACGCAAGCCCTTGTAACTCCTCTTTCCTTAGCTTCTTTTATTATATCTTCATCGGAAATAAAACATCTTGCATCAGAGTTTAGTACCTGCAAAGAGGTTTTATTGATTCCGGCAAGTGCCATCTTTGTATCGGTAATTATAAATGCTCCCTTTTTAAAAGCTTCAAAGCCTCTGTTTAAAGCATCATTTCCAAAAACAAGATTTGTTTGATAATCAAAGTCTGCAGAAGTATGTATACATCTTTTTACAACTTTAAGCTCTTCGGCTGTAAAACTCTCCAAAGCCTTCTTATCCATCTCACTTTCTATCATTCTCATGCTTTCCGCTTCTATCTTCTCAGGAGCTATTATCATTATATCTTTTAACATTGTTAAAACCTTTCTATCTATATTATATAATCCTCTTTTTAATAAGTAAATTTACACTAATTTTAGTTTTTTTTAACGAAAATGAGTGATCTACCCAAACTGTAACAATTTTTTTACAAGTAAGTTTCGTCTATCAGTCTTTTAAGTCAAGTATCTTATAAAGCTTTTCCATATCAAGGGAATTTCTTACCAAATCAGCCAATTTATCATACTCTCTTTTCTTATAATCCTCGGTACTTACAAAGTCTTCCTTAAGTTCCACTCCCTTTTTTTCTGCCACTGTATTAAGTAAATTCCGAGTAAACTCTTCATTATCAAAAATGCCGTGTAAATATGTTCCGAAACACTTTTTATTAATAAGTCCAAGCACCCTTTGGCTATCCGCCTCCATGCCTTCCTCAAGTAACAGTTGCTCATCATCGCCTAAGCTGTAAGTTTGCCCCATGTGTATTTCATAGCCTTCCACACTTGTGTTACTTAATCCCTTACAAAGCTCTACCTTGGTGTTTAGTTTATATACTCCGTTATTCAGACTTTTATCTGTACTAAACTTTGTATATGCATCCAAAAGTCCCATACCTTCAACTCTGCCCTTGTACTCTACCCCTTCTTCGTCAACTATATACTTTCCGAGCATTTGAAAGCCTCCGCATATACCTATTAACATACTGCCTTTTTCAACTAATTTCATTATTCGGCTTTCAAGACCCGACTCTCTTAACTTAAATAAATCACTTATAGTACTTTTACTTCCGGGCAGTATAATAATATCCGGCTCTTTAAGTTCATCAGCTCTTTTGACATATCTTAGCGAAACCGAATCTATTCTCGATAAGGCATTAAAATCGGTAAAGTTGGATATATGGTCAAACCTTATTACTGCTATATCTATAGCTTTAATTGCTTTATTTTTATTCTCCTCAAGCCTTGAAGAAAGGCTGTCCTCATCATCTATATCGATATATTTCATAGGTATGGTACCCAGTACCCCTATACCCAGTTTTTCTTCTATCATACCTATTCCGGGCTTTAATATGTCTATATCTCCACGAAATTTATTTATTATAAGACCTTTTACCCTTTTTTGATCTTCAGGCTCTAAAAGCTTTACGGTACCGTATAAAGAGGCAAATACCCCTCCTCTGTCTATATCACCTACAAGCAGCACGGGTGCATTAAGCATCTTTGCCAAGCCCATATTGACTATGTCATCTTCCATAAGGTTGATCTCTGCCGGAGAGCCTGCACCCTCAACCACAATTATGTCATACTCCTTAGAAAGCTCCTCATAAGAGTGCATTATGTATTCCACATAGTTCTTTTTTTTCGCAAAGTACTCTCTTGCCTTCATATTGCCATAGACTTTGCCTAAAATAATGACCTGAGAGCCCATATCGGAGTTGGGTTTTAGGAGTATGGGGTTCATATACACACTTGGCTCTATATCACAGGCTTCGGCTTGCATAGCCTGTGCCCTTCCCATTTCCTTACCGTCTTTGGTAATATATGAATTGTTAGCCATATTTTGAGACTTAAAAGGAGCCACCTTATATCCATCTTGCTTAAATACTCTGCAAAGACCTGCCGTTACAAAACTTTTTCCGGAATTGGACATAGTCCCCTGTACCATAATTACCTTTGCCACTATTTAATCTCCTTTACGAGTTCTTTTAAGCTTTTTATAAAATATTCATTTTCTTCGTGAGTCCTTACAGCTATTCTGTAATGATTTTCCAAAAGCCCCTTGATCGTCTCACATTTTCTTATTATTATATTTTTAGTAAGCAGTTTTGAGTATAGATCCTTTATATTATCGCAATAAAAAAGCAGGTAATTTGCATAAGACTTATATACCCTAAAGCCTAAGCCTTCAAGTTCCCGACTAAGATAAGCTCTTTCTTTTGATACATAGTCGGGAAGCGACTCATAATCTTTTTCATGCTCCAAGGCTGCCTCTCCTGCAAGAAGAGCCAAAGTATTGGCAACCCAAGTAGGCGCTACCAAGGCAAGTTCCTTAAGCAGCTCCTTATCTTCTGTATACAGTATGCCAAGTCTAAGTCCCGGAATTGCATAGACTTTGGTAAAAGAATTTATTAAAATTATATTCTCAAATTGTTTCGCATAGCTGTATACATCGATTTTTTTATTCTGCTCAACAAAGTCCATAAAACTTATGTCAATTACCAACCTCACTTTTAGTTTTGAAGTCTTTTTTATAATCTCTAAAAGCACATTTTCATCTATAAGAGATCCTATAGGGTTATTCGGCAAACAAAGATACATAAGGTCAAGCTCTTTATGAATACAGTCAAGTATGTCTTTGTCTATACCCTTATCAAGATCTATATTATAATTTTCAATAATATTTTCCTTATTATAACTTAAGGACTCCTCATAAGCCATAAAGGTAGGAATCGGTATAAGTGCCCTTAGCCCCTTTCTATATGTATGTATAAGCCTATACATAAGTTCTTCGGCTCCATTGCCTACTGCTATATTATCCTTTGCTATATGATACTTTTTGGCAACAAGCTCTTTGAGTTTATGTGCGTATCTGTCGGGGTAATGTATAAGCTTTTCCACATTTTCTGTAATACTGTCCTTTATAGCCTTACTTAGACCTAAAGGATTAATGTTTGCTGAAAAATCATATACTTCTTTGTAATCCTTATTCAGCTCTTTAGAAACATTATATATATCTCCGCCATGCATCTTATACGCTTGCCTTTCTATACTCATGCGAAAAATGCTTGTCATAGAGTCTGGATACTTCAAACTCATCTCCTAAGGCATTGCCCACTATTACGAGGGCTGTCTTTCCTATGCCTGCTTTTTTAACTTCCTCGGCTATATTTTCCAAAGTTGATACTATGCGTTTTTCATCTTCCCAGCTCGCCTTATATACTACCGCAACCTTGGTGTTCTTAGGATATGAGGTACATAATTTTTCAACCAACTCTTCTATCATGGATATGCTTAAAAATATAACCATGCTTGCCTGGTGTACTGCAAGTTCTTCTATACTCTCTCCCTTGGGCATGGGAGTTCTTCCCTCCATACGGGTAAGTATTACTGTCTGTGATACTCCCGGAAGGGTGTATTCCAAATTAAGGGTTGCCGCAGCTGCAAGGAAGGAACTTACTCCGGGCACAACCTTGTATTTTATACCGAGCTTATCAAGTTCTCTCATTTGTTCCCTGTGAGCACCGTATATTGACGGATCTCCGGTATGCACCCTTGCGACCTTAAGCCCCTTTTCATGTGCATCCTTCATAACTTCTATGACCTCATCCAAATTCATTGAGGCACTGTTATATATTACCGCACTCTCCTTAGCCGAGCTTAGAACTTCTTTATTGACTAAAGAGCCTGCGTATATAATTACATCACTTTCATCTATAATTTTTTTAGCTTTTATAGTAAGCAGTTCCGGATCACCGGAACCGGCACCTATAAACCAAACCATAATATTCTCCTTATCTACATAAGAGCATCTATAGCCTCTCTTATATTATTAACGGCTATAAGCTTCATATTTCCTTTGTAATTTAATTTATCGCATACAGCCTTTGGCAGTATACAGGTTTCAAAGCCTAATTTATAGGCTTCTCTTATTCTAAGTTCCGACATAGACACGGCTCTTACTTCTCCGGAAAGTCCAACTTCTCCAAATATAACAACCTTGTCATCTACGGCTTTATTTTTGAGACTTGATACCAGGGCTAAAACTATAGCCAAATCAAGAGCCGGTTCATTCATTCTCATGCCTCCGGCTATATTAATATAGGCATCATACTTACTCATTTGCATAAGGCAGCGTTTTTCTATAACTGCCATAAGAAGGCTGACTCTGTTAAAGTCTGTTCCCACCGCTGTCCTTTTTGGCATCCCGAAGTTCGTGGGAGTAACCAATGCCTGTACCTCAACCAAAAGCGGTCTGCTGCCCTCCAAAAGACAGGAAACCACCGAGCCCGAGGCGCTTATCGGTCTGCCTGAGAGCATATATTCGGAAGGATTACTTACCTCCACCAAGCCCTTACTGCGCATTTCAAAAACACCTATCTCGTTGGTAGAGCCGAATCTATTCTTAACGGCTCTTATTATCCTGTATGACACGCTTCTTTCACCCTCAAAGTAAAGCACCGTGTCTACCATATGTTCCAAGGTTCTCGGACCTGCCACCTGACCGTCTTTTGTCACATGACCCACTATAAATATTGCCGTGGAACTTTGCTTTGCCAACTGCATAAGTCTTAGGGTACTTTCCCTTACTTGTGTAACGCTTCCCTGTGCAGAAGGAAGTTCATCTATATACATCGTTTGTATGGAGTCGATTATAACTACCTGCGGCTTGTACTTACCTATAATTGCCACTATGGTATTGACATCGGTCTCACATAAGAATCTGAGATCTCCTTCAATACTGCCTATTCTTAAAGCCCTGAGTTTTATCTGCTTTAGGCTCTCTTCTCCCGATACATAAAGTACACTTTTACCGGACATTGCAAGGTTTCTGCATACCTGCAAAAGTATGGTGGATTTGCCTATACCCGGATCACCTCCCACAAGTACCAGAGAGCCTGCCACTATACCGCTTCCCAAAACTCTGTCAAGCTCTTCAAAGCCCGTACGGTATCTGTCCTCTTCATACAGCTCTATTTCGTCAATATGCACAGCCTCTTTATCAGTACTAAGAGTACCGGAGCCTACAGCCCCGGTACTCTTAAGTTTGGCAACCGTCTCCTCGGACATAGTATTCCATTCCTTACAGCTTGGACATTGACCCATCCACTTTGAAGACTCATAGCCGCACTCGCTGCAAAAATACACTGTCTTAAGTTTCGCCATATATTATCTTTCTACTTTTTTTATATTAACTTCAAGACTCTTACCCTTATCAAGTTCCAAACCTATAGCCAACTTACCGCTTAGATTGGTTTTCATGCTGCTAAGCAATACATTATCCACGTAGACTTCATATTCTGTCTCTTCTTCCAAGCCTATAGTTATTTGAGCATCTTCAGGTCCTTCTACTATAAAACTTACGCCCTCTGCCTTCATGCTGAAATCATGTACGGCAGTCCCAGGTACAGACTCATATACAAAAAGTCCGTTTTTCTCAAGCTTAGTTATCTGTTCAAAGGTCTTGACCTTATATAAGTCACCCTCATATTCATAATCACTAAGCTTCTTTTTTTCAGGCAATTCATAGTTTCCAAAACAAAGTTTCCCGTTTGATTCCTTGCCTATTAAGCTGTCTACTACAGACATAGTATATCCTCCTTCTAAACATAACAAATCCGCTTTAGTAAATAAAAATGGAGCTGCTATCTGTCTACTTTAATAACAACTCCATTATAACCTTTAAATTTTTTTGACACAAGATACTTTATAGGCAAGTTTCCTTATTTTCTGATTAAGAGTTACAGTTCAGGTAGCTCATTAATCTTCATCAAAACAACTTAAAAATGTTTAATAACTCAAACTTTCCATGCCCCCAATTGGAGCAGTAGATTGAAACTTCGACATTTTGTTAGCTTAAGTATGGATTTTTAATGTACTGACCCAATTTTGAGTGTTGGAAGTTTTAGTTAATAAGTAAAAACTGTTTATTGCACCATGGTTTCCTCTTTAATTTCCTTTTCTATATTAAGAACTATGTGTCTATTTTCATCAGATCCTTCTGTAACTACCTCTACTACAGAGTCTTCCTTTATCTTTCCGTCCAGTATATCCTCTGCCAACTTATCTTCCAGAAGGTTTTGCAAAGTCCTCTTTAGCGGTCTTGCTCCGTACGCCTTGTCATAAGCCTTATCTACTATATACTCCTTAGCATCTTCACTTATTTTGAACTTGATGTTAAGCTGCTGCGCTCCTCTTTCTTCTATGGACTTAAGCATAATATCAAGGATCTTCTTCATATCTTCCTTATCAAGCTGATGGAATACTATAGTTTCATCTATACGATTTAGGAATTCCGGCTTAAAGATACGCTTAATCTCTTCCATTACACCCTGCTTCATATTTTGATAACTTTGCTTGCTGTCTTCCGCTGAGGCAAAGCCTAAGTGTTTAGGAGCTACTATATGCTGTGCTCCGGCATTGCTGGTCATAATAATAATAGTATTCTTAAAGTCTATCTTTCTTCCCTGTGCGTCAGTGATATGACCGTCATCCAGAACTTGCAAAAGTATATTAAACACATCAGGATGTGCCTTTTCGATCTCATCAAGCAATATTACGGAATAGGGATTTCTTCTGACCTTTTCAGATAACTGTCCGCCCTCATCATAGCCTACATAGCCCGGAGGTGAGCCTACCATTTTTGAGACGGAGTGCTTCTCCATGTATTCGCTCATATCAACCCTTATAAGAGAAGACTCCGTTCCGAACATAGCCTCTGCCAAGGTTTTACTAAGCTCAGTCTTACCTACTCCGGTAGGTCCCAAGAAAAGGAATGAACCTATAGGTCTTTTCGGATCTTTAAGTCCTACTCTTCCCCTTCTTATTGCCTTTGATACGGCAACTATAGCCTCGTCCTGACCTATAACTTTGGTATGTAATATATTTTCAAGATTTTTAAGTCTTTCAGCCTCTTCCTGAGCTAATTTTTTAACAGGTATCTTAGTCCAAACCGACACGACATCCGCTACATCAAAGTCGTTTATAACTATGGTCTTGTTGGTCTTTTCTTCCTGCCACTTGGCTCTTAAATCTTCTATTTCTTTTTTTATCTTACTTTGCCTGTTTCTTATTCTACCGGCTTCTTCGTAATTTTCCTGCTTTACACTCTCTTCCTTTTGCTTTTCAAGCTCTTCCACATCTTTAATTAATTTCTTGATTTCTTCCGGCTCTATATAACTTGCCAGTCTGCTTTTAGAAGCGGCTTCATCTATTACATCTATAGCCTTATCCGGTAAAAATCTGTCGGAAATATATCTTGTTGAGAGCTTTACAGCTTCTTTAAGCGCCTCATCGGTTATCACTACTTTATGATGCTCTTCATATCTATGCCTTAAGCCTAAAAGTATTTTGTAGGCATCTTCTTCACTTGGCTCTTCCACTCTTATAGGCTGAAACCTTCTTTCAAGTGCGGCATCCTTTTCTATATGCTTTCTATACTCTTCAAGAGTGGTTGCACCTATAAGCTGTAACTCTCCTCTTGCCAAAGAAGGCTTTAAGATATTGGATGCATCTATAGCACCCTCTGCACCTCCGGCACCTATTATAGTATGTATTTCATCTATAAATAAAAGTATATTGCCTGAATCCATGATCTCAGACATTACCTTCTTAATTCTTTCCTCAAACTCTCCTCTGTACTTTGAGCCTGCTATCATACCGGATAAATCCAGAGTAACAACTCTTTTATTAAGTAGGGTCTCAGGCACCGAACCTGCAATTATAGACTGTGCCAAACCTTCCACCACTGCCGTTTTCCCTACTCCCGGCTCTCCTATAAGGCAGGGGTTATTCTTTGTTCTTCTGCTTAAAACCTGCATTACCCTGTTTATTTCCTGCTCCCTGCCTATAACAGGATCCAGTTTACCCTGTCTTGCAAGCTCCGTTAAATCTCTTGAATACTTATCCAAGGTAGCTGTTTCGGACTCTGCACCGCCTTCGTAGTCGCTGTCCGCATCCGCTCTTGTACTTTTTATATCCTCATTGCCTGCACCGAGGATTTCCGTATACAATTTATGTAAATTGATATTAAGCGTATTAAGCAACTTGTTCGCTATGCTGTCCGGCTCTTTAAGTATGGCTATAAGTATATGCTCCGTTCCTATAAGCGGAGACTTAAATCTTACAGCCTCATTATAAGCGCCTTCAAACACTCTGTTTGCTGCCGGAGTATAGTCCGGTAAAATCTCCATTTCCTTTATGTCATTATACTCATTGAACATGAGTTTTTCTATTATTTCAAGTATCTTATCTTCACTAAGTCCGTTAGCCATAAGCACTCTGGCAGCTACTCCCCTGCCTTCTCTTACAAGTCCAAGCAGTATATGTTCTGTCCCTACATGCCCGTGTTCCAGTTCTATAGCCGCTTCCTTTGCAAGTCTTAATGCCTCTTTAGCCTGACTTGTAAATCTCTCCATATTTTTTCTCCTTATATAAATACAGACTTCCAAGCGATATCAATGTAAAAACTTCTAAAGTCTATATTAATTTAATGTATTATATATTTCCAAGGTTTTCCCTGATGTAGTCCGCTCTTTTAATATCCAACTCTTCTTTTGAAAGAGGTCTTTTGGCTTCCTGCAAAAGATTGGATGCTTGTACTCCAAACATCAGCTCGTATACATTCCTATCATTCTCAAGCTTTATAAGCCCGTCCGCTATACCCCTCATTACCGCACTGAGGTAATTAAGAGCCTCTTTTAATGTAAGCTTCCTTGCGTATTTAAGAATTCCATAAGACTTATACACCTCATCTCTTATTGATATATTGTGGTCTTTAAGTGCCATACTTCTTATGTAGTCTTCCTGCACATTTAACTGCACCGCAACTCTTCTTACCTGATCTATTATCTCTTTTTCACTATGCCCCAATGTTTTGGGATTGGATATATCGTACAAAGCCCCGAAACTCTCTCCGTTATCTCCATATACAGATTTTATGCTGACTCCAAATCTGCTTATTCCGTTAATAAGGTTTGTAAAATTCTTCCCTACAGAAAGCATTGGCAGATGCATAACTATATTTGCCCTTATACCCGTACCTACATTGGTCGGATAGGAGGTAAGATAGCCGAGTTTTTCACTGTATGCGTAATTAAACTTTTCATTTATATAGTCATCAAATTTATCCGCTGTACTCCAAAGCTTATCTATGTTCATACCTGAGGATAAAAGCTGAAGCCTTATATGATCCTCTCCGTTAAGTACAAGACTAAGCTCCTCTTCATCACTGTATATAAGACCTGTTGCAGTCTTTTTGGCGGCAATGGATGAATTAATAACTCTTCTTTCTTTTAAGGTTTGTTTTTCTATATCCGACATAGTATTCAAATGTACTACATTAAGTTCTTTTTCATAGTACTCATTTATATCCGAAAGTTGCGTAAGCATTCCGTCAAGCAAGACCTGTGAATCCGCTTGGCTTAACCTGTCCGGAAATACAAAAGAATCCAAATTCCTTACAAGCCTTACCCTGCTGCTTACATAATTATAATCTGTTTTTAGTTTTACATCTTCGAACCACTTACTCATTTTGCTCCTTTTCAAGCTCTCTTATCTTATCTCTGTATTCTGCTGCCAACTCGTACTCTTCCGCTTCAAGTGCTATTCCAAGCCTGCGTTTTAACTCGTCCACTTCATTTACACTGTCTATATGCACAACTCTTGACTGCGCCTTCATATACTTGGGCTTTTTACCCTTGTGTATATCGCTGCCTTGTAATTGCTTGATATTGTCGGCAATAAGTATGCCAAACACTTCATAACATTCTTTACAGCCAAACTTTGACGAACTTATAAATTCATCATAGGAGGTTTTGCAATTAGGACATACAATGCTTGAAGTCTGGTTGTTTCTGGCTGATTTTTCCACCTCTCCAAGTAGGCTTGATAAAAACTTGGCAAATGGAAACTCACCTTCAAAACCTTCCGTTCCGTAAGGGTTATTCTCCATCTCTCTGGCACATTGGGTACAGAAATGGTGATCTCTTTGCACTCCGTTTATTATTTCCGTATATTGAATGTTTGCTTCTCTGATCTTGCATTTTTCACATAGCATATTTAATATCTCCTTAATAGACCTAAGAGGTAATTAGTACCTCGTCAAGTCATCGTATAAATCATCTATAATAACATGGGCTTCTTCTCTTGCTCCACATAGCATATTAATATCTCCATAAACTTAAGAGGTAATTAGTACCTCGTCAAGTCATCATATAAATCATCTATAATAGCATGAGCTTCTTCTCTTGCCACTCCGTTGCATATACCTCTCGCAACCGCTACCGATATATCTCTTTTCATACCTTCCAGTACTCTTAATTTATCCATATCTATGGATATAATAGCGCCTTTTCTTCTGTCCAGTTTTATAAAGCCCTCTCTTTTGAGTATCGAATATGCCTTATTGACTGTATGCATATTTATACCTATATCATCCGCCATCTGCCTTACCGAAGGCAGAGACTCCCCCTCTCTTAACTTGGATGTGGCAATACCCAGTATTATTTGATTACATAACTGTATATAGAGAGCTTCTTCACTATTAAAGTCTATATACAAATCCATAATATATACCTCTTAATTATATGTGTTATAGTGAGAGTATAACACATTATTAAGTATAATTCAATAAAATATCTGTGAAAAAAATAAGGATACGATTTCACAATATGAAAATTATAAAAACAGCGAAGAGTATCAAAATAGCATGATAAAACAAATTCAGGATAAATTGCAGCAATTTATGATAGATAATAAATACTATGAAATAGCAATTCCTCTTATTAGAACATTCAGCAAAAGCTATAATATATACTATCAAAAATTACTTAAAGCTTCCAAGTTCATGTAGAAAGCACCTTACCTTTGATCCCTGAAACACTTATTTTTATAAAACAACTTACCATAAAACTTATATTTCCTTTGCCTTTGTGACAACAAAACCACCTTACCCTTCAACCTCTGAAACACTTATTTTTATAAAACGGCTTCACATACAACTTATATTTCCTACACCCCTGTGACAAAGAAATCACCTGCCCTTCAATCTTTTAACGCTTAGTTTTTTCGATAAAGCGAGCTACAAATTGCACAGACGAGGACTTGTTTGAACGCAGCTCACCGGTCTTTGGTGAGCAAGTGAGTTCCGCAGTCTGTGCCAATTTGTCGAAGCTTTAAGAAAAAATTGTGAGTAAGATTGAAGGGCAGGTGATTTCGCCCCCTTTTTGAAGGGCAGGTGATTTCACCCCCCTTTGAAGGGCAGGTGATTTCACACTAATCCAAATACTCATTAAACAACTTATAAAGTGCTGCCGTAAGCGGTATCAAAAACATCATTCCCACAACTCCGAACAGCCCTCCTCCTATAACCACTGCCGCAAACACCCATATCCCCGGCAGTCCTATAGAACTTCCCACAACCCTAGGATATATAAGTTGATTTTCAAGCTGCTGCAGTATCATAAGATACAGTAAAAAAAACAGTGCCTTTGGAGCGGACGAGGTAAATACCATCAAAAACCCTACTATTCCTCCTATATAAGCCCCAAACACAGGTATAAGCGCAGTAACACCTACTACAACTCCCACCATAGCCGCATAAGGAAATCCGAATATCATCATTCCCACACTGCATAAAACTCCCAGTATTATAGCCTCAAAAAACTGTCCTATAATAAAATTCGTATAGGATTTATTGATCACGGACATAATGTAATCCATTCTTTCTATGACTTTTGGCTTTAGGAACTTTTGCTGTATCAGCTTAAACTTATCAGCTAAGCCCTCTTTTCCTGCCAATATATAAATAGCAAAAATAAATCCCATAAAGGTTACCATAGTCAGATCCATAGCCGACTTTATTGCATCAAGTAAACTTAAACCTCCTCCTTTAGTAATAAAATCTACTATCATAGCTACACTTTTACTTATAGAGCTTTGAGTAGGCATAATTTCATCTATATACTCAGATATATAAGGTTCCTTTTTCAATATATCTATAAAAGCAACTACATTACCATATATAGTCGGTATTTGCTTTGCCAGTGTATTAATCGCTGTTTGAAGCTGAGGTATTACAATTATAAGTATTAAGATCGTAAACACTATAAAACTTATAACAGTAAGCAGTATTGATATTGTTCGCATAATACTCTTCTTCATACGAAACTTTAATAAAAACTTTTTTTCATAAAATGACATAATAATATTAAGTATATATGCCATAACCACACCTGTTATAAGACTTGAGGACACTGTTACAAGCTTAGCCGCCCCGGACATCAGTCCGTCCCAATATCTTATCAGTAAAAATAACAAAAAAACGATTATAGAGTATGGCATTAAAGCTCTTAACCTTCTTCTCATAATTAAACTCCCATAATAAATTTGTACTTAAAAATCAAATATACATAGGCTTTAGTTTTCTGTCAATATAAGTTTTTGCATAGTGATTTTTATGTGACTTCTTTTCTTATCACTTGTCTTTGGAAATAATTTGTTATATACTTTTCCTAGGTTAAAAGGAAAGGGCTTTTAAGCATAATCAACTATGAAATATATTATAGTACTGGCAGACGGTATGGCAGATTATCCTATTGGCAGCCTTGGAAATAAAACTCCCATAGAGCTTGCTAAAAAGGCGGCAATCAATTCAATTCTACCCAAATCCGTTATAGGATTGGTAAGAACTGTTCCAAAGGGTATGGTACCCGGAAGCGATGTTGCCAATTTGTCTATACTCGGTTATGACCCCTTAAAATTTTATACAGGGCGTTCACCCATAGAAGCTGTGGGAATGGGTATAAATATTGACAAATCAGACCTTGCTGTAAGGTGCAATCTGGTAACTCTTTCTGAAAATGAGTATTATGATAAAAAAATTATGCTTGATTTTTGTGCAGGAGGCATAGAAACCGAAGAGGCAAAAGAACTTATTGAATTTATAAATAAAAAACTGGGTAACGAGATCTATCACTTTTATGCAGGGATATCTTACAGGCATTGTTTGCTGGTTAAAAATCTTAAGGCAAATCTTTGTTGTGCACCTCCGCATGATATAGTTGATAAATGTATATTTGGCTATTTACCCAAAGATAAAACATTCCTTGAACTTATGGCAAAAAGCTATGAGTTACTTAAAGCTCATCCTATCAATAAGGACAGAAAAGCAAAAGGACTAAAGGCGGCTAATTCTATATGGCTATGGGGAGAAGGGAGACTTAAGCCGGTCAAAAGTTTTTATGAGAAATATAAACTATGCGGTACCGTAGTTTCCGGTGTTGATTTAATCAAGGGAATAGGTATTATGGCAGGACTTAATGTTCCTAATGTTAAAGGAGCTACCGCTACACTTAATACAGACTATACGGCAAAATTAAATGTCGGTCTTGACGCTTTACTGAATAAAGACGAAGATTTTTTATATATGCATCTTGAAGCTCCTGATGAATGTGCTCATCGTGGTGATTTAACAGGTAAGATTTTAGCTATAGAAAAAATAGATGCATTAATTATCAAGCCTCTTATAGAAAACTTAGGTAAATCAACAGAAGATTTTACCCTGCTTTTTCTTCCCGATCATCCCACTCCTGTAAGTATTAAAACACATACGGATGATCCCGTACCGTTTTTACTTTACAGATCCGACACAGACTATAAGCAAAAATTAGCAGATTACTGTGAAAAAAGTGCTAAAGAAAGTGGTATTTACTTGGAAGAAGCCCATACTTTAATTGATAAAATGTTAGATTCTGAATTTATGTGGAGGTAGTATGTCTAAATATGATTACAGCAGGTTAAACAAAAGTAATTTTCACAGCAGAAGAAGAAAAAAAAGAAGAAGGACTTTCCTGCTTATATTTGTTATTATATTAATACTATGTATTATCGTTACGGGAGCCATCTTTGCTTTCAAATTCTTTGCTTCAAAGAAATCTAAAAACTCAACACCTTCAAGTGCTGAAAATACCACTGTAGAACAATCTGCACAGGTACAGGAGGCGGAGTTGGAAGATTTGTTAAATAAGGCTGACAGATTAGCACTTGGGTATGATTACGATAAAGCCATAGAGCTTCTGTCTTCTAATGAAAATTTCAAAGATGACCCTAAGGTATCCGAAGCTATTGCAAAATATAACGAGACCAAGTCAACTTTGGTAAGACAAGATCCTGAAAAAGTGCCTCATGTATTCTTCCACAGCTTAATAGTTGATAAATCAAAGGCTTTTGACGGAGACAGAAAACAAATGAGTTATAATCAGGTCATGACTACTGTAGGTGAATTTGAAAAGATACTTGATATCTTATACGAGAAGGGATTTGTTCTTGTAAGAATTCACGATATTGCAGCCATGGAAAAGGACGAAAGTACCGGAGAGTATGTTATGACACCTAAGGATATTATGCTTCCGCCGGGTAAAACTCCTATAGTTATGTCACAAGATGATGTCTGTTATTATGAATATATGGTAGGAGACGGTTTTGCAAGTCGATTGGTTATAGGCGAAGACGGCAGAGTAACTACCGAAATGGACATGGATGACGGTACAAGTAAGGTTGGAGATTATGACCTTATACCTATACTTAATAAATTTATAGACAAACATCCTGATTTTTCTTATAAGGGAGCTAAGGCTATAATAGCCTTAACGGGTTATAACGGTATCTTCGGTTACAGAACCGCACCTTCTTACTCAGAAAACCCTACTTATGAAGAGGATAAAAAGAAGGCGACCGAAATAGCCAACGCATTAAGAGCAGACGGTTGGGAAATAGCTTCTCACAGCTGGGGACACAGACATCTTAGCAAGGAATCTGAAGAGGCTTTTAAAACCGACTGTGATAAATGGCAAAACGAAGTTGAAACCTTGGTAGGCGAAACCGATATACTTATCTACCCCTTCGGTACCGATGTGGGAAGCTGGCATAATTATACTAATGATAATACCCGCTATGTATACCTAAGAGACCAAGGATTCAGATATTTTTGCAATGTAGATTCATCATCTCCTTACTGGGTACAAATAGATAAGGAGTATATGAGACAGGGAAGAAGAAACTTGGACGGATACAGAATGTGGAAAGACATACATGATCCCGAAAATGCCAAGTTAAAAGACTTATTTGATGCAAATGAAGTCTATGATAAGGATAGACCTGAAGAAATGGGTGAAATAACATCATAATTTTTGTTATTAAAACTATTATAAATGTAGAAATTATTATAAAAACTATTAGTCTTAAATTAACGGGCTGTTGCAAAATAGAAAGTTGACACAAGATACGGCAGTGTTTGAACACACTGCCATTATCCGCTGTGATGTCTTAAAATGCAACAGCCCTTTTTGTATAAAACTGTCTTTACATATAAAAAAGCCGTTGCTACATAGATTTTTATCTACTTCGCAACAGCTTTATATTAGTTAGTCATTTACATCTTCACTTGAAAACTCATTTATTTCACCTGTAACAGCATCTACGCTTACCTCATACTCGGTATTTCCGCTTTGGAACTCAACATCATACTCGACTCTTCCGTCATCCCTATCAAGATGAGCATTAATAAATAAAGTATCCTCTGCCTTTACTCCGGCTTTTTCCAAGGCAATTTCCTTAGCTCTTTCAGGACCTATATCTTCATTCTCAGCCGGTAGGGGCGCTGTTACCGCTACAGTTGTAGCCACAGTTTCTGAACTTTGAGCACCTGCACTTTCTGTCGCCGAACTATCTGCCGCTACTGCGCTGCTTTGAGCTGACTGATTATTTGAACATGCACTTACAAGTCCCGATAAAACCAAACCTGAAATAAGTGCTAAAGCCTTTGTTTTATTTAATAACATATACCAATCTCCTTATCATACAATTCTATATAAATTTTTAATAAAAAATATTATAGTCTTAAACTATTAGAAAAATATTAGAAAGTTTTAATTTTTTTGATAATTTTTCTTCTTTGCGCTGTAATTTCTCTGGCTTACAGCCTTGGCACAATGTTCACAACAGAATCTCTTTTTCTTATTGGACTTACTTACAACGAAATACTCTCCACAATTTATATTATCACATTTTCTTATAATTGACGAAGAAGAATCAAGGTTAAATACTGCAAAATAAAGAGCCGTATATAGGTTCGGTATTTTCCAAGAGGGTCTTAATTTTTCAAAGTCATAACTTGGAATAAGCCCCAATAAGGCATTATTCAACTCCTTGGATATCAAATACTTCGCTATGTTAAGACTAAGCTGCTTCATTTTTTTGGAAGCTTTATTATTAAAGTCTTCATATACTTGTGTACTGAATATATCATCTAAAAGCATATCCTTGACATATATAACTTCAAAATCAACCCACATATGAAATAAAAAATCTATTATCATTCTATCTTCTTTTTGCTTTATAAGGTGTTTATTCTTAAAAGCTTTAAGTAAATTTCTTGATAGACTGTGGTGGTTGGTGCTGTCTGCCACAAAATTATGGTAATCCTGTATGGCAATCTCAAACACTTCGTCTTCCATAGCAAAATCATCTATTCTGTAAAAGGAGCTCTCAAATCCGCTTGCATTGGTCTTAACTATCACACTGTCATAAGAACTTGTAAATTCCTCATATTTAGGAAAATTAAATAAGAGGTTGATAATATTAAGCTGCTTTGATTTTCTTTCGTTGGAGAGTTGAAGTGTAAACAAAAGGAAGTATATAGAATATAATACTTCTTTGTAATCCCTTAATTCCTCATTGTGCAGAGCATACAAAAGATGTATCAGTGACTTAAATCGATTTTTAAGTCTGTAGATATCCCTTAACTCCACTCCCTTATACTGCTCAGCCGAACCTAACTTGAAAAAATAACCGTACTTTTCTATAAAATTTTTAAGAGCGGTTAAATCATAGTCTTCAAGTTTTATAAATTCTCCGATTACATTGTTTTTTTTAAGTATTTTTCCTCCGGTATCCAATATTAATCCCTGCTCGGAATTCAAAAGGAAGGATACTTTTTCATCAGAGTTTTTTACACTGAGCTGTTCTTGTATTTCATTGTTTATAATATCCTGTTTTTTTTCAACAAGTGTTAAAGCTTTGTAACTTGTAAAAATATGTAAGGTCTCCATCAAAACCCCTCAAACATCATTAGATATAGTTTTCCACATCACTCCAAATTTAATTTATAAGCAAAAGACTGCTGTAGGATGTAAACACCCTACAACAGTCTTCTATTATACTACAAAATTAAAAACATAAACAAGTAAGTTAAATTAATCGTCATATTCTACATCAAAATCTAAGATATGACCTGTCTCGGCATCAACCTCAACTTCATATTCATAGCCGTTGTATAAAAACTCTATCTCGTACTCATATTTGCCATGCTCATAATCAAGCTTAACCTTTGTATATCTTGCTCCTGAAGCCGGAACTCCTGCTCTCTTAACTGCTATTTCCTTTGCCTGGTCTGCTGTTATCTTAGTATTTGCTGCTGATGCGTCAAATCCAAACGCTCCAACTGTTAATGCAAGTGCTGCGAATGCTGCTGTTATTTTGTATGCAAATTTCTTCATCATAATTATTATCTCCTTTTCCGGTTTGTAGTTTTTCTGTTCTTTTATGTTTCAGTATCATTGATTAAACTGTTATCTTGCGCGCTCACTACAGTTTTAATCTTTGAACTTGTGATAAGTATATAATGCAAACATTAAAGCAACATTAGAAAAAAAATTATATTTTCGGATCAAGCGGCAGTGTTATACTAAAGCCTGAACCTTTATTTTCCTCACTTTCCACACTTATATCGCCTCCATGCCACCTTGCTATTTCCATAGCCATGGCAAGTCCGAGTCCGGTACCTTTTCCTGTACGAGAACTTTCAGCTCGGTAAAACCTTTCAAAAATATGACTCAGATCCTTGTCCGATATACCTATACCATCATCTTTTATAACTATATTTACCTCTTTATCCTTATATAAGCTCACATAAATATGCCCGTCTTTTTTGCCGTAAGTATAGGCATTGCTTATGATATTTACAAGCATTCTGTAAATAAGGTTTTTATTTGCATATACATATATTTCATCCTCTATTTCTTCACTGAGGATTATATTATTATCAGCATTTATAAGCCTCATATCATGACAAATTCCTTTGATAAGTTCAGATATATTGATCGGCTCTTTCTCATAGAAATTCTTTCCGAGCCTGGTAAAGTCTAAAAGATTTTTTATAATATCATTCATTCTTCTTGCCTGTCTGTAAATAACTTCCAAACCGCCAAGATATTCTTCTTTGCTTAAACTCTCATTCTCCTTTATTGAGTTCAAATACTCACACTCCGCTATAATTACCGTCATAGGTGTTCTTAACTCATGTGAAGCATCGGAAGCAAATCTTTTTTCCTTTTCAAACGAATTATAAAGCCTGTCAAACATATCATTAAAAACTTTTACCAACTTATGTAATTCATCATCACCCTCGCCTATGTCTATATGTCTGTTCAAATCCATTCCGCTGCCTATCTTAAGTGCCGACTCCCTGATACTTTCTATGGGTTTTAGGGCACCCTTTGCCATCATATAACCCATAAGTACGGATATCAAAACCAATATGGGCAAGGTATATATAGCTATTAAAGAAATTCTTGAAATATCTCTTAGCCCCTCCGTAGGCATGACGATACCTCTTACCCACATATTTTTAAGCCTGTTATCTTCCACAGGCATATCGTATATGTAATATTTTATTCCGTTATCTTCAAGCTGTTTTATCTGCTCTGAGAAAGCAGGTAAGTTTTCTATATTATCCAATGGAGGCAAGCTTCCATAAAGCAAGCCCGATTCCATGCTATATAAAGCTATATAGACTCCATTTCTTTCTTTAATATAATCTTCATCTATCTCAATATAGGCAGTCCCATACTCTATATAAATATCGTCTTCCTCAGACACGGTATCTTCATATTCTATTTCCTTGGCAGCTTTAATAATGGTATCAACAAGTTTTTTTTGCAAGCTGTCAATAGTTACTTTTCTTACCACATATAGTAAAAAACCTATCATCAAACTTGCTATTACGACCATGACAAATGAGTACCACAGTGTCAGTTTACTTACTATTCCTAATTTTTTCATGCCTTTGCCCTTAGTACATAGCCGACACCTCTAACAGTCTTTATCATTTTTTCCTCATACCCGTCATCTATCTTTTTCCTGAGATAACTTATGTATACATCTATTAGATTTGTTCCGCCTTCATAATCATAGCTCCAAATATAATTCTCTATTTTTTCTCTGCTTAATATTATTTCACTGTTTCTCATCATATATTCAAGCAGGTCAAACTCCTTAGTAGAAAGATTTATCTCCTTATCAGCTCTTTTAACCAATCGCTTAGATACATCAAGCTCCAAATCTCCCACCTTTAGCACATCCTTTTCGCTATGAAAGTTTGTTCTTGTAATAGCTCTTATTCTCGCTGCCAGTTCATCAAAGGCAAAAGGTTTTACCAGATAGTCATTTGCTCCCATATCAAGCCCCCTGACCCTATCTTCTATAGAGTCCTTGGCAGTCAGAAAAAGTACCGGCATATCTTTCTTGACTTCTCTTATGTATTTTAATACCTTATACCCGTCTGCTTTTGGCAACATTATGTCAAGTATTACCGCATCATAATCATTGACTGCAATAAAATCCATAGCTTCCTCACCGTCAAAGCAGTTATCTACATTGTATTTGAGTAAAAGCAGTTGTTTTTTTATAATATTATTCAAATCTCTTTCATCTTCTGCTAGCAGTATCTTCATGGTACTTCCTTTCCGGATATAAATTTATAAAGTCACTTTTAAGGCGGCAGTTAACCTATACTTAATACTTTATCCAATCTGCAAATAATAATCGACCAAACCCCTTGGCAAGGGACGACTACTTTGCTTTAAGTCAATAAGATAAAAAGATTAGATAAATTACGCTGTTAATTTTATTTGCTTAAACTGCGCCTTTGGATTCTATCATAACATATAATTATTAGAATTTTCTTAAAAAATATATATGTAAATATATCTTGTATTTGATGGGTTTTCTTAAAGAAAGCCTCATAGCTATACTATATTTATTTTTTTACACATATAAAAATATAGGCTAAACACATCATACTCTTCTGAAAGCAAGCTTTCATTTGTCATATTATGTATTTAGCCTATATTGATTTAATTCTATCATGCACTTGGTAGAATTTATAAATCCATATTACAAGTTTCATTATCTTAACAAAATCAATTACCTGTATAAACTATAACTAATTTATGGAAGCAAACCTGTTTTATAAAGTTTATCATTACCTTTTGCATGATAAGCTGTTATTTCCATACCTTATTTATAAAATTAATATAATTCTTATAAGCAACCTTTTCCACATCTTCTTTTGAAAAGCCCATATTTTCAAGTGATTTGAGTAAGTTAGGCACCTCTGAACAATCCTTTAATCCGGTTAGGGCAGTACAGATCTCTTCTCCCTGACTACTGTCATCACAAAAACCTGACATTGCCTCATGCCCTAAGAAATCACAAAAATCAAACCCTAAGGCAAGATGTTCAACTCCTACCAGATCTGATATATGTGCCGCATGTTTTGCCAGCATATCAACTGTTTGATGCTTTTCATCTCCTACAAATTCATAGTAAGAATTAAGTCCTATTAAACCTCCGCTTTTAGCAATTTCTTTTATCTGTTCATCCGTAAGGTTTCTTCTATGTTTGTGTATAGCACAAGCATTGGAATGTGTCGCCATAAAAGGTCTGTTGGTAGTGGCTGCCAAATCCCAGAAAGATTTTTCATTAAGGTGTGATACATCTACAAGTATGCCCAAATCATTGAGCCTTTTAACCGCCTCTTTTCCAAGCTCCGTAAGACCTCTGGCAGGATCTTGTGCAACTCCCGTAGCCAAGGCATTAGCCTCATTCCATGTAAGTGAAGCATGCCTTAATCCAAGAGCATAATAGGTATCTAAAATATCCAGCCCGGTGCTTTCATCAACATGGCTTAAACCTTCCATTCCAAGTACCATGTTTACCTTTGAAGTATCTTTTAGAAAATCCTCCTTATTTTTTATAAGCTTAAGTGCAGTATCCGACTCTGCAAGCTCATCATATAAACTCTTTAAGATCTGCCAAACTCTTTTCTTCGGCTCCGCATCATAAGGAGGATCTATCCATATTACAAAAACAGCTCCGTTAAGACCACCTTTTTGAAATCTAGGCAAATGATATTTATTGAAGATCTTTGTGTCTCCTTGATTTCTCTTAATGCATATGTCAGTTAATATATCCGTATGTCCATCAAATATCATAGTTCACACTCCTTTTTTTCTGATAATAATACTCATTACTTGATATGTCAATACAATTCTTTGTTAATTATTTATTTAACAGTAATGTTTAATATGTTTGAAAAATAACTAAATTGTTATTTAATAAATTATCTATTTTATATACAATTTTTCTTGTATTGTCTCAGATTGTATGCTAATATGAACAGTATAAAAAAAAGGATGTTTACGGAGGTTAGATTTATGGAAATGTTACAAAGCGTAGTATCTAATATTAACAAAGTGGTCTGGGGTGTACCAATGCTTGTTTTATTAGTAGGTACCCATTTGTTTTTCACCTTTAGGCTGAAGTTTATTCAAAGACATATTTTCAAGGCAATCAAACTATCTGTTACAAAAGACTCGCACAGTGAAGGTGATATCAGCCAGTTCGGTGCTTTGGCTACCGCACTTGCAGCTACTATCGGTACCGGTAATATAGTTGGTGTGGCTACTGCTGTTGCTCTCGGAGGTCCCGGTGCAGTACTTTGGTGTTGGCTTACCGGACTTTTCGGTATAGCGACCAAGTATTCGGAAGGACTGCTTGCTGTAAAATACAGAGTTAAGACTTCTGACGGTACTATGCTTGGTGGTCCTATGTATGCACTTGAGCGTGGTGCAAAAATGAAGTGGCTGGGTGTCCTTTTTGCAATATTTACCACTATTGCCTGCTTCGGTATAGGAAATATGACACAGGCAAACTCAATTACCTCAATGCTCAATACTTCTTTTAATGTAAACCCTTATATAAGCGGTGCTATAATTACAGTGGCAGCAGGTATAGTACTTATAGGCGGTGTCAAGTCTATAGCAAAGGTATGTGAGTCTTTGGTTCCTTTTATGGCGTTATTTTATGTGCTGGGTTGTGTAGCTGTATTATTTATTAATGCTCCTTATATACCTGAAGCTATTGTCACTATATTTACTCGTGCATTCACTGTTCAGGCTGCTGCCGGAGGATTTGTGGGATCTACGATCATAGCTGCAATGAGATACGGTATTGCAAGAGGACTTTTCTCTAATGAATCAGGTATGGGTTCAGCACCTATAGCTGCCGCTGCCGCAACAACATCAAATCCTGTTCGTCAGGCGCTTGTTTCTATGAGCGGCGTATTCTGGGATACTATAATAGTTTGTGCTTTAACCGGTCTTGTACTTGTAAGCAGCATAGTCAAATATCCTGCACTCGGAAGCTTATCAGGCGGTGATTTAACTGCTATGGCATTTGAAAAAGTACACATTTTCGGAAGATATGTACTTGCTGTAGGACTTGTGACCTTTGCCTTTTCCACAATACTCGGATGGGCATATTACGGTGAAAGAGCCTTTGAGTACTTATTCGGCAAAAAGCCTATGATACTTTTTAGAATAGTTTATTCAGTAGTAATATTTGTAGGCTCTGTAAGTGCAAACCAATTAGTTTGGGATATAGCCGATACATTCAACGCTTTCATGGCAATACCTAACTTGATCTGTTTGCTTTTACTTAACGGCGTAATCGTAAGTGAAACTAAGAAATATCTGTGGTCCGATAATGTAGACGGTGTTGATGATACCCCTATACCTCAGCTTGAAAAATAAACTTATGTTTTACAACAATGAGCGATAAGATACGAAATCCCCTCCTACTTTATACAATGTGGGATTCATATATAACTTTATAAAGAATAACAAAAAGTACCGATGATGCTTTGTATACTTAAGGTAAACAAAACATTATCGGTACTTTTATTATTTATTCCGGCAAGTTTCCCTCATATATGCTACTTAACTAAGCATATACTGCACCCAAATTATTCATGCCATATATCTCGGCTTTCTCAATCTGTATTTTCTTCTTTAATAAAAGGCAATATTTTTATAATATCTACTATAACTGCATTCTCCGGGGGAAAGCTTCCTTTCGCATAAGCCCCCACATTTTATCTATATAACTTAAGGTATAAAAATTTTCATAGTAATGGTAATAAAAGGCTCCCTTAAGTGTCATCTCATATCCTGTCCCATCTTTTACCAAAAATCCAAGCACTCTTAAAAGCCAAAACTCAAGACCGTAGACCTTGTTAAGAGGTACATCAAAAAATTCTTCAAATTCTTTGGGATCAAGTCTTGTACTGTATAATTTCCAAAACAGATAGTAAACCATTCTTTGTCTTTTAACAAACCTGTTTGTAAGTGCGGTTGGCAGGATATTCGCATCTATCCTTTTACAATATTCCTCAACCGAGAAGGTATTTATCTTAAATTGCTTCTTAAAAAGACTTGTGGCAGAGCAGCCGAAACCGAAAAAATTATCTCTGGTCATAGATGAATATGAGGCATTCTTTACACTTGAAAAAGTCCAAATAGAATTCCTCTCATACCCCTTACTTAGGCAATACTTTGTAATCTCATCCAAAAGCTTTCTCTTCTCTTTTTTGGGCATAATGGGGACGGTACTTTTGGTAAATGTAAAATCAATCAGAGGATATATTGCTATGTGATTGGCTCCATTATCAAATGCCATATCAATATCGTTCTTCAAGTCTTCAAAGGTCTGTGTAGGAAGCGCAAAAATAAAATCCATCGAAACGGTCTCAAACTCAACAGCTTTTAAAGCTTTTGACAAGGCTTCAATATCAAACTTTCTTCTTTGCAAAACCTTTTGATATTTATCTTGAAAAGATTGTATTCCTATACTTATCTTGCTTACCTTAGCCTGCTTTAGAGTCTCTAAAACAGAAGTATTTACATTGTCGGGGTGCAGCTCTATACCTATACCTTCCGTTATAACAAAATGCTCTTCCAAGGCTGATATAACATCTTTTATACTCTCGGAAAGCAGTGCCGGAGTACCGCCGCCAAAATAAAGGCTGCTTGCCCTTCTCTTACCCTCCCACTGACTTCCGACCAAATGGATTTCTTTTATCAGAGCGGCTATATATCGTCTTGCCGCCTCTTCATTGTACAGACTCTTACAATAAGGGCAGAAATTACATATACTCTTGCAAAAGGGTATATGCACATATAAACCAAAGCTTAAGTCCTTATCGTACGGAAGCACTTGGTCAAAATCATTAGTAAAAACAAAAGGTTTTACGGAGTGTGTCAAATACATTCTTGTCAAATCGGTAATCAAGCTCATAACTTCCTCCTTAAAATACTTTATAAATCTTACTATTTTAATGTCTTTTCAATTTCAGCTAATGAGGTGTAGGGCAATCCCATATCTTTTACATTACTCTTAACAAGGCTTTTTCCTTCCAGCTTATAAATATCTTCTTTGTAAATAACTCCCTCCTGAAAATTCCTATACAGCACATAGGGCATATTTTCTTCTGAAGCATTAATAGGAAATGTGTAATACTCGCTTAATCTCTTTACATATATATAGTCCTTGATAAAATAGTAGTCTAAGGTAGCTTTACCTGTCTCACCATATATTACTATCTCATATCTAAGTACATTACCTTCTAAATCCGTATATTTTATTAGCTCGTCATCTGTTTCTTCTGATGTTTTATCAGTAACTGATATTTTTTTATTCCAAGCATCTGCAGCGAATTTACTGTAAAATTCACTTATGTCATTTTCCAGCTCGGCAAAGCTTAGCTTTTTACCCTCTGTATAAAGTTCACCTTCCTTTTTACAGCCTGCCGCAAGTAAACTTAATAATATGATCAATATTAAAACTTCGATATTTTTTTTCATAAATAAAGTCCCTACCGTTCTTATTTTAATTATATTGATATTATTTCAACTCTTCATCTACAACAATATCTATATCCGGCAAGTTCCTATCCTGTTTTACATTTTTACTGCCATGTTTGCCAACGAACACTATCTTTAATCCGGTAATTTTTTCTTTTCCTTTTAATGAGAATATGTTGTTATTTATTGTTTTAGCTTTTCGGCTATCTTCATCTATCACCCATTCATATCCTTCCATTCTTTTATCACTTAACAAAGCGTTTTTTTCATCTTCGTATGAATTTGCAGAAATCTTAAATCTTACTTGTTTATTTGAAGTGTTTTCCAAGCTTATTTCCGAGTACATATACACTTTGCCATCCTTAACCTCAAAGCTATGGAAGTAACTGTTTTCTTTATCTAAGATAATTATAAGCTTATTTCTTCTTTGGGGGTAAATCATGCAAGTTATCAGTATTATAAGTACGATAATTATTCCAAATACAACTAAAGATTTTTTCCTGTTCATATTTGATCTCCATTAGCCTTGCAAGATAAAATAATCCGACATATTATGTATACTTATGAAAGCTTTTAAAAACACTTAAGTAAAATAGGCAGTTTTATTATTCTAACTTTTTCTAAGACTAAACTATATTTTCGCCTTCCACTTCTTTTTCTCTAAATCCCTGTGATATCAAATTCGGAACTATATAGCTCATATAAAACTCATCTGCTGATTTAAAAATAAAGTTGTTATCTCTTTTTCTAAATTCCTCACAACTACCGTTAACAAGATCAAAAGCAGCATCAATTACTATACCGTCATCTTTAAATTCAAATTTATATTCAGCTCCTTTAACTGCATCCTGTTCCTTAAGATAGTACTTTGCCTGTGCCTCCTCCTTAGAGGTAAGACCCAAAACTTCATAATTTGCAGTAATGTGGAAGCTGAATTTATTTATAGCATCATCCTTATATTCCATTATATATGCTATACTTCCTCCATTATGACTAAGTTCGTAAGCCCTTCTTCCGCTTCCCTTAAAATCATCCTTTTTCACTTCAATATAGCCTTGATATATCAAATTAGCAGCCACCTTGCTCATTACATTGTAACCGTCTTCCTTGGCTGCAATCTCCCAACCCAGTATTTTTCTTACCTTGTTATATTCTTCAAAACCCAGTTTTGTGTAATCATAGGTTACCACCTGAGAGTATTCCTCATCACCGGCGTCTATAAAAACATCTATTCCGTCAATATCGTCTATTACAGCTGCATTTTTTCCAAATACTTCCTTTGCCTCTTCCCTATCGCTTTCCTCTATCCTTTCTCCTACAGGTTTATATCTGATGCTGGAAAACTCCGTTAATTTCAGTATCTTATTATTCCTGTATTCATAGGTTAATATTTTTCTTACTATATCGTCATTCCAACCGCCTATATGGGTTACATAAATAGCTGTGGAAATATCAGCACTGTCCTCAGTATCAGACTTACTTTCTTCACTTTCCGATTCTTTATCTTTAGAGCTTTCTTCTTTGCTCTCTTTAGCCTTGTTCTCAATACCTATATCAGTGCTTTCTTCACTTTCTTTATTTTCCTCAACTGATTTTGTATCTTCTTTGTTAGTTTTACTGCTTGAGCATGAAACCATGCATGTAGATAAAGCAAGCATTAGCAACACTACGAATATTTTTTTCATACTTCCTCCTAATAATACCAAAACCAAAGTTTACAGTATCTATAGATAATAACTATCACATCTTATAAGCTAATGTCAAGTAAATATTCCACTTTCTAAGTAAACGGCTAATGTTTATAAAATAAATCAAGCTGAAATAATTAAGACGCTCTACTATTTAGAATAACAAGATTTAGTACAGAGTCTGCTTTTCTTATACTGTCTTTGCCATAATCGAGTAGGGAGGCTTTAGCCCCATACTAGCTCGAAGGCGCTGTTCGCCGCAAGGCGATAGTTTCCTTACACCGCCACTGCAATAAAAAATGAGACAGACTCTTTCATCTGTCTCATTTTTGTAAGGAAGAGTGTATACCCTTCTTTCTTCATATCTGAATATAGATTTTCAGGTCTTTTCCAAAGGAACGACTATGGGTCGTAAGTTTGCAATTTAGCTTATTCCCTTGCAACACTCTCATCCCAGCTTCCGTCTGCTTTAAGAAGATAGCCGTCCGGTGTTCTCTGACTCTTTAGCATCTTTCCCTTAGTACCGTCAGATACAGGATTAAAATAATACCACTTGCTGTCGATCTGCTGCCATCCGATGCGCATAACTCCCCTAGTACCGTCAGATATAGGATTTAGATAATACCATTCTCCCTTTTCGTCTGTCATCCAACCATAGCGCATGTTACCTGAGCTGTCCATAAAATACCAGTTTCCGTCAACATTAGCCCAGCCTGTAACCATCTCTCCCTTATCGTTGAAGAGATACCATTTTTCGGCAAGATATGCCCATGCGGATCTTGCAGGTGAACCATCGACCTCAAGCTTCCATATGGATCCTACCTGCTTCCAGTTTCCATGATCATAGATTTTTCCATTGGTATTAACATAGGAATACGGATTGTAAGAAGCTTTTCTATTTACCGTTCCTAAGCTTCTGTCACTATGGGAAGAAGCTCCTGAACCGCTACCACCCGAGCTTCTAAAACTTCCTTCGGAATCTGCTGTAGACGGAGTTGCTATACCGCCCTGTGTCGAATTCGAAGGTGTTGCTGTCCCGAGACTCCCTGTTCCTACCTGTACTTGCAATGTAAAGTTTTCGGTACAAACCCATCCTCCGGAATCCGTTGCCTGTACCTGCAGTCTGATAGTTTGCTCCCTAGCAGCATCCACACTCACACCTGCTTTCAGCTTGAGCATCCCCTCGGCACTGACCTCAAAGCGAGCATCACTCACTGTGTAACTATGTGTATCTCCTACATTAAGATCCAGAGTCGTAAGCTTACCTACTGTTTCTCCGGGTCTTCCTGCTGTCAGTGTATTGTTGGAAAGTGTGATTTTTTTCGGCGGCTGGTTTTTTGGTCTTGTCACTTCTATCGTAAAAGCTTTCGTTACAGAAGCGCCAAGTGCATCTGTCGCCGTTACATGAAGAGTTATCGTACTCACAGAGCCAAATGGAATATAGTTTTCACCTTTTAAACGCAAAAGATTATCATAGGCTATCTCAAAGCGTTCATCATCGACAGTATATGTGTGCACATCTCCGATATCAGAATCCACCGTAGTTAGAAGTCCCACTTCCGCTAAATATTCATCGCTGTAGATAAACAGAGGATTGAGTATGATATCTGTCGGTGCATTATTTGCATAATTTACCGGCAGAGTAGGAGGACTTGTAGCATCTTCCGCATTTCCCGCCTTATCCGTATACTGAACCCTAACTGTAATTTCTTTCCCGGAATCAGCCGCTGTCGGAATATAACTTGACTGTGTCGCACCGGCAATAGCTGTTCCGTCAGCATACCACTGATAGGAAGAAATAGCATTCGCCGGAACCCATACAACATTGTGGACATGGAGATCTCCGTAATCGCCGTCATATACCTTGGCGCTTAGAGTACGACCGGCATGAGCAATTCCACGAATGTAGACAGCTGCCTTGAAGGTGTTATTCTGAATTATATTGCTGCTTTCTCCGGTAGAGTCAACAATATTTGCACCATATATAGTATTATCTCTGACTGTTACATTTCTTGTTGAGTAACGCCCATTGTTACGAAGCCTTATACCCCAGTGAGTATCATTTTCTGTGATGCTTTGATCATGATAAATGATATTGCCGGTAACCTCTCCATTCTTCATACCGACCAGAGTGACTGCGGTTTTATTATCACGGACAGTATTGTCGGCAAAAATAATATTTTCCGCAACACTGTTCGCATATTGATTGCTGACCACAAAGCCTGTACTGCTTCCCGAAAATAAACAATTGCGTACTTCAACATCTCTTACAATAGGGTAATCACCCTCAGGTTCGATATCAATTCCTGATTTTGGCGGTGTTCCATCAGAGCGTTTAAACTCCGATTCAAGTATTTTGACATTCTGACCGCCTACAATAGACATTCCCTGACGGCGATTATGATCGCAGACAACTCTGTAGATAGTGATATTTCTACTGTCCTCTCCTAAAAATACACCATCTCCCCAGAATTCACTTGCATGTAGATTCTCAATTACCACATTGGTGGCATCGGTAATGCGCACTCCATATCCGGTCTGTCCGAGATTTCCGATATGCTCATCTCTGTCACCAATCAGTGTACCACCTATAATATGTACATTATCGACATGTGTAATACTGAACATCTGATAGGATCTCTCCCCATTCGGAATCGCCTGAAGTACTGCGCCGTTAGCTATTCGTACTATAATATTGCTTTTGAGTACCAGTCCGGCTTTCTCATAACTGTGTCCTGTCTGATATATAGTGTTGATCCTATAGTTACCTGCCGGAATATCTACGATTCCTCCACCTGCTGCAGAAACTGCATCAATAGCTCTTTGTATCGCTGCCGTATCATCGCTTACACCATCTCCGGTTGCGCCGTAGGCTGCATCCTGTACATTTGCCACGAATCCGGTCACAGGGTCCGGAACATAAACTCCTGTGGATGCTGCCGCCCTCTTTGAAAAGATACACAGAAAACAAACCAGCATCGACATAAGGTACAAGGACCTTTTCTTTTTCAATTGCATCCCTCCTTTTTGATATTAATAATGGGACTGTTTCAAAATATAAATCAAGCACAGGATAAGTAACATTACAGCAGGATGTCACTATAACTTGTGCAAAATCTTAAAATGCGACAGTCCCGAAACCCCTTTTTAGGAGCTTCTTTTTTAATCTATATAAATTTTCTCTGCACAAGTACTAAAATATAGATATCAACATCAATAATTTTAATCACTCATGGAAAAGAAAAATTTATAACTACTTTGTTTTTTAAGCTATCAACATTAAAAAACGCCTACATAAAATTGATATGTACCCTCTTTACCGGACATGTAGTAAGGAAGGTACATATCAATTACAGTAGTCTGTCTTTCTATATGCGCTCTTAAATAATCAAATATGTTCCAAGAAAGGACATTTTTTAAGACTCCTTATGCCAAATTCATCAGCTTTTTGTCAAAGATAATCAGGCAACAAACCTTAGGAAATCTTATAGTAATAAGGATACTACCTTTATGCCGGTGGGTCAAGTTCAAATAAGAGAATTTTCAAGTCTCCGCATAACAGGTGATTTAGTTGTTTTCTTACCATAACAGATGCTTTTATAAAAAAAGCGCAGCAGTCAATAAACCGCTACGCTTAAAAAGCCTACTTTCTTGTAACAAAGACGAATATGTTTTATTTATACTTTTTATCTAAATGCAATTAGTCATAAAGCAAGATTGATATATCTTCACTATCCATATTTTCTGAATTATACCACTTTGAACCAGTATCAACATCTGCAACTGTCTCACCGTTTGCCGCCTTTATCGCAAGCTCAACGGCATGATATCCCATCTGATAAGGATCTTGTGTTACAGAACCGAAAAATTGACCGTTCTTTATAGCTTCTTTTTGTGTCTTTCCGGCATCAAATCCCACTACATAGATATCCTTGTACTTTCCGCTTGTCTTATCAAGGTCGGTTGCATCGTTTGTTGCTGAGATAACTCCGTTTACCGCATCCTGATTGGCAGCAAATACCGCAACTAAATTATCTGTTGAGAATATAGTATTTGCAGCTGACTGTATATCACCGGCACTTGTTGAAGGAGGAACTGTTACAACGATTTTAATCTTTGCCTTGTTGGTACTCGGTATTGTCCAAACAGCCTGTCCTGATACATCTACCGCTCCTGCCATGCCGTCAACTTTTTCAAGCTTTGACTTTAACTCTTCAATAAAACCGTCAACCCTCAGCTTAATTGAACCTGAGGTGGCATCCTGTGCTAAAATTCCTATAACAACAGGTTTATCCTCTGTTCCCTTTTTAACCGCCTCCAAAAATCCTTTATCCTCAGCAAGATTGCTTGCCACATTTGCTCCGGCTTTTTGATTGTCCGTAGCTGCGGTTGCCACTACCGCACCGGTTGTATCTCCCGGTATTCCCGAATCGAATCCTATAACAGGAATCCCTGCGCCCTTTGCTTTTGTCAAAGTTTCTTCAAGTGAGCTCGGGTCACACGCCGCAAGTACTATTGCATCCGGTTTTTGATTTATAGCTGCTGCAACCTGCTCAACCTGCTGTGATACATTGCTTTCCGCATCCGGTCCGTTTGTAGTAACTTCTACTCCATATGCGGCTGCGGCATCAAAAGCTCCCTTAAAAGCCGCCTGATAAAATTGGTTGTTGTAACTCTTTGAAATAACTACTATCTTTTTATTTCCGCCTGTAGCAGTACTTTGCTCTCCTTCAGAACCTGCCGCCTGTGTTTGAGCACTGCTTGCTGCTGTGGTCTGTCCATCGGCATTTAATGACTCCTGAGATCTGCAACCTGCAAGCACACCCATTGTAAGCATAGCGGCTACAACACTTAAAATAACTTTTTTCTTCATATACTTTTCCTTCCCTTCACTTAAAATATATTTTGAAAATACCGGTTAAAAACTCAATTTCTTTAATACATAATTGTAAACTTTTAACCTAAAGTACCTATTTACTTTCTACTTTTTGATCTTCTTCATTCTGATTACATCCACAAGTACCGCAAGCAATACTACAAGACCTATCAAAACATTTTGCCATTGCACCGGAAGTCCCATTGACAAAAGCCCCGCCTTTAAGACAGAAATAACAAATACTCCGATAATCGTACCTGACAGTGAGCCGATTCCGCCTGAAAGTGATGTGCCTCCGATTACACAGGCTGCTATGGCATACATTTCCTGACCGTTTCCGGTCTGCGGTGTGATGGTGCTGAAAGTTGCCGCATATATAATTCCTGCAAAACCTGCAAATACACCGTTTACAACATAAACAAGTATCTTCCAATTATCCGTCTTTATTCCTGAAAGTTCAACAGCCTCCTCATTGCTTCCTATAGCATAGGTATATCTTCCAAGTACTGTTTTATTAAGCAATATCCACCCTATACAAAAGAACACTATAAGCCATAAAATTCCTATCGGAAATCCGTTAACCTTATAAACTGCCTGCTTAAACCAACCGTCAGGGCTGTTTAGGCTCGGATAAGTCTGGGTCTGAACCTTTGCCACTACAGAACATATACCAAGTGAGATAAACTGCATACCCAAGGTTGCTATAAATGGCGGAAGATGAAGCTTTCCTACTAAAAGTCCGTTGCAAAGTCCGAATGCAGTTGCACTTAGAAGTACTATTAAAAGTGTGGCTACGATATGAATATGCCATACATTGTATGCAACACCTCCGATCAATGCACTTCCTACCATTACCGTACCGCAGGAAAGATCAATTCCTCCGGTAATTATAACAAAAGTCATGCCTATAGCTATAAATCCGATATAATAAGATGAGTCCAGTATGCTTACCAATGTATCGGAGCTTAAAAAGTGCGTTCCGAATATTGCAAAGAATATGTATAACACAACCAAACTTCCGACAGCAATGAGCTTTTGCAGCCCCGGACCAAGTAAATAACTTTTGATATCCTTAAAACTCATAATCTACGCTCCTTATCCATGCTTTGTAGCAAATGTCATAATAGATTCCTGATTTGCCTCTTCTATATCTATCTCACCGGTAACCCTTCCCTCACACATAACCACGATTCTATCACTCATCTTCAGTACTTCGGTCAAGTCTGATGAAATCATAATTATAGATTTTCCTTCTTTTACAAGTTCATCCATCAAATTATAGATTTCCGCTCTGGCACCTATATCGATCCCTCTGGTAGGTTCATCAAATATCAGGATATCCACATCCCTAAATATCCATTTTGCAATTACAACTTTTTGTTGATTTCCTCCTGAAAGGTTCTTAACAAGCTGACCGACACCGGGTGTCTTGGTTTTTAACTTCTTTACATAATCCTCACTTACATTTTTTGACTTTCTTTCATCTACAAATATCCCTCCTGTAGTAACCTTATCGTATGAAGAAAGTACAGTATTATCCGTTATATTCAGTCCAAGTACAAGCCCGTATCTTTTTCTGTCTTCCGAAAGATACCCTATTTTGTTATTTATGGCATCACTTGTATGCGCTATATTTACTTTTTTTCCTTTTATGAATACCTCGCCCGATTCCTTCTCATCCGCTCCGCAAAGCAGCCTCATAGTCTCGGTTCTTCCCGCTCCGACTAAACCCGCAAAGCCGAGTATCTCTCCTTTTTTTAACTTAAATGATACATCCTTTACCTTGGATGATTTTAAGTTCCTTGCTTCAAGTATTACAGGTGCATCCTTCGCTACATTGCTCTTTTGCTTAGGCTCCTCTAATATCTCTCGTCCCACCATCATTCTGATAATATCTTTTATCTCGCAATCGGCAACATATTTGGTATCTATATATTCACCGTCTCGCATAACACTTACTCTATCGGCAATCCTTTTTATCTCACCCAATCTATGTGAAATGAATACTATTGCCACCCCGTTTGCCTTAAGCTTTTCTATCTTTTCAAAAAGCTCAAGACATTCCGCCTCGGATAAAGAAGCTGTAGGCTCATCCATTATAAGGACTTTTGTAGATTCAAATGACATTGCCCTTGCTATTTCGACCATCTGTGCTTTGGCAACACTCAAATTCTTTAACAGATCGGTCGGCTTAACATCAATTCCAAAATCTTTGATAAGTACCTCGCACTTCTTATTTATCGTTTTGTCTGAGCAAAAGAACCCCTTACTCTCCCTTCCGATAAACACATTTTGAGCAACAGTAAGGTCATTCATCATGTTAAGTTCCTGATGTACTATTGATATTCCTGCTTGCTGTGCGTCTGAAACATCATTAAAGTGAACATCTTTGCCGAATAGCTTGTATGAACCGGTATAATCATTGTAAATACCTGTCATTACCTTTACAAGAGTCGACTTGCCCGCTCCGTTCTCTCCTACCAGAGCATGTACCTCCCCTTCTCTAAGCTCAAAGTTACACTTTTTTAATGCATGTACTCCAGGGAACTTTTTGTCTATATCCTTCATCTCAAGAATTACTCTTTTGGACACATCTGTTCCACCTTTTTTCTCGGACATATCAGTTCCACCTTTCTATTGAATATAACTATAATTTAAAATAAATCTCATAAAAATACACCTGATAAGAGTCATTGTTTTTTTATTACATTTGTCATATTTTCAGTGTATCGTTAATATCTGACCTTATTACTACCGTGTTAACAGACTTTAACAAATATATAATCGTTTCCTTACACCTCCACTGCAAATCGCGTAGGAAAGCTTTAGCCACCTACTCGTTCGCGGGGCGGTGTTCGCTGCAAAGCGATGATTTCCTTACACCGCCCCTGCGATAAAAAAAAGCGGAAGTCTACAATACCTCCGCTTTCTTTTTTAATTTTATATTTACCTTCTTTTACTTAAAAAATCAGATATTTCTATGTGTAACTCTGATAAAGCATTATCCAGTTTAACTCCGCTTTTTATGGCATCTTCTATTCGCTTATCAATTATATCGAATATGTACTTATCGTCTCTGAACCTGTGCACTATAAAGGCATTTGGCAAAGCTTTATCTGAAAGTATACACAGTTTCCTTACTGTTTCATCCAAAATAAGGTCATCTGAAAGTTTGGTTACCGGCATTGCATAGCCGGAATTTACAATTTCAGATTGAATTTTACTTGAAAGTACTATATCAATGAATCTTTTTGCTTTCTCCACATTATTAGAGTGCCTTCCGATACAAACATATACACACTCCACCTTTGATATATTGCCCCCTTTGGGTCCTGCCGGCATTGCCAAAAAATCCACCTCATCCGCAGGAAAGTTCATATTTATACACTCTGTGGCATTAAGCTTTTCAAATACTAATTTCCCTCCCCTAAAATCTCTCGGTGCTACCTTTATTGATGTGCCTCCATTTAGTCTGTATACAAAATTTATTGCATTTAAGACATTCAATGAATTCAAGTAATCTTCTCTTCCCAAATAGTCTACAACTTTACCTCCATTTGAATAAACGGCGTCCTCCCAGTCAAATCCATACTTTGAATTATCTTTATTAATCACTCTGCACATCCTTTGATAATCACTCCATGCCCATGCATCATTTACCTTGTCAATTCCGTAACCTCTGAGTAAACTTTTATTTACTGCCATCAAAGTAAAATCCGCTGCCACCGGTATTGCATAAATTTCTTCACCATACCCCGCATGTTTAACAAATTGTGCATCTATTTTTTTCTCATTACAAAAATTTTCAAGCTCTTTGGCAACAACAATTTCTTTCATTATACCTTTGTCATAAAGTTCACTATAAAGTTGAGAGGTCATAAAAAAAACATCCGGTTCTTTTCCCCTAAGAATTGCGGCACTTATCCACTCATTATACTCATCTATAGTTACCTCTTGATGAAACTCAATACTTTCTTTGGGATATCGTGTTTTGTATTCTTTAACTAAAGCTTCAAGCAAAAAACCTGCATCAGATGAAAAAGGACTCTCGTAGAATCCCGCAACCTTAAGTACCTTATTACTTCTTGTCGGAAATAATAAACATATAGGAAGAGTTAATATTAATGCTGCAAAAAGTATAAGAATTAATTTATTATATGTTTTCATAATTGTACACTGCTTTGAATTGCCCAAATGGCTAATTGTGTTCTGTCCCTTAGATTCAGTTTTTCAAGTATATTGCTGAGATAATTTCTAACCGTCCCCTCTGATAAGGAAAGTTTCCCTGCTATCTCCTTGTTGGACAAGCCTTGGCTTACCAATGTGATGATTTTCTTCTCGGTTGTATTTATATCTTTCTTGCCAAGTTCATTTACCTCAATATATAATTTACTTTTAGCTATATCCGCAAATAAATTTACAACTTTGGATGCAATATCTTCATTAATCATTGCACTGCCTTTATACACCTTGTGTATGGCTGTTATCAATTCATCTACCGATATTCCCTTTAAGAGATATCCGCTTGCACCGTCTCTTAAAGCCTTAAATATGTACTCATCGTCATCAAATGTGGTTAGTATGATTATTTTTACCTGAGGATATTGATCCTTAATTATTCTTGTACATGTAACTCCGTCCATTTTGGGCATTCTGATATCCATAATAATTATATCCGGCAAACTTCCCCTTATAAATCTGATAACCTCCTGTCCGTTCGACACGGCTCCGATAAGCTCTATTGTATCTTGATTGCCAAGTATTATCTCAAGGCTTTTCCTTACAAGTTCTTGATCTTCTGCAACTAAAACCTTTATTTTCGAATTTTCTTTCATCAGTCCGCCCTCCCCCATCTGATTGGAATGTCAGCTTCAACAAAAAATCCTTTATCACTTACAAACTTAATTTTTCCATTTAAAAGGGCAACTCTTTCTTTCATGTGAGCCAAACCGAAGCCCTCTTCAATATTTTTACAACCGATTCCATCATCTTTTATTCTTATTTTGACCGAGCCGTTTATATAATTAACATAGACCTCTATATGTGAAGCATGACCATGTCTTACGGAGTTTGTCAGGCATTCCTGTACGATTCTATAAATTGCATCTTCTTCATCATCTGAGAACGAATCACTTTCACTTAAGTTACATTCACAACTAACTCTTGCAGCCTTTGTTTTATTGAATGATTCGACTATTCTTTCTATAGCTTGTAAAAGACTTTTGCTTTCCAAATCATCCGACTTTAACGCCGATACCGAACGCCTTATATCCTTAAGCCCCTGTGAAGCCGCATCCTGTGTAATCTTAAGCTGCTTTTTTGCATCCTCCGGTGAAATATCAATAAGCATCAGACAAGCACCAAGACTTGCCGATATTCCCGTAAGCGTATGACCTATAGTGTCATGTATCTCCTTGGCAAGCCTGTTTCTTTCCCTAAGTTTTGACATGGTAGCCGCTTCCTTTGAATACTCCTCAAGCTTTATATTGGCTCCTTTCAGGTTAGAGTTTACTTTGCCAAGATAATCATTTAATTCACTTATTCTGTCATACTCCCTCTCCTGAGTTCCCATAAGTCTCATTACATAAAAAATAAATAATACTACCGTAACAGCCGGTATAAAGGTCTGTAAACCATTAATAACTTCCCCCACACTGCTGCTGTAATAAGTAATATAATTTGATAAACTCAAATTTGTGCTGAATAAATTCTGTGCCCCTATCCATACATAAAGCATAGCTATAATACAAGATACCGCAACTTTTAGAGCTATACTGCAATCAGACACCAAAAAATCAGCTAATAAAATTAAAAATAAACTTACACATGAACCGTTTATAACAAATACAGCACCTATGCAAAACAATATCTTCACGATAAGCATTATTATTTGTAGACTTTCAGACTTAAATATTTCTTTCATCATCATTAATAAGAGAATCCCCAGCGAGAAAAACATTCCCAAATAAAGTCCCTTAAACGGAGATATCAAAAGACGCCCTGACTGACTTAAGAATTTATATGCCAAATATCCCTCACAGATCCTATTAACGGTTATATACATAAATATTATATAAAAGAGCATCCACATAATATTTATATTTAACATGATATATCTGATAAACTTAAGCTCATTATTATCTTTCATGTGATTTTACTCCCACTTATCAATAATATGTGAATTTACGGTATTAATAGTTATGATTTTTGACGGCACGATAACAGTATCTTCTTTTACCTTGCCGTTTAATATATTATACGCACCCCTTACCGCCTCATCTCCCATCATTGACGGAAACTGATTAGCTGTAGCAAAAAGTTCTCTGCCGGATACCATTTGCTTTCCGTCCGGACTTCCTCCTATACTTACAAAGTCTGCATTGTCAAGTTCATCTTTTGACCACTTTGCAATGCTGTCACTAACGCAAAATACAGTATCAACACCGGCTTCCTTATAAATGTTAAGTCTATTCTTTAAATCCGGTCTTGTGCCGTCAGTGTAGATTTTTCCAACTATTCTAAAATCTTTGCTTTCCAAATTTGTAATCACATCCTCAAAACCTTCTGCACTTTTGTTGGCACTTTCATCATTTAACCTGCATATAAGTAAAATATTAGCCTTACTTTTATTTGCTGTCAAATATTTTGCCAAATCTCTGCCGCTTGAATAATTGTCCGACACTACCCTCATATTTGCCAAATTTTCTTCTCTGAGCATTTGGTCAATAATTACAACATAGACTCCTCTTTCTCTTGCATACTTGATGCCCTCTTCCACTCCCGCATCTACGGGAACAACAAATATAAGCTCACAGCCTGCATCCACAAGTTCAGTCATCTGAATATTCTGCCTTTTTTGGTCTCTTGCAGCATTTTTGTAATGCAGTATATCTCTTTTTTCACTTATTGTCGGATAGATACTGTCATTTAGCACTCGTTGATATTCATCTGAAAAATCCGAATAACAAATTCCTATTATATGTTTATTTGCCTGTTCTAAAAGAAAATTTTTACTCAGTACCAAAAAACCGATCATAGCTATCACACATATTATATTTAAAATCAACCATATCCTTTTTGCATATTTCATAAGTTTCTCCTATGTATGCGTAAACAGTCTGCATCTTTCATATCTCGTGCTTCAAGATGGTTTCAAAATAATTATTAGCATCTTTATTATACCACAAAAAAATTTTTTTCATTAATAGTGAAGTGAAAAGTTTATTATTCCTACCTTTGAATGTTTTTATTATCTTCGTTCATTTTGTCATCCCTTTATTACACGAAATAAAGACGATATTTCTATCGCCTTAATATTTTTATATGATTTTTATTTATACCTGCTAAGTGCCGATAAAACTAAACTTCAGCCTTAAGTTATCATGTCATGATAGCTACTTTCATTCTTATAATTTGGATGCCTAAATATTACATCGGCTCCTCCATACACTGTATTTTTTATTTTAATCGAACCATGAAGCTGTTCAACTAACTTTTTTACGATATAAAGCCCCAATCCTGAATGTCCTCCTTCGCTGTTACGGGCTTTATCGCCTCGATAAAACCTATCAAAAGCTCTCTCCAAATCTTTTTGCAAAAACCCGCTTCCCGAATCACAAATTTCATAAACTATACTGTTTTCTTCTTCATTTACAGAGATTTCTATATTCCCTTTATTAGGAGTATACTGTAAGCTGTTTGACAGGATATTATCTAAAATACGCTCCAATCTATCTGTATCAACTGCCAAATGTTCCATATTTCCATGTGTCTTTAGTACAATATCTATCTCTTTTTCTTTAGCTTGCAATTTATAGTAGCTTACCTTTCTTTCTAAAAATTCAAGCAAATTTATGTCTCTCAGCTGCAAGGCTACATTTATATTTTCCAAATCGGAAGTGTATTGCATCTGCATAACAAGATTGGAACTTTTTTCAGCATTTCCTTTTATAACATTAAGATATGCTTGAATTTTTTCATTTTCTGAAAAATCAGCATCTATTAATGCTTCTGAATATACTCTTATAACTGACAGCGGGGTTTTTAAATCATGAGCCAAGGCTTCAATCATTTCTATACGCTCCTGTTCTATTTTCCATTGGGCAAACAATGACTTCTTCAGTTCATCTTTCATTTCAGAAAAAGCATTACAAAGTTTTCCCAATTCATTATCAGACCGGTAATTAATTTCAAAATCTAAGTCCTTTTCCCTTATTTTTCTTGAAGCTTCTATCAATAATTGTAACGGTAAATTAATTTTTTTTACTAACAGCATTGAAAATAACCTGGTAAAAACAATAAAATATACAAATGGAGAAAGCAAAGCTATAATTACTACAATCCTTTCGATACTTTGATATGAAGTTCCCAATTCATAAAAAAGAATTACAGCACCTTCTATCTTTCCATCATTATCAAGAGGCACAACATATGCAAATTTTCCTTTTATCATAAAGGTGGTATTCAACTTATCAATAAGTTCCTTTTTACCTATAAATATTTTATCTTTATTTGTTCCATACAATGTATTCCCATCACTATTTAAAATCCGGTAAGTAATACCATCACCACTTATTATGTCTTTTAAGCCTTTTTCTTCTTTATCGGAAAGTAAATCCGTATTTTTTTCACGAATATACGCGGCAATCTTAGGAATTTGTTTTTCATAAAAATTTTCAGGATATTTATTGTTATATTGAATTTTGAAATATAATAATACAGCAAAAATATAGGTAATTAATGTCGCTATTATGCTTGCAATTAAAATCCAGGTAAAAGTTAATCTAAAGCTCGTTACAAGTGAACGATGTTTCATTTTTAAATCTCAACTTTCTCAAATTCTATTCCATTTATACCCAATACCCCATACCGTAGAAATATATTCCGTGTCAGGCTCAATTTCTGCAAACTTGGCACGAATTTTTTTTACATGTTCCACTACGGTAGTTGAATCTCCATCTGAATCATAGCCCCAGATCCTTTCATAAATCTGTTCTCTTGAAAAAGTCTGTCCTGCATGTAATGCAAGCAATTCTACAATATTGTACTCCAGTTTAGTCAGCAATACATCATTATTATCAATTTTAACGCTATGTTCCTTTATATCTATACTTAGTTTTTGAAAATATAGTTTTTTTCTTTTATTTTCTTCGTTAATATACTGTGAGCGTTTCTCTCTTCGTAAATTAGCTTCAATCTTAGCCAACAACTCTTTTAATCCAAAAGGTTTGACAATATAATCATCTCCTCCAAGATTCAATCCTTTAATTTTGTCCGCTTCCGACTGCATTGCACTTAAAAATATGATCGGACACAGCACATCATCCCTAATTGCATGGCATACCTCAAAGCCGTCTGTTTTGGGCATCATAATATCCAGTATTATTAAATCCGGTTGCTTTCTTGCCAGCTCTATTCCCATCTCTCCGTTATAAGCTGACAGCACTTGATGCCCTTTAGACTTTAATTCATCTGCAAGCAACATTACAAGTTCTTTTTCATCATCAATAATAAGTATTTTGCTCAAATTATATTCCTCCTATTATAAAGAATTAAATATTGCAATAAACTTTAAATTTACTCATAGTACCTTTTCCCTTCCCATTTATTAAACCAAATTATTCCGCCGATTATTGCGATAGCAAGGTAAGTCCCCGCAGATATAATCCCTGTCAAAAATTGCCCTACTGTCCAACCTGACGAAATTAATACAGGCGGATTTATCATATCAGCTGAAAATTCCAAATAAGGACCTATAGCTTTAACAAGTCTTATCGGCAATGCCCATGGAATAAATTGCCATATATTGTTACCAAGCTCTGTTCCGCCGATTATTGCAGCCGTTAACAAACCGATAATTCCTGTTCCGATAGATGTGCCCATTCCATAAGAAAAACTTAACCATAAATGTATTGCAATAATAGGTAGTGTTCCTAAAATAGTAAGAACAGAACCAATTATGAAAAACGCCGATATTTTAAGAATTTCAGGTAAAAATACTGCTGTTCCTATAAAAAATATTGCTGTTGTCAAAAAAACGACAGTTATTAAAATAATATTCAGTATGCAAAATTTGCTAAGATATAACTTGTATCTGGGGAATTTCTCACTTAAAAACATATTAAAACCACCTGCAAGTTCTTCCTCATATACCACCTGAGCCGTAAGAACACTCACTCCCGGCGGGACAATAAAGATTGCCAGTGCTTCAAAAAAAGTTTTAAAAATATTCATTTCAAAATAGTTGTATCTTCCATGCAAAACAGTATACCCTATTATACATCCCGATATCATAACAGGTAATAAAAAAGTAATCCATCTGATCGCAGTTCTTTTTGTTTTAAGCCATTCTACTAAAATCAACCTAATCATCTCGTTTCCCTTCTATTAAACCAAAGTGCGGTAATTGCAGTGATTGTGATAAAAAATAGCAACGAAATCACAATTCCTACGGGAATTACAGACGGATCTAACAGTTTGGATCCGTACTCTAATAAAGTTCCATTCGGATGTACTCCTATAATTGCACACATAAGTCTTATTCCCCAGGCCCACGGTATAAAAAACCAGTATGAAGTGGGAGCTGATGCAACACCTGCAACTAATCCTATAAATCCAATTGCCATACTAAAAAACAAACCTTTCCAAGTCGCTGCAAACAACTGAATAGGTATCAATGTGAGTGATACCAACCATGAAACTATAGCGGCTTCAAAAATATGTTTCAAAGGAATTTGACCTGTTGCTGTAATTATTCCTGATATAAATATTGAAACTGATAATATAATAGAAGACAGCAGGGTATGAAATGCCATAACCGATATCTTGCCGACCCAAATGCTTATAGGTGAAGTCCTATGCACACATAAAGAACGATAGTTTCCTGCCTTTCTTTCCTGATTATCAACCAAAAAAGCGAACAGTGCCATTCCTAACGGTAAAAATACTGTTGTCCATATATTAAAAGCCATAGATATTACTAAATTCCAATTTCTTACTATATCCTTAGGCATTAATCCAACACCTGCCGCTGCTTGTATTGAAAAAAATAACGGTATAATCAAAATCAGCTTTTTTGTAAGTGTTCTTTTATACTTAAGTAGTTCCGATCTTATCACCTGCATCTAATTCTATCTCCATTTACAAAATCTAAATAAAATTCTTCCAAGCTTTCTTTTGAACTTGGTGTCCCTTGAAATAAAAGCTTTCCTTTATCAATAATTCCAATATCATCAACCACTTGAGCTACTTCTGACAAAATATGACTTGATAATATAACTGTCATACCGTTTTTAGAAAAAGTTGTAATCAAATTACGCAATTTCTGAATTCCTACAGGATCCAGTCCATTTGTAGGTTCATCTAAAATCAATAATTGAGGTTTTCCTAAAAGAGCTATTGCAATTCCTAATCTCTGTTTCATCCCCATAGAAAAATGAGCTGCTGTTTTCCCACCTGTATCGGATAAATCAACCAGTTCCAAAACCTCATAAATTCTTTCTTTTGATATACCCATTAACCTTGTATGTATCATAAGATTTTCAACAGCGGTAAGATTTTCATACAATGCCGGACTTTCAATTAGTGAGCCGATTTTTGTAAGATGTTCATATCTCCAAGTTTCACCCTCAAAAATAATTTCTCCACCGGTAGGTTTAAGTAATCCCATAATCATTTTTAATATTGTTGTTTTCCCTGCACCATTTTGTCCAAGTATTCCGTAAATACTGTTGCGTTTAATTTTTAATGAAACACTGTCTACTATTAATTGCTTACCAAATTTTTTCGATAAGTTTTTAGTTTCCAAAATCAAATTACTCACAGCTTCCTCCTCGTATGTTAAACCGTAGTTTTTACTGTCAGTAGTTTAATATATAAAGATAAAGAAACTCTAATATTTTGAAAATATTGATATATTAAATTGATTTTACCGTAGATTACTTTTATAGCATGTCCCATGGCTGTAATCTCCAATACTTTGTTTTTTATATTTAGCAAAAAGATATTGTGCAATTTTTAAGACATACATTTTATGGTATACATATCACTAAGTATCTTTCAGCCGGTGTAAAACGATATTCTTTTTCATCAACTTTATAGCTAATTTGCAGAAAATAATCTCTATACAAGAGAATATCAATGTAGCTATACATATAACTATAAGTAAACTTGTATTTATTTGATTTATAGAAAATATCGTATATATAACCGACAAAATCGTTCCCAATACAAATGGAATAAAAAATAACATGAATATTTCCTTTTTTAACTCAGACAAAACCTGCATATTCGTATATCCCAAGTATAGTAATCGCTTATATTTAAGTTTGTTCTTTCTAAAATTTTGATCCAATCTTAAAGAGATAAGTCCTGAAAGTGCAATAAAAATCAAAACTATCGGAACAAACAACAATACCGATACTGCATATCTATTTTCTTTTTTGAAATTCAATACATCTGATTTTGCTGTTACATTATCAGTAATTTTCTTGAGATTTGAAAACATTGTGTCCGTATGAGTTTCTCTAAATTCTTCCTTAACTTTGACAAAATACTGCACACTCTGTTTTTTCCCATCTACAAATAGGCTTTCATAATATTTATCCGGAATGATGTATGTCCTTTTATCTTGCCTTTCTATGTTATACACTTCTTCCCATATTTCCCCGACAATCTTAAAATGATAGATTTGTTCATTTATCTTCACCTCGGTATCTCCGGGTGGTTGAAATCCCCATTTCACTCCATTTTCTTTTGAAATACTCATTGAATAGTTGTCTTCACTCATCTGGGTCAACACTATAGCTTCATTGCCTGAAATCCCCAAGGACTTACCTGTCAAATCACTGTAATTTTTTTCCGACATTATATTTATAGAATAGTTGTAATCATCATTATCCCATTTTATTTTTGCCTCTTGAATATAAAGCATTTGAGAACTTTCGATTTGCTCAGTAAATTCGAGCTCAAATTTTTGAATATCGTTCAGTTTCTCATCATTGATTCCATCTATAACAGCAACAAAATCATATGGATTTTCTACATCATAATTTTCTATCGGTGTTATTGACATAGCAATATTCATAAATAAAATATACAAGCCAAAAATAATACTTGTTGCACATAAAACAAGTAACTTGGCATAATCTTTATACTCAATCCTCAGCCTTGAAATAAAGAAAAGTCTTTTTAGGTATTTCTTCAAAGACAAGGAAAGAAGCCCCTCATACCAATCCGAAAAAGTCATTATCAGAAAATATGCGGCTAAAGTAAAACAGAGTATAGGTATAAGTGCTATGAGAACTCCATAGGATGTAACTTGGTAAATCTTTAAAAAATATATTCCGACTAAAAGAGATACCACACCCAATGCAGTGTATATCTTAGGATATTTAACTTTTTTTACTTTTCTTTCATAGGTAAGCAGTTCCTTGATTTCAGATTTTTTTATAAATCTTATCCTATAAACAATATTTACAATATAGGTTATCAAAACTACTGCAAAAGTTGTTGAACTCCCGACAACAGATATGTCCTTTACCGAAATAAAATCTCCTATTTTTAGTACCTGAAATATCAAAACATAAAGGGTAGTTCCAAGCGAAATCCCACCAATCACTGAAATCAGGAAAAAATAACACCACTTTTTATATAGATATTTACAAAGATAGCCCTTATTAACTCCAATTCCAAATAAAATACCAATCTTTTTTACTTGCTCATCAAAAATATACAGGCTAATATAATGCTGATAAACAAACAAAAATAATATCATGATAATATTTAAAGATGTAAACCATACAGGTATTGTATAGTCTACCTCACTCATGATTTTTATTGCATCGGCATTAAAATTAAACTGTATAAACATTTGAAATACGGCAATCAATATTGTGAACAACATAAAAGAGTTGTAGTATTTACGAAAACTGACTATTTCATTTAAATCAATTCCCATACCTAATTACCTCACTTGTGTAAATATTTTTATGATTTTATCATGGAAATCCTCTTGAAAATCAGACTTATATATAATCTCCCCAATACATCCGTCTTCAATAAATGCCACTGTATCACAGTTACTTGCCACAAAAGTATCATGAGTTACGATGACCACTGTCGTATGGAATCTTTGATTTACATTTTTCACTAATTCTATAAATGATTTCATGTTCCCGCTATCCAAACTGCCGGTCGGTTCATCAGCCAAAATCACTTTTGGTGATTTTATTAATGCACGCCCAATTGCTGCTCTTTGTTGTTCTCCACCGGATACTTTATCGGGCTTACTATTTTCAAAATCTTTTATATCTAAAAAATCTAAAAGATTTTTATATTTTGCTTCTATTATCTCCGGTCCGCAATTTTGCAATGTCAATGGTAAAATTATGTTCTCTTTGATTGTAAGACCGTCAAGTAAATTGAAATCTTGAAAAATATACCCTATGTCATCTCTACGATGTCTTTCATAATCCGATTCATCAAAAGAAGTCATTTTTTTCTCAAAAAAAATAACTTCCCCTTCACTTATACTATCCATACCACCCAATATCTTAAGCAATGTACTTTTCCCACTTCCTGATGACCCCATGATGCAAAAAATTTCTCCCTTAGGAATGGTTAATGTAAGATTACAAAGAATATCTTTTGTGCTTTTCTCCGTTTCTACCGATTTTTTTAAATTACAAATTTCTATTTTACTCATATTCTATATTCTCCTGAAAAGGTGCTCTTTTATTTAACTCAATCAAAATACTTTGACTGAGTTGATAGTAAATATTTTTTAACACTTCTTTTACCTCCTGATATTAAAAATTTTGGGGCGCATAATATTACCGATTCAATTATATAAAAAAATATCCATACAAAACGGAAAATGTAATAAAATGTATGGTTATTTGTAATGAAATGTATTTTTAGACAAAAATAGGTGTAATTGAAAAGAATAAAATCATCTTTTCAATTACACCCGTTGTCTAACTATCTCATCTAAACTCCTATACTTTTAACTGTATACCTTTCTTTTCTAAGTTTTCTATGCATTCAGCCAGATATTCAATATTATGCTCTTTATAAATCGGGCTGTCTATAATTTCCTCTTCAAGATTATCATACTTTTCAGCTACCTTTCCTCTATAATTTTTATCCTTCCATTCCACAGAAACATTATATCCTCTTTTCTCCATCTCCTCCATAACTAATAAATGATACATGAACAAATGATATGGGGAATATGAAAACACATAGTCCACAGTTTTATGTTTCTTTTTCCATCCGTTGCCCCTCAGAGCACAACATTCCCTATGTTGTCCAAGAAGTTGATTTTTTGGTAATAAGCAGATAAGTTCTTCATGCCATAGTCTCATACTATTCTCCTTTTAGCAAAGTTGATTTCTCTAAATATTCATTAGGGTATTTCTTTAGTAAAGTGTTAAGGTATTCAATTACACTATTTTGATTGCTTTTCCCTTCCATATATTTATTTAATATATCAAATAATTCTTCTTTTTCCATTGTGCTTGCTTCTTTTTTGAAATATCCCCATATATGAAGAACGGCATTACTAAAATCTTTTTTACTCTCCTTCATATCTCTTGCTTCATGTATTTTTTCCTTTACCCATAAAACATCCGGTTCTTTTTCCCTCAAATACGCCCTTATCTCAAGATATGCTTTATGAGATTTGCTTAGTACATAATATTTATTTTTTGCCCATAACTCTTCGCATTCTTTTCTTATATCTTTGTATCTCATATACACGCCTCTTTTAAAAAATATATAAACACTTAAGTATCTTCTCTATAAATCCGATATTGTTTTCTTTTCATTCATAAAAAGATTACCCGTATCTACAGATAATCTCTTTAAGCTTAATATCTATCAAACTTTTATCACTAAATCATTTAAGTAATTTTCCAAATCAGATTTATGGCATAGCCTAATAAAACGACAATACATAAACTTATTAGATTTACTGTATTATTAGACATCCATGAAAAACCCTTAATCGGTTTTTGATTATCATAGACTTTTTTATCACTAATAATGCCTTCTTTAGTCAAATATTTTCGTTGAAATAAAGCTCCCAAAATGCTGTCAATCAAAGTTCCTAGGAAAGCTGTAAGAGTAACAAATGCAACTCCCTGATATCCGAACTGTGGAAAAGCAAGCCAAGCCGATAAAAATCCTCCTGTAAATCCTGCAAAAAATCCCACCCAGCTGACTCCGCCTGAAACTCCTCGTTGAATATTTTTTCCGGTGATGATGTTAAAAACCTTTCCCTTACCGAGCACACCGATTTCTGAAGAAAATGTGTCAGCATTTGCCGCTGCAAAAACCACAAAACTCAGTAGCGAAAACTCAATATTCTCCGGTGAAAAATATTTACAAAATACCAGTATACAAGCGGGTAAAGAGTTGCATACAACCTGCTTCCATGTTCTGGCACCTCCGGATTCTTGAAATCGATCCGCTTCCAACTTTCGGTTATTCTTGATTTTGCTTACAATGCTTCCAAGAAAGTAAAAAGTATAAAGGCTCATAGCAATCCACACACCACCCAACAGATAAAGTGTTATTGCCGTCAAAATTGCAGCTATAACCCCATCGGGAGTCAACAATCTAAACTTAAGACTTAACAAAAGAACACCGGCAGAAAATATAAAGTAGACAAAAAAGAAGATATCTCCATAATAAAACGCCAAGGTCGCAGAAAGTGCCGAACCAAGAGGCAGAGTCAAATTATCTGAGCCTTTAGTTCCCGCAGCTTCAATAAATGCAGATAATAACCCGTTGCAAAGACCAATTATGTAAACCGTTCCAATTCCTATCCGCACAATATTCTTGGAATCTCCAATAGTTAAAATAGTTATAATTGTAACTGCAGTTGCCACGATAAAAACCGTCACACTTCCTGCCAAGGTTTTCGGTGCAAAAGAATACGGCTTTCTTCCCCCGAATTTTTTGCCGACTAATGCAGCCAAGCCATCTCCATAAGCCATAATCAAAATTCCGATTATCGGAAAGATATTCCAGCCGGTAGCAAAACGAACTGCCACCGCAACACAAAGGCTGATTGAATAGTACACCGTTCCCCAACTGTCATCCTGTCTTTCCATAGAGGAAATCAATTTATACTTTCGGCTCAATATATTAATAATGATAAACACCGCCGGAACGAATATTGCCGCTTTGACATCGGTAAAAAAAATAGAAATAAAAATCCAATTTCCTACCATAATATGAATGAATTTACGGCTTAGTTCACCTTGATTCTTCCTAAAAATAATTGTTGAAAAACCGATTACTGAAAAAATATATAAAAAAGAGAGTCCTATTAACAATATATCCATAGCTTTCCTATCCTAACCTTCAGTTAGCCTTTCATTGTTCTGTATTTACTTCTTCATAGTTGAAATTCTCGCTTTTAAATTTCTCTATATAGCCGGATACCGTTTTTAGTAAATCTCTCTTCCTCTTGGAGTTCGTGTAACATCTTTTCGTAAAACAGTTATAATTGTTTTTTCTCACCTCTTCTAAGATATCCTGATAATATACAGCCGCAGCTGTCACCGGAAAAACAGCATCTGAACTGAACATATACAAATGCTTATAAAATTTATCATAGTAATACTTGGACAGCAAAGCCGTCTCTTCCCAAAGATTAACTATATTATCTCCTACCCTAAAATTTGATTTAAAAAACAAATGCCTTATTGATAAAGTACTTGGTAAAACAGATAGATTTTCTAAATCTTTTCTTGTAACACTATATTTTTTCATAAAAGTTTGTGGGATATAGACTCTATTTTGCTCCCTCAAATCTTCTCCAATATCTCTGAGAATATTGGTAATCTGCATAGCAATACCCAAAGATTCACAAATCGATTCATATTGACCGTCAGCTTTATCGCCTCGAAGCATCGGTGCCAGCATCAAGCCTACCGTACCTGCAACCTTTTTACAGTACAGAATTAAATCTTCTTTATCCTCAATGATTTTAAAATTAATATCACTTCGCTGTCCGTCAATTTGCTCAAGCAATGCTTCAAGAGGAATTTTACGAATTCTAACGGCATTCTCAAATGCAAGCCACCAATTATATTTTTTATACTGTTCTTCCTCTCTTCCTCCCTCATACAAGGACTTCACTTCTTCTTCCAACACATTTAAGAGTTGAAGCTTCATCACCTTACTATGAGACTTTGTGTCCGCTAAATCATCGGCATATCGACAAAAAGCATATACCGCCGCTATATCCAAAAACTTTGCTCTCTCAATTTTATCAAAAGCCTCATAGAAACTTGAAGCATGTTTTCTCATAATGGATTCCGCTACCTGATATGATGATTCTATATTCATGAGAAATCTGCTCCTTCCACATCAAGGCGGAGTTCCTGCGCACATATTTTTCCACTCTGCATGACAATCGGTACACCTGCTCCCGGGTGGGTACTGCTACCTGTAAAATACAAACCTTCGCAGGAAAGACATTTTGCCTGAGGTCTCAAATGATTACTTTGCATCAAGGTAGGTTGCAACCCGAAAGTCGCACCTCGGTAAGCGTTGAATGAATTCATAAAATCTCGTGGTGTAAAATATCTCTCCGAGGAAATTTTATCTCTCAAATTTTTCAGTGCAGGTAACTTCTCCAAAGTTGAAATCGCACGCTCTCTATAATAATTTACAGTCTCATCATCCCATTCATACTGTGATGCCGCCACATCCGATACCGGAATAAGCAGGTAAAAAGAAGACTTGCCCTCAGGTGCCATTGACGGATCCACATTTGAAGGAATGTGAAGATATACCGATGGCTCTTTAATCTTGCTTCCGTCAAAGATACTTTCCAAATTTGAATCCAAATCATTTGCAATTACAAAGGTATGTGCAGCAAGCTCAGGATAAACTCCTTCAACTCCCCAATAAAACACTAAACAGGAGCAAGAATAATCCATAGCATCTATTTTAGCCGAATTATACTTACCCTTACAAGTCTCATCACGAATCAGATTTTTCATCGCATAGGGGAAATCGGTATTACAAATCACATAATCAGACAGAATTTCTTTTCCTAAAACTGAAATCCCTTTCACTTTTTTATCTTTAGTAATAATTTCTTCTACAGGCATACCGTAATGAATCACTCCTCCAAGTTCTTCAAACAGTTTTGCCATTTGACTTGCCATCGTAAACATTCCACCCTTAATAAACCAAACTCCGTAAAGTAACTCAATCATCGGAATGATATTATATAAAGAAGGTCCTTTCTTTGGAGAAACTCCTATATAGAGTGTTTGGAAACTAAGCATCTGTTGAAGATCTTTATCAGGTATGAACTTTGACATCATTTGGTCAGCACTGTCAAAAGTTTTCAATTTCAGTGCATTCCAAAGAACCTTTGGATTATAAAAATCACTCCTGTGTCTAAAAGGTCTCGTGATAAAATGCTCTAAGGCAATCTGATAACGCTTGTAAATCGAACTGAGATAATCATAGAACCCACTCGAATTGACAAAGCCCTTATTTTCAAAAATATTATGCAGTTCTTCCAAATCGTTGGAAAGTGAATAGAATCTTAAAGGCGACGAATTAAAATAGACATGATACATCGGATTCAATTTGGACATAGGAATATAATCGTCCGGATTGCGTCCTGCGATTTCAAAAATCTCTCGATAGATTGACGGCATCATAACCAATGTCGGTCCCACATCAAAAGAATGCCCTTCGAATTCCAATCGATGCATCTTTCCCCCGGGAACAGTATTTTTCTCATAAATCTCAACCTGATACCCAACATTTTGAAGACGAATTGCTGCCGAAAGTCCGCCTATTCCGGCTCCTATAACCAATACTCTTTTCATGATCCTCCTCCACTAGCGGTTTTATCCGCCTCAAAAAATCACTACGAGAATCATCGGCTCGTGTCTCCCATATGGGACAATGAATCGCAGTAGTAAAATATTAATAATTTTTATATATGAAATACCTAATTCAAGTATTATAGTAAAATCGTTTTCAAATGTCAATAAATACACCGGTCTTTGACACTTTATACAGCTTTAACCCCAAAATCCTCACCGGTTTTTTCTCCTTCGCCCTTTGTATTGGTAATAATAGTTTGTACAATCTTTAAAATATCTTTTTCACTTATTAGATAGGCAAATGGATTGTAATGCATGGATTTTTTGTCTTTCCAATATCCATTATTAACTGTTTATGTGACAGTTCTTTTATCTCTCTTTTTTCTTGTTCCATAAGTCTTCCTTTCCGTTTTTAGACAGGAGTTATAGAATTAAGAAGAACACTTCGTCACTATTTGAGTGAAAGATGTTTTGCTTAATTCTTTTTTTATTGAAGAATTGGAGCGAAAGGAGGTAATCGTGAGAAATTATGAGAAAATAACCGCCTTGTATGAAAGGTTAAGCCGAGATGATGAACTACAAGGCGAGAGCAATTCGATCGTCAATCAGAAGAAAATTTTAGAAGAATACGCAAAGAAAAATCATTTGGAGAACATCGTTTATTTTACCGATGATGGAATCAGCGGGACGCAGTTCGATCGTCCGGGATTTATGGCAATGATGAACGGAGTTAATCAAGGAAATATCGGTTGTATCATCGTAAAGGATATGTCAAGACTTGGCAGAGATTACCTCAAAGTTGGTCAATGTATGGAGATACTAAGACAAAAAGGAGTTAGGCTCATTGCCATCAACGACAATGTAGACAGCTTTTACAAAGACGATAATTTTACTCCATTTCGAAACATTATGAACGAGTGGTATGCGAGAGATACCTCAAGGAAAATCAAGTCCACATTCAAAGCCAAAGGCGAAAGCGGAAAGCATACAGGAAGCAGTCCACCCTATGGATATATCAAAGACAAAGACGATAAAAATCAGTGGATTATCGACGAAAAAGCGGCAGAGTTTGTCCGAAGAATATTTCATCTGACAATGGACGGAAAAGGACCCTATGCCATCGCAAGAATATTAGAAGCCGACCAGATAGATATACCCGCCTATCATCAGCGGAAATTGGGATATGGACTACATCAAAGCAAAGTCTTTGAATATCCGTATCATTGGTGCAGTTCCACGATTGCAAGTATCTTAAAAAAGCAAGAGTATTTAAGGCATACAGTCAACTTCAAAACCAGAAAGCATTTCAAAGACAAGAAAAGTAAATATGTATCTGAAGATAACTGGCTCATCTTTGAAAACACCCACGAGCCAATCATAGACCAAGAAACCTTTGATAATGTCCAAAGAATACGAGGAAATGTCAAACGGTATCCTGACGGTTGGGGCGAATACCATCCCCTTACAGGACTGATGTATTGTGCGGATTGTGGCAGTAAAATGTATGTGCATAGAACAAGTAACTACAAGAATGTCCCCTATTATACTTGCAGTACCTACACAAAAGTACCTTGCGGAACACTTTGTCCATCTGCTCACAGGATAAAAGCAGAAGCAGTCTTAAATCTCATTCAAAGCACCCTACAAGACATTAAGAAAAGCCTTGATGAAGATAACGAAGCCTTTCTCCATTCCATTCAAAATGAAATGGAAGAAAGCGAAAAAATGGAAATAGAAAAGAAAAGGACAAGGCTCACAGATAGTACAAACAGGCTTCAGGAACTGGAACGCTTAATGTGTCGGATATACGAAGATATGATATTGGAGAAGATACCGAATACCCGATATGAAATCTTAAATAATCAGTATGAAACAGAGCAAAGAGAACTCAGCAAAGAAATCGATAGGTTGGAAAAAGCCATCAAGCGATACGAAAAAGAAACCAACAGAGCCAAAAAGTTTATCCGGTTGATTGAACGCTATGATAACTTTGATGAACTGACACCGACCATCATCAACGAGTTTGTAGAAAAAATCTTAGTCCACGAACGAGATCGAAAAGGCAGTCAAACCGCCAATCAGAAAGTAGAAATCTACTTCAACTTTATCGGGAACTATGAACCGCCGAAAGAAGAATTATCTGAAGAAGAAAAGCAGAAATTAAGGGAGGAGGAAGAAAAAGAAAGGGCAAGAAAAGACAGGCTTCATCAAAACTACCTCAAATGTAAAGCAAATGGCAAACAAAAAGAATATGAGGACAGATATAAGGCAAGGAGAGAGCTTAAAAAACAGGAAAAGCTAAGGAGTTTGAAAAGAGCGGGCATACCGGTATGCAAAATGCAGAGCCTTTTAATTAGATAATATATCTCAGAAGTCAATGAATATAAAATAAAATATTCATTGACTTTTATGTTTGCTGGTGCTATGATATTTATGAATAAAAAACGGAAAATTCATAGATTCATTTATAATATTTGGAGGCTTAAAATGGCAAAAGCATTTACAGAAGAAGAGAAGATTAAAATAAAAGAAGATATTATGGAAACAGCTCTTGATTTGTTTCATGAAAAAGGGAAAAAATCCCTTAGTATTTCAGAACTGACAAAAAGAGTAGGGATAGCTCAAGGAAGCTTCTATAATTTTTGGAAGGACAAAGAATCTCTCATTATTGATTTAATGGCATATAGATCCATACAGAAATTGAATGACATAGAAAAAGAATTCTCAAATTCATTAACAAATCCTAAAAAATTTCTTTCAGATGTGATTTATAAGTATGCCATAGATATTATCCTGAAGATTAAAACGCAGCCTATTTATCAAGAGGCATTTAAAATATTTGCAAGTCAAGATTCAAAGAAAGTAAACAGAGTAGAAAATCTTTATGGAGATTTTGTAGATAGGTTAGTAGACTATTGGTACAAAAATAATGCAGTAAAAACTGTGGACAAGCAAGGATTATCCAATGCTTTTGTTGGTAGTTTTGTTCTATGTTCAAATTATATTCATTTCAATGAAGATACATTTGAGGAAGTACTACATATCTACATAGAGAGTATTGTTAGCAGGTATGTAGAAATATAGTTTAAAAGGGAGAACATTATGATACTGAATTTTGATGAGATAAAAAAGGAAGATGTGTTAATTGCAGGAGGGAAAGGTGCCAATCTTGGGGAAATGACCTCTGCAAAAATAAATGTTCCAAGAGGATTTGTAATTACAGCAGATGACTATAGAGATTTTTTAAAGGAAAACAGCATTGATATTTTTATTGAAAATGAAATTAAAAAATCAGGGAATGATGAAAAAGTTCTATTAAATGTAGCTGATGATTTTAGAACAAAGATAAAGTCCGGTAAATTTCCTACACTACTTGAGAATGCAATAAGAGAAAAATATTTTAATCTTGGAGATAATGTAAGAGTTGCTGTGCGTTCATCTGCAACAGCAGAAGATTTGCCGGATGCAAGTTTTGCAGGGCAACAGGAAACTTATTTAAATGTACGAGGCTTAGATGATGTATTAGAACAGGTGCGTAGTTGTTACGCTTCTTTATGGGGTAAAAAAGCTGTGAGCTATAGATTACATCAAGGTTATGACCAAGCTTCAGTTTCAATTGCCGTTGTTATTCAGGAAATGGTAGAAAGCGAAAAAGCAGGTGTTTTGTTTACTGTGAATCCGGTAAGCAAAAAAGAAAATGAGATGCAAATCAATGCGAGTTATGGTTTAGGAGAGAGTGTTGTAAGCGGAAGAGTTACAGCAGATAGCTATATTGTTGACAAAAATGGAGAAATTATTGAAGTAGCTATTGGAAGCAAGGAAACACAGATTATATATGGAGAGAAAAACACGGTAGAGGTGAAGGTAGATGACAATGATAGAAAAAAACGAGCATTAAATGATACGGAAATATCAGAGCTAATAAAGTCTGGTTTGAAAATTGAAAAGCATTATAAAATGCCAATGGATATTGAGTGGGCAATTAAAGATGATGAAGTATATATTTTACAGGCAAGAGCTATTACTACTTTGAAAAGTTCTACCAATCACATATCTGAAGATAATTTAATACAAAAATATACAAAGGGTAAAAAAATCAATAGAAGTACACGAGAAGTGATGTCATTTTTTTTAGAAAAAATGCCTTTTGCACATAGAGCGCTTGACTTCGACTATCTGGCAGCAATAAATGATCAGAAAGTTAATATTTTATTAGAAGGCGGAATTGTTTTACCAAGAAATCCAATTATAGATGATGATGGAATACAAACTTTTACTGACGCAGGTAAGCGAATCAATAAAAATATATTTAAGTTTTTTAAGATTTTAAAAAATATGAAAGATTTTAATGGTTGCTATCATAAGTGCAAAGATTTTATGAAAATATATGAGTCTAAAATAGAAAAAATTAAGCATTTAAATTTTGAAAACATGACATTAGAAGAATACAAAAATTTTATGGAAGATAGCTACATTCTTTTACAAAAATTGGCTTATGACAGATTCAAATACGCTTTATTCCCATCTGTTTTAAACGATAAAAAATTCACTAAAATAATCAAAAAAGCAAATGCTAATTATTCATCATTTGATTTTTATTGGAATTTGGATAACAAAACATCAGCAGTTACAAATGATATTTATAAAATGGCTTGTGAGATAAGAAAAAATGAATCTTTAAAAAGAGCTATTATATCCGGAGAAAGTTATAAAGAGTTATATGAAAATTATGATGACTTTAGAGATATAACAGATAAGTTTATGCGAGATAACGGATTTAAATCTGATTATAATTGCTATTGTTTATCTGCAAAAACATTTATTGAAGATCCCGATAGGCTAATAAATATATTAAGACCTATATTAAATACGGATGAAAATAGTGATGAGATTAAGCAAGGGAAAGATTTTTCCAAGTTAATGATAAGGCTAAAAGAAATTTATGGAAACAAGTATCAATATATAGAAAAACAAATAGAATATTTCAGATATTTTCATGTGGTTCGTGAAGAAAGCCAATATATCTGGGAAACCTTATTTTATTATGTAAGACAATGTGTCAAAAGAATAAACTACATTCTTCTTGGCAGTGAAGATTATGAAGTTGGGATTGCAAATCTGTTTCATAAAGAACTTTTGGAGGTGATGAATAGGGGCAGCTTAAATGAATCGGATAAGAAAAAAATAAATAGGAGAAATGAAAAATTTCCTTTAGCAATAAAAGTATGGGATGCATCAAAATTGTTAATTTTTGAAACAAATGGTGATGTCCTAAAGGGGGTAAGTGGAAGTGCCGGTATTGCAGCCGGAAAAGTGTGCATAATAAATAGTCCGAAAGAATTTTATAAGATGCAAAAAGGCGATATTTTAGTTTGCCATCTCACTGATCCGGAGTGGACACCGTTATTTAAGCTGGCAAGCGCAGTTGTGGCTGATACGGGAGCGGCATTAAGCCATGCTGCAATTGTTGCAAGGGAGTTTAATATTCCGGCAGTGCTTGGCGTGGGCTTTGCAACTACAAAATATAAAGATGGGGATATGATTCAAGTAGACGGTAATAAAGGTGTAGTTAGAGGTTTGTAGCATGAACTCAAGTAATAATAAAAAAGAATTTAGAAGAAAAGCTATTTTAAACGATGCTCTTCTACCATTATTAGTGAAAACTTCTATTCCTACCATTATAGGTATGCTCGTCATGGTAATTTATAATCTGACTGATACATTTTTTGTCGGTATTTTAAATAATAAATCCATGACAGCTGCTATCGGTATTGTGTTTAGCTTTATGAGTTTTATTCAAGCTATTGGATTTTGGTTTGGGTATGGAAGTGGAAACATAATGTCAAAAAAGATTGGAGAAAATGAAGAAAAGGAAGCAGAAATTATATCGTCTATTGGAATTCTCTTTGCTATTGTCATTGGTATTTTAATAGCTATTTTATCATGGTTTTTTGTTTTACCGCTGTCAAAATTTATAGGTGGAAGTGCTTCTGAAAACTTGTTGAATTTCACAGTAGAGTATCTAAAGGTAATTATTATCAGCATTCCGTTTGGTCTTTATTCTATTACGCTTTACAATCAATTAAGACTTTGTGGGAATGTGAAAGATGGAATGATAGGATTATTGATAGGAATGGTTGTCAATATGGTTCTGGATCCTGTATTGATGTTTGGGTTTAAATTCGGCTTTATTGGAGCCGGATATGCAACATTGATAGGACAAATTACAGGCTGCATCGTATTAACGAATTTATCAGAAAAAAATGGAAATATTGCTGTTGACTTAAAAAAAGCAAGGATAAATAAAGATAGAGTATATCATATTTTGGCAGGAGGAATGCCTAATTTTTCAAGACAATCTATTACAAGTATCGCTTTAATTTTACTGAATGTTATAGCCGCAAAATACGGTGATGGTGTTATAGCAGCATTAACAATAAGCTCAAGGATATTAGCATTAGCATATATGATAATGCTAGGCTGGGGTCAGGGTTTTCAACCTATCTGTGCGATGAATTACGGAGCAAAGCAATACGATAGAGTTAAAAAGGCTTTTAAATTTGCAGTAATAGGAGGTACTTTATTTTTAATTATAGCGGCTATTTTGTTATATGTTTTTTCTGAACCACTTATTAAAACAATGTCAAATGATAATGAAGTTATTTTAGTCGGTGTAGAGATACTGCGTATGCAATGTATTACAATGCCACTTTTAGGATACTTTGCGATTAGTAGTATGCTAATGCAAAATATTGGACAATATTTTTGGGCATCAATAATTTCAATTTCACGACAAGGAATATTTTATATTCCGTTATTATATATTTTATCAAATATCTTGGGGCAATTTGGAATATATTTGCTTCAACCAGTGGCAGATGTTTTGTCATTTGGTTTAGCTGTTATCGTAGTTAGGAAAATAAAATTTGCTAATGATAAATGCAAAAAAGATGGCATTTAAAGTTTATAAAAGATTTATTCAGGAGGAAAAAATATGTAGCTAAGTAATGGAGGGATAAATAATGGAAACACTAAATTCTGTTAAGTCAATACCACCAGCTCTGCTGGTGGTTTGTGATAGCCCTTCCAGGGCTCGTTGTGTTTCCGCCTAAAGGCGGTCTAACAAACCAGTCTGTTTGTTACTGGTAGCCGCATAAATGCGGCTTAATTACTTATTTATTGGGCTCTCCTTCTAGTCAATCCCTCTCATACTGTTCTGCTATATACTTTACTATTGTCTCTTCATTGACATTACCGACTGTTTCGCAATAATATCCTCTTGCCCCAAAATTTCGATTATATTTCTCTCTATATTCCGGATGTCTGTCGAAAAGCATTAGTGCACTCTTACCTTTTATTCTACCTACCATTTTCGCAACACTTGCTTTTGGTGGAATTGATA
>ERZ773054.63-NODE-63-length-77928-cov-10.148434_pt1 | contig 77928 bp, 68 predicted proteins | sample MGYA00580630_ERZ773054 | MGnify/ENA primary metagenome ERZ773054 (study PRJEB29015, sample SAMEA2737994) | human oral metagenome | biome: human oral; feature: human-associated habitat; material: dental | place: China | collected 2115 ... | reverse complement strand
TATAATATACACCTGAAAGCAAGCTTTCATTTGGTATATTATACATATATATCTATCAGACTGCCGCCGGAATTCATCTTCGTCTAATTTATAGATAAAAATTAAATATTTTTAGTTTTTTGACGAAGATAAATGACCTACCTGAACTGTAAAAATGTATGAGATTGAAGGGAAATAAAAAGCTATTGTTTATGTGATAGACCGTCTTGTTAATTTTCATCTTACATATTATAATCAGTTTATCTAAGGAGACTTAACACAAAGGAGGTTTTATGACTACAAAAAGCAAAGTACTTGCCTGCCTTTCTTATTTTGGCATACTTATTCTTATTCCTTTGATTGCAGCAAGGGATGATGAATTTGTCCAGTTTCATGTGCGTCAAGGAGCAAAATTAACTATTTTGGGAATTATTATTTTATCGGTAGTTCGTGTTGTTTATATCGTTTTTGCTATGTCTGGCTTGTTTTTGGGAGCTATGTTTTATCAATATATAGAAGAATATATACAGATTGTATTTGCAGTAGGATTTGTCATAGTTGCCATTTTGGGTATTATATCAACTAGTATAGGTATAATATTTTTAGTTCTTTGTATTTTAGGAATTGTAAATGCGTGTCGAGGTCTTGCAACGCCTCTGCCTATTATTGGCAAAAAGTTATCAGCTAAGCCTTTTATATAGTAACTGTAAGCTTTTTAATACAGAGAATCTTTTTATATTATAGAAAAAATGTATTATCTGTCTTTTTTAACATTAACCTTAATATTTTTTTACATTTGTTAAAATTTTTTCAAATATATAAACATATTATTGCTAATTTTTAATCTATCTATTATAATATCACTCTATATTAGTTAGAAAATATAAAGGAGGATTTTTTTATGGGTACAAATAACAAAGGAATAACTTATCTTTCTTATCTGGGCATATTAGCACTTATTCCATTTATGACAGAAAAGGATGATGAGTTTGTTCAGTTTCATGCAAAGCAGGGATTGAATTTATTTATCTTTGAAATTATTGGAGCAGTTGTATTGAACATACTCAGTTTCGTTATTTTTATTGATATAACCAATCCGGTATCATGGTTTTTATCTATTGCAATATCATTCATTTCATGGATTGTATACCTTTTATTTTTGATTGTATCTATCATAGGAATGATAAATGTATCAAAAGGGCTTAAAACACCGTTACCTGTTATAGGATCAATTCAAATTATCAAGTAGTTTATGATAAAGTCAAAACCACCCGTCTTTCGGGTGGTTTTATATTTAGTATTTACTTTCTTTTAAGACTTAGAAGGTAGTCCTTTCTTTTTTTATCTATCCTATAACTTTCCCCGGCTTTTTGTATGCTCTTATTATGCACCCAAACATCAAGCTTTTTTTCTTCAAAAAGGGTCAGTGTAGACTCCCACTGCTTTGCCAAAGCAGTAGCAAAAAACCATGCAAGCATCATATTTACATAATACTCTTCTGATTTGATACCGGCAGGCAGTTTTAAGTACTCTTTATCAAAGTCTTCATCTAAAAAGTGACTCATAAGCATACCTATGCCGAACCTGCAAGTATAAGTTTCTTTAGACTTTGACCATGTGTAGATCTCTTCTAAAAGTGTATCCTTATTTTTCTTAAAGATTTTAGGAGACAGTATATCGCAAACCGCCCAATTATCTATATAAGGTAAAAACTGATTCAATCTTTCTATACAGCCTATATAATCTTTCATCTCGGAAATAAGAATCCCGTGCAACATATTTTCATCATAGTACTTATGAGGCAGTTTCTTTAAAAAGTCTTCACAACTTTGATCTTTTATAAGCTCTTTTGCAAACTTCCTGAGCACAGGTACACGCACCCCTATAATAAGCTTACTGTCAATATTTGGCACTAACTTACTTTGAAAGGCGGCATAGTCTTTATCCTCTAATTCAAATAATCTTTTTTGTATATCCAAACTTTTACTCCCCTTGATTTATTAGTATTTTTGTGCCTTAGGTATGTAATGTATATCACTTACCTTATATATAGTTATAAAAGCTTCCGGATCGGTTTTCTTTAAAAATGTTATAAGCTTTTGATATTCACTTTTATCTACTATTGTAATTATTTCTCTTCTTACTTCCATTTTATATGCCCCTATTGCCTCATAAATAGTAGCACCACTATGCAGCTTTTCTACAATAAACTTCCTAACCTCTTCTTCCTTTTTGGAGACTATGCAAACCCTTCTCTTTAGTGACTGTCCGAATATAAAGTGATCAAGTACCATACCGTTAAGATATGTTCCGAGTACACTCAAGACAACGGTTTTGCTGTCATATACGAAAGCTGAGGACAGGGCTATACACATACCTACCAAAGACATGGACTTTCCTATATCAAGGTTAAAGTACTTATTAAGTATCTTTCCTATAATATCCAAACCGCCTGAAGAAGCATTTCGATTAAATAAAATAGCAAGACCTATGCTTACCAGAAATATATGGCAACTCACATCAAGTATAGGATCATTGGTAAGTGAAGTGAAGTTGGGAAAAATCCTCTCAAGCACATATAGGAAAATCGGCAGCAGTATTGACGCATAGGTGGTCTTAAGAAAAAAATCCTTCCCACACAAAAATAAAGCCAAAACTAAAAGTGCCATGTTGAATATCATCACTATTGTGGCAACTGACAAAGGTATAAAGTTTGCTAAAATAATCGCCAGACCCGCTATACTGCTTACCGAAGTATGGCTGGGTATAAGAAAGAAAAATACCGCACAGGCAATTATAGCAATGGCTGCACTTTGAATTGCATATTCCTTAAAGATTTTCACACCTCTTTCCCCCTTGAACTAATTCCATTCAAAATTATCACTGCCTGCTCCAAGCTCAAAGTGATACTTTACAATACCAAGACTTTCTTTGTTACACATACCCTTATCATAGCTTATGTGTACTTTGTTTCCTTCTCCATCTATATGAAAAGCCTGTCTGTTAAGTGCAGTGGGTGCAAGTAAAGCCGCTTTTACTCCTTCATTAAACCAGTTTGGAGTCTCTCCCTTATACTCACTTACTTCTTCTGCTGTCTTTGATTTGTGAGCCTGTCCCTGCCAGATACCGTAACCTATTGCAATAATTCCTATCATATCCGATGTACCTGCTACCTTTTCAACATTCTTTCTGCTGAATGTTCCTCCTACCCACCATGTGTTAAGTCCCAAAGTTTGAGCATAAAGCATTATATCAGCTCCGCAGTAGCCCAACTTTTCCACACTGTTATTGATATCTTGTGCTGCAAGTACAATATAGTTGCTTACACCTCTTGATAAGAACAGCTTAATAAAAGTATTTAACGCAAGCTTATTATTCAGTATTAATTTCAACTTAAGTCCGTATTTTTGATTATTTTCATTAATACGCTCTTCAAGCAACTGAGTATGTTCAATACTTATAGCTCTGTCTTCATACTTTCTGACAGTATGTCTTTGCCACATAGCTTCTTTTAATGTCATAATTCCACCTCCTGATTAGTTCTACCTACTTTTTTACCGTACCTTTATTCCTACATTCAAAGTACATCAATGCCTCTTTTCTTTCACTCACAACTCTTTCATGTCAATTGATTAACTATCTTTAATTATACTAAAAAAAATACACTTGGTAAACTCTGTATAATTATACAGATAACTATATTTTTTTATTGACTTTGCAAAAAAATACGCCTATACTCTAATCTAAAATTCAATATGGAGGGGATATCTATGTCTTATATTAATGAAGTTTTAGACAAGGTAATAACAACTAATCCAAATGAGCCTGAATTTCATCAGGCAGTAGAGGAAGTTTTGGAATCATTAGAGCCGATCGTAAGTGAACATGAAGACTTATATCGTAAGAATGCTTTACTGGAGCGTATGGTAGAGCCTGACAGAACCATCTCTTTTAGGGTGCCATGGGTAGACGATAATGGAATAGTACATATCAACAGAGGTTATAGAGTACAGTTCAATAATGCTATAGGAGCTTACAAAGGCGGTATCAGATTCCATAAGAGTGTAAACAGATCAATACTTAAATTCTTAGGATTTGAACAAACTTTTAAAAACTCTCTTACCGGACTTCCTATGGGCGGAGGTAAAGGCGGTGCCAACTTCGATCCTAAGGGTAAGTCGGACAGGGAAATCATGGCTTTTTGCCAAAGTTTCATCAGTGAATTATACAAGTACATAGGCAAGGACATTGATGTACCTGCAGGCGATATAGGTGTAGGTGGCAGAGAAGTCGGATATATGTTCGGACAGTATAAAAGGCTGAGCACTTCTTTTGAAGGTGTGTTTACCGGCAAGGGCATACCTTTCGGCGGTTCTCTTGCAAGAACCGAGGCTACAGGCTACGGTCTTGTATATATACTTGCAGAAATGTGCAAGGCTAATAATAAAGAAGTGGCAGGTAAAACAGTAGTAATTACCGGTTCCGGTAATGTAGCTATATATGCGGCGCAAAAGGCTATAGAACTTGGCGCAAAGGTTGTAGCTCTTAACGACTCCAACGGCTATATACACGATCCTAACGGCATAAACCTTGATATAGTTAAGGATATTAAAGAAGTTAAGCGTGGGCGTATTAAAGAATATGTTGACAGAGTCAACGGTTCAAGCTATTATGAAGGAAAGGGAATCTGGAATATCAAGTGTGATATCTACCTTCCCTGTGCTACTCAAAACGAACTTGAGCTTGAAGGGGCAAAAGCCTTGGTAGAGAACGGTTGTTTTGCCGTAGCTGAAGGGGCAAATATGCCTACTACTCTTGAAGCCACACATTATTTACAAAAACACAAGGTACTTTTTATTCCAGGAAAAGCATCCAATGCCGGAGGAGTTGCTGTCTCAGGACTTGAGCAAAGCCAAAACGCCATGAGGCTTTCATGGACTTTTGAAGATGTGGACTCAAGGCTTCAGGTTATAATGAAGGACATATTTAAAAAGGTTGATGATGCAGCTAAGAAATACAAAGTTGCAGGCGATTATGTTGCCGGAGCCAACATAGCAGGTTTTGAAAAAGTCGCACAGGCAATGATATCACAGGGCATAGTGTAAGATTTATACATGATTATTTGAAATAATGCTACCTTAACCCACCGGCTTTAGACGGTGGGTTAAGGTAGCATAAGAAAAAACAATAGGGCAGGGACTGCCCGAATTAACGCCTGTGGAGATAGTAGGTTGCGAGGTCAGCGAAGCAGGAAGCCCATAGGCTTTAGACTATGGGTAGTTCACTAACCGGTATAAAAGTTTTTATAACACTACATCGACAAGATTTTCATAATACAGTATTCTAATCGGAATCTACATTCCGATAATGTAATTTCATTACAGTTCAGGTAGCTTAGATATATATGCATAATATACCAAATGAAAAATTATCTTCAGCCGTATATTATGTATATTTAACGGGCTGCTGCCGGAACCATCTTCGTCTGATTTATAAATAAAAATTAAATATTTTAGTTTTTTGACAAAGATGAATGAACTATCCAAATTGCAACAAAATCTCAAAGGAGTTTAAAATATGGAAAAGATAGTTGAAAGGTTTCTTTCTTACATAGCTATTGATACTATGTCAGATCCGAAATCAACCACAGTACCAAGTACCGATATCCAATTCAACCTGCTTAACAAGCTCAAGGCAGAGCTTGAAGACCTCGGTTTGGAAGTAAGACTTGATAAGGAAGGATATATATATTCCACCCTCAAATCCAATACTCAAAAACCGGCTCCAAGTATAGGTTTTATAGCTCATGTGGATACCAGTCCTGCATTAAAGGGCGGCTGTACCAACCCTCAGATCGTTAATTATACAGGTGGCGATATACGCTTAAATGATGAGTACAGCATTACCGAAGCAGACTTTCCCGTGCTTAAAAAATTAGTGGGAAAGACCATCATAACTACTGACGGTACTACCTTACTCGGTGCAGACGATAAGGCAGGTATAGCAGAAATCATGACAGCCGTAGAATATCTTGTGGCACATCCCGAGATAGAGCATGGCGATATCAAGATAGCATTCACACCTGATGAGGAAATAGGTAACGGTGCAGACTACTTTGATGTTAAGGGCTTTGGAGCTGATTTTGCTTATACTATGGACGGCAGTGAGTTGGGTGAGTTCGAGTATGAAAGCTTTAATGCCGCAGCTGCCATACTTACAGTAAAGGGTAAAAGTGTTCATCCCGGTACTGCAAAAAATGTTATGATCAATGCTTGCTATGTGGCTATGGAGTTCAACTCCTTGCTTCCTGCCGAGCAAAGACCTGAGCATACCGAAAAAAGAGAAGGCTTCTTTATGCTTAACGAAATGTCCGGAGACATAGAGAATGCAAAACTTGAGTATATAGTAAGAGATCATGACAGACTTAAGTTTGAGGAAAGAAAGAAACTGATGCAGTCGGCTCTTGAGTATATTAATGCAAAGCATGGCAATGTAGCAAAGCTTGAGCTTACCGATACTTATTACAATATGGGAGAGGTCGTAGAGCCTCATACCGAAATAATAGATTTGGCAGTTAATTCCATGAAGGAAATAGGCATAGAACCTATCATACAGCCTATTCGTGGAGGTACTGACGGTTCCAAGCTTTCATTTATGGGACTTCCTTGCCCTAATATCTTCGCCGGCGGTCATAACTTCCATGGAAGATTTGAGATGGTAGCTATTGAAGATATGGTAAAAGCTGCCGATTTGATAGTTCAGATCGCTAAAAATGCTGTAAACTTAAAATACTAAAAAAGCCTATGCAATTACTTTATATTGATATCCCCTCTTTACCGGATAAGAAGTATCTGTAAAGAGGGGATATCATATTTTATCTGCCTAAGCATCCTTTTATTATAATAAAAGTTATAACTTTTAGCTTACAACTTATTACAGTTATATTTTCGCTTGTCTTATACCTATTTACTTTATTTAAATCTAAATTTGAAATATAAGTTTTATTCCTACTTATCTTCTTTCTCTATCTCAACTTCCTTATCTTTAGATTCCGTACTGTTAATTTCCTTAGTCTTATCCTTAGCTTCTGTTTTTTTGCCCTTTGTAAGTTTTGCTTTATTTTTATTTGATATTTTTATAATTATAAAGCAAATTATTGCTATTATCAATGCAATAGGCAGTATATAAGGCAGACTTGCAAATATTATTATAAATACTTCTCCAAAGAAATATCCCGCACCTGCCATACTTGAGGCAAAGCTTTTCTGAAACTTACCCCAGTATGAATTCTCTGACAGAGTATCATACTCTTTTACTTCAGTTAAATATAGTGATACTGTAGAATATTGCACCTGATTATCGTATAACCTAAGGCTTGACTCATAAGACTCTTTTTCGTACCTTATCTCGGATAACCTACTTTGCAGCGCTATTATGGCATCCATGCTTTCCGCCTTGGCTAGGAGGTTAAGTAAACTTTCTTCCTCTATTTGTAAAGCTTTTTTATGAGCCTCTATATCCGAATACTCCAGACTTATATCTCGCACATTCTCAGTCTTTGAAGTAACCGTTCCCAAAGTTTCCAAGTCGGTAACCAGTGCATCAAGGCTTTCCTGAGGTACTCTTATAGTGTAACTTGCACTTCTTGTATCACCTTGATAACTGTTACTGCCTTGTGGATTATAGGTATTGGAATATTCCACATAGCTGTTGTTTTTCTTTATGTAGTTATTAAGCTCCGTAGTACTTTTATCGTACTCTTTTGTAGCTACATTTAAGTCGACCGTCTTTATAAGCTTTTGCTTATAATCACCGCTTCCGGCATAATTAACCTCTGCAGGAGCATTATTTTGAGCCACATCAGCCGCTCCGACTTCATGCGAATCATAACTTGCCGCTGCGGTTTCTTCCACCACAGCCTTGGCTGCTGATCCGCTGCTGTAACCTGCCCCTGAATTATAATCGATATATGCTTCTTTATTTCTTGCATAATTACCCAGACCGCAGGCTGCAAGAGCAAGTACTGTAAAAAGCACTGCTACCGACAATATTTTTATTCTGTTTTTCATAATACTCTCCTTTCTAAAGCTAAAGTTCCTCCCATAAACTTTATGCATAAAAATACTACTATGAACTCAATTTCATAATAGCATTTTTACCTTGGCTTTACAATTAACTATTGCTAAAATATAATTGATTATTGATTAAGCAATATCTATGTATAATATTTATATATTTTATCATTAGCATAATTATTCATAAGATTTCTAATAATTCTATAAGAAAGGGATGTTAGTTTCATATGGTAAAGATGATAGGACTTAAATTAATAGGATTAAGCATGAAGCCGACTTGTCATTCAATCTTACCCACAGCTTTTTAAGCTTCGTCAAATTACAGACACTTAACTATTCTTTATAGAAAAGACTAAACACTGTAAAAATTGAATAACAATGTAGTGTCCTCATTGCCTTATATAATAATACAGATATGAAAAAGACCCTGTCGTTTTATCTTTAGCTCTTAGTCCTTTGCTTAAAGTAAGTTCCAACTTCACTAATGGGTATGTTGCTGCATTGTTAACGCTTTATGGCATAAAACTAATTTTAGCAGTCTGTGTGTACTTGGAAATGCTTTAACTAAAAACTAAAAATAAAATCAAACTACAAGGTCTTTTGCTATGTATTGTAGCAACTGTTGATATTTACACTAATACTGTATATCCTTTTGCTATTTTAGAATATTTTTGAAATACTGTAGTATTAGTGTAAATATCTCTATTCGCACATTATATTATCTTTACTGATTTATCAACTTTTTTAAAGAGCCTAAGCCTTATGCTACTACTTCTCCTACTCCTTCACTTTCTCCAAAGAAAAGCTTAATATCATCTTCAACGCTTCCGATTCCTGCTATACCGAAGTTCTCAACCAATACCTTAGCTACATTCGGTGAGAGGAAGGCAGGAAGTGTAGGTCCCAAGTGAATGTTCTTCACTCCAAGGTATAAAAGCGCCAGCAATACTATAACCGCCTTTTGCTCATACCATGCAATATTGTAAACTATAGGAAGCTTATTGATATCATCAAGTCCGAAAACTTCCTTTAATTTAAGAGCTATAACCGCAAGTGAGTAAGAGTCGTTACATTGCCCTGCATCAAGTACTCTCGGAATACCGCCTATATCTCCTAAAGGAAGCTTATTGTACTTAAACTTAGCGCAACCTGCCGTAAGTATAACAGTATCCTTAGGCAGAGCTTTTGCAAAATCGGTATAGTAATTTCTTGACTTTGCACGACCGTCACAGCCGCCCATTACTATAAATCTCTTAATATCTCCGTTCTTAACTGCCGCAACTATCTTATCCGCAAGTGACAATACCTGATTATGAGCAAATCCGCCTATGATCTCTCCGCTTTCTATCTCAACCGGCGGTTTACAAGTCTTGGCAAGCTCTATGATCTCAGTAAAGTCCTTATCATCTCCTATATGCTTACAGCCCGGAAAACCTGCTGAACCTGTGGTAAAGAGTCTGTGCTTGTAGCTTTCCTTTGGTGGCACTATACAGTTTGTAGTCATAAGTATAGGACCGTTAAAGCTTTCAAACTCCTCTTTTTGCTTCCACCAAGCATTACCGTAGTTTCCTATAAAGTGCTTATACTTCTTAAGCTCTGGATAGTAGTTAGCCGGAAGCATCTCTGAGTGAGTATACACATCAACTCCCGTACCCTCGGTTGCCTTAAGTAAAAGCTCCATATCCCTTAAGTCATGACCTGATATAAGTATACCCGGCTTATCGGATACTCCGATATTTACATGACTTATCTCCGGATTACCGTAGGCAGTGGTATTAGCCTTGTCTAAAAGTGCCATACCTGCCACTCCGTACTTACCTGTCTCCAAAGTTAAGGCAATAAGCTCGTCAACACTTAAGTTATCATTTAAAGTAGCACTAAGTGCTCTTTGCAAGAAGGCGTCAACCTCTTCATCGTCCTGCATAAGTACATTGGCATGCTTTGAGTATGCTGAAAGTCCCTTAAGTCCGTATATTATAAGTTCTCTTAATGATCTTACATCCTCATTTTCTGTTGCAAGTACACCTACGCTAAGTGCCTTTACCCTATAAGTACCTCTGTTGTCGGTATCCCAGTGAGCAGCCTCCGGAAGTGTTGCCGGGCTTGATACCTGCTTTATAAGTTCTCTTCTGAGCTTAAGAGAAGCTTCTATTCTGTCCATAATTGCCACATCATCAAAATTGGCATTAGTAATAGTTATAAATAAATTCAGTGTTATAAAATGGTTTACATCCTTGCTTACAGGCTTTCCTTCTTCTCTAAGTCTTGTAGTGATTGCAGAAAGACCCTTACTTACATACACAAGCACATCCTGTAAACCTGCAACTTCCGGATTCTTACCGCATACACCCATCTGTGTGCAGCCTTTATTGCCGGCAGTTTCCTGACATTGATAGCAAAACATCTTATTATCCATATTGAACCTCCTTGTCTTACAGTAGTTTAAAAATCATATACTTTTTACCATATGAGCAAGTCTAAAGCAGTACGGTGTTTCTTAAATAGGCTAATATCATAGGCAACTAAGCCGAATGTTATTTGCAAAAACCATACTTTAATTTAGTGAGCTATATATAAAAAGCCTCTTACTTATCTAATGATAGCAAAAGGCTTTTTTTATTTCCGTAACTTGTGTTACTATATTTATAAATTTTCCAAAGCTTTAATATTTTTTATAATAATATGTTTTTTATCAATCTCTATAATTCCCTCTTCCTGCATCTTCATAAGTTCTCTTGAGAGCGAAGGTCTGGCAGTATTAAGAAGATCTGCCATCTCTTCCCTGCCAAGTCCGGATATGCATCTTTTATCCCTATCCATATTTTGAATAAGAAACATGGCGATTTTTTGCCTCAGACTTGAGCAGGAAAGTATCTGCACCTTTCTGTTAAGATAATAGTTCTTAAAGGCAAGGTCGGAAAGCATATTTCCCAAAAATACTTTATGATAATCTTTACCTTCTTTAGAGCCTTCAAAAAGATAATCTTTAGATATTTTCAAAAGCTTTACCTTGGAAGCCGCCTTGGCATAATGCTCATAGCCCTTATTTTCAAGAAAGAGAAACACCTCACCGAATATAGCACCGACAGTATTGAATATAGCTACTATACTTCTTTTACCGTCCATAGAATCACGGCAAATACTGACCGCTCCGTCTATAAGCACATTAATATGCTTTGCCTTATCTCCGACATGGAAGATAGTTTCATCTTTTTCAAATTCTTCTATATTAAAATCACTGCTTCTTAAACAGCTTAATATCTCGTCTTCATTAAGCCCTATAAATAATTTTGTGTTTTTTAATTTTTGTGCTATTTCTCTCATAATATTTATATTTCAAAAATCAAATCGCCGTAACTTGGCATAGGCCAGTATTCTTTATCTACAAGCATTTCAAGTTCATCCACAAAGACCCTTAAATCCTTCATTATCGGCACTATCTGCCTGTGGTAGGCAAATGCCTTTTTCTCAATATCAGCTATAGCTGATACCTCCTTGACTCCTTCATCAAGCTTATGGAAGCTCTTTCTTGCCAAATTATGCAACTTAACTATTTTTTCAAGTATCTTTGTTTCTTCTTCAGGTTCTACATCCAAATCAAGATCTCTTACCGCCTTTATAGACTTTGCAAGGTCTCCGCTGTACTTCATGATCGCAGGCAGCAAGGACTTGCCTGCCATATTAAGCATAGTTTTTGCCTCTATATTGATAGCCTTTGAATAAGCCTCATACTCTATCTCAAGCCTTGCCTCAAGCTCCGCCTTTGTAAATACATTAAAGTCTTCATAGAGCTTTACTGCCTTTTTGCTGACTATAGCGGATATAGCCTCTACTGCTGAAGGTATATTGGGCAGTCCTCTTCTTTTTGCCTCTTCAACCCATTCTTTAGAGTAGCCGTTACCGTTAAATATTATTCTTCTATGAGCTGCAAATGTAGTCTTTACATAGTCATGCAGTGCCATTTCAAAGTCAGGGGCAGCCTCAAGCGCATCAACCGCCTCTTTAAAACTTTCAGCCACGATAGTATTAAGTACTACATTGGCAGAAGCTATTGATTCGGAAGAACCCAACATCCTGAATTCAAACTTATTATTGGTAAATGCAAATGGGGATGTTCTGTTTCTGTCTGTAGCATCTTTTTCAAAATCAGGTAAGGTATTGACTCCTGTTTTTAATATTCCTCCCTGTATGGAATGTGTAGCAAGTCCCGTACTGCAAAGCTGATCTATGACATCTTCAAGCTGCTCACCGAGAAATACCGAAATGATTGCGGGAGGTGCCTCATTGGAGCCGAGTCTTGCATCATTACCCACTGTAGCAGCCGTTTCCCTTAAAAGCTCGGCATGCCTGTCTACAGCTCTTAAAATGCAGGCAAGCACCAGGAGAAATTGCATATTTTCATGTGGCGTAGCTCCCGGATTTAACATATTTATTTTGTCATCGGTAATCAATGACCAGTTATTATGCTTACCTGAACCATTAACTCCTGCAAAGGGCTTTTCATGTAACAGACAGTGTAGATTATGGTTGAAAGCCAACCTTTTCATGGTTTCCATAACAAGCTGATTATGGTCGGTGGCAACATTTACCTGCTCGTATATAGGCGCAAGCTCATGCTGCCCCGGTGCCGCTTCATTGTGCTGGGTCTTTGCCGGAACTCCCATTTTCCAAAGTTCGTGGTTTAAATCATTCATAAAACGGGCAACCCTGTCTCTTATCGTTCCGTAGTAATGATCATCCAGCTCTTGCCCCTTGGGCGGCATAGCACCAAAAAGCGTGCGTCCCGCATATATTAAGTCCTTACGCTTTAAGTACATATCCCTGTCTACGATAAAATACTCCTGTTCCGCACCCACACTCGGAACCACTCTTTGAGATCTTTCGTTTCCAAAAAGTCTAAGCAGCCTTATAGCCTCTTTGTCAATAGCCTGCATTGATCTAAGAAGCGGTGTCTTTCTGTCAAGAGCCTCTCCCTTATATGAACAAAATGCTGTCGGTATGCATAAAGTTATACCTATGGCATCCTTTCTTAAAAATGCAGGTGAGGTACAGTCCCAAGCGGTATAACCCCTTGCCTCAAAAGTAGCTCTAAGCCCTCCTGATGGAAAACTTGAAGCGTCGGACTCACCCTTTACCAGCTCCTTTGCAGAAAATTCCAATATAACCTTTTGATTTGAAACCGAAGATATAAAACTTTCCTGCTTTTCAGCTGATACTCCCGAAAGCGGCTGAAACCAATGTGTATAATGTGTAGCCCCCCTTTGTATAGCCCATTCCTTCATACCGTGTGCTATTACTCCGGCTATGCTTCTGTCAAGCTCCGCACCGTCTTCTATTGTCTTTTTAAGCTTCCTATACACATCTTTCGGAAGATAGGTAGACATAGCCCTGTCTCCAAATACATCGCAACCAAAAAATTCATCTATACTTTTTACTTCGCCCATAAATATATTATCCCCATTTATTTATAAATAGGCTGCCGCACTAAGATCGGAAAATTATATTCTCCGATATGCTAATGCGACAGCCTTTTAAATTCAATTAACGCTCAGTTACGCCTTACCGACTGAACCGAACAATTCCATCTTTTCTTTTACCATATCTACTATGGCATTAAATCCCGGTGCAAGAAGCTTTCTGGGATCGAAGCCCTTACCTTCAAGGTCTTTTCCCGCTTCTATATACTTACGGGTTGCCTCGGCAAATACAAGCTGGCACTCGGTATTTACATTGATTTTAGCAACACCCAGACTTATAGCCTTCTTAATCATATCAGCAGGAATTCCGGTACCTCCGTGAAGAACCAAAGGAATACCGTCAGTCTTTTCCTTTATAGCCTCTAAAACTTCAAAGTTAAGTCCCTGCCAGTTTGCAGGATATTTACCGTGTATGTTTCCTATACCTGCTGCAAGGAAGTCTATTCCCAAATCAACTATTTTCTTACACTCCTGGGGATCTGCACACTCGCCCATTCCTATAACACCGTCTTCTTCACCGCCGATAGAGCCTACCTCAGCCTCTATGGACATACCTTTTTTATGTGCGGCTTCTACCAATTCCTTAGTCTTTGCAAGGTTTTCATCTATAGGAAGATGTGAGCCGTCAAACATTATTGAAGAAAAACCTGCTTCTATGCACTTATAGCAGGTATCATAAGTACCATGATCAAGATGTAGGGCCACAGGCTGTGTAATCTCCATCTCTTCAATCATAGCCTTAACCATATCCGCTACTGTCTTATAACCTACCATATAGCTTGCAGCACCTGTAGACACTCCAAGTATTACCGGAGAGTTAAGTTCCTTTGCAGCAGTAAGTACAGCCTTCGCCCACTCCATATTATTTATATTAAAATGACCTACTGCATAATGCCCTTCTCTCGCCTTTTTAAGCATCTGTGTTGCAGAAACTAACATATACTACCTCCTTAAAATTATACCTTCAATTAAATAACATAATGTTTTATTGAGTAAAGCTTACGATTTTCTCAAATATATATAAAGCCAATTTATTATAGCATAAGTATAGCTAACTAATCTACAATAAATTTATATAATAGGTTGAGAACCTATATAATTGATTAGCTATTAGATAATTTACAGTTCCCATAACTTACATAGAACTGTTGTAGCCTTATACAAGTATATCTTTTACCGTCTTTTTCATATCGGCAATATCACATTCTAGATTATGTCTTATGTCAGCATTCCTTACTTCTTCAACCGCATTCGGTATTTTTACTTTGCTAAGCTCTTTAAGTTTCTCAACACTTTCCCACTCACCGCTTTTCTTACCTTCTATTGCAAAAACTACAGACTCGGCAAATTTGTAGGGGCTTGCCGTAGAGGCTATTACTGTCTTATGCTCATCATTAACAAGCTTTTTATATTCGGAATAAGAAGCGTAGGCTACTGCCGTATGTGTATCAAGTACATAGCCTTCTCTTTCATATACGGACCTTATAGCCTTTCTCTGCTCTTCTTCACCTGCATATAAGCCTACAAAGTCGGATAAAAAGGCTTTCATCTTCTCATCTATACTGTATTCACCTTTTTCTAAAAGCCCCTTCATAAGCTCTTTAATTTTCCCACTGTTCATATCTGCCGCAAGGTAAAGCAGCCTTTCTAAATTGGAAGATATAAGTATATCCATTGAAGGAGAAGAGGTCAGTATAAATTCTCTTTTTTTATCATATACTCCATTGTTAAAAAAGTCATACAGCACCTTGTTATCATTGGAGGCGCACAGGAGTTTATTGACAGGAAGCCCCATAAGCTTTGCTATGTAAGCGGCAAGTATGTTACCGAAGTTTCCTGTAGGCACGCAGATATTAATAAGCTCACCTTCCTTTATCTCTTTCTCTCTTACAAGCTTAAGATATGAATAAACATAATAAACTATCTGAGGTACGAGTCTTCCTATGTTAATGGAATTGGCACTGGACAGTTGAATATTATTTGCTGATAGATAATCTATAAATTCTTTATCATTAAATATTTCCTTTACTCCGCTCTGTGCCGCATCAAAGTTTCCATGCACTGATACTACATGCGTATTAGCCCCCTTTTGGGTAAGCATTTGCAGTTCCTGTATCTTGCTCACTCCGCCCTTAGGATAGAATACTATGATCTCAGTGCCTTCTACATCTGCAAAACCTGCCATAGCGGCCTTTCCGGTATCACCGCTTGTAGCTGTAAGTATTACTATCTTTTTATTTATTTTGTGCTTTTTCATAGCTGTGGTAAGGAGATAAGGCAGTATGGAAAGAGCCATATCCTTAAATGCAATGGTACTTCCATGGAAAAGCTCAAGAAAGTAAGCATCTTCAGTCTTTTTAAGCTCGCATATATTCTTTGTATCAAACTTATCATCATAGGCATTATCTATGCAATATCTAAGCTCTTCTTTGCTGTAATCATCTAAAAAAAGCTTCATAACCTCATAGGCTACATCTTGGTAAGAACTTTCTTTTAAACTGTATAGATCAAAGTCAAACTTAGGCATTCTCTCAGGCATAAATAAGCCTCCGTCTGCTGCCAGACCCTTTAGTATAGCCTCTGAAGCTCTGAGCTTTTCTTTTCCTCCCCTTGTACTGCTGTATAACATATATTCCATAAATATTTCTTATCCCCTTTCATTCTACTTATCTTTCTTCCATAAGGAAAATATATTTTTATGTCTCAAATCAGTATTATAAACGCTTAAAACCACTAAAATCAATGAGATAAATAATTGTATTGTTAAAGTCATGCGTATATTATGCATGCTGAATATATTTTCCGGATCAATCAAGTATATACCGAAGTTATTAAGCACATAGTTGTATTTGCTGATATTATAAAGATTTAGCAAAAGCAGGCTTACCGGACTTATGAAAAACATATTCTCAAAATTATACACACTAAGCAAAATCAAGACTATAAGTACCACATATACCACCTCTATGGCTATACTGCTTTTTTTGCATACCGATGAAACAAATATACCTATAGCCGCAACATATAATATGCTGACTGCATAAGAGGCTATCAGTGTAATAACCTTATCAACACTTAAAGTTGTATAGATAAGACTTATAAGCTTTACAGGCAGTGTGGTTATTACAAAAAGACAAACTGTATGTATTGCATAAAAAAGCTTACCTAAAACCAGATCTTTTGCCTTTAATTTTGTTGCCATCAAAAGATACAGGCTTTGAGTCTCTCTTTCCGTACTTATCCCGAGTGCGGTAAATCCGGGAAGTATTAAAAATATAAAGGTAAAATCCATGCATAAGAGTATCATAAAAAGATTAAGAAAATCATTATAGTCTATGCGTGCATTCAAAGCCGCATCCGATATATACTTATCTATATTGCTCAAGGCAAACATAAGTATACTTAGGTTAAAAATACCTACTGCCAAAGCTATTCTTATATTTTTATTACTAAGCTTTAAATCTCTTTTGTATATAGGGTTAGTAATCATTTTCTATAATAATCCTCTCCTTATTACTTGCAGTAATATCCATGAAAAATGTTTCAAGCTTAGCCTCTTCTCTCATAAACTCACTTACGGGTATGTCTTCGGCAACAAGTTTTTTAAGCAAAGCCGCCTCATCCCTCTTAGTTCCCGTAAATTTAATAAAGAAAATACCCTCTCTTGCACTTACATGTCTTACATTTACATCCTCTTTAAATATCTTAAATGCCTTGTCTTCATTACCCATTATTCTTATCTTTATAGGATTCGTATTATTAAACTTATTAAGTATATCGCTTAAGCTGCTTTCTATTACCATGTGCCCATGATCTATAACACCTATATCGGTACAAACTTCCGATAACTCAGACAGCATATGTGAACTTATAAGTATGGTTCTATCCTCAGAGTTAAGCTGCCTTATAAGCTCTTTAAAACTATAATTTGTCTTGGGATCGAGTCCGGAAGTAGGCTCATCCATAATGATAAAGTCCGGATCGTTAATAAGTGCTCTGGCAAGAGACAGTCTTTGCTGCATACCTCTTGAAAGACTGCCCACTAAAGATTGCATCTTATCATCAAGTGAGAGCATCTGCAAAAGTTTTGTATACCTTTGCCTTGCCCTCAAGCCCTCAAATCCGTAGCAGGAAGCGAAAAACTCCATATACTCTTCTACGGTTATATTATAATGATAGGCAAAACTGTCGGGTATAAATGCAATTTTTTCTTTTATACCTGAGTATTGCTTTTTCATATCCATATTATAGATTTCTATATCTCCGCTGTCAAAACTCAGTACCCCCGAGACTATCCTCATCAGTGTTGTCTTACCTGCACCGTTTTGCCCCACCAGACCGTAGATGCTGCCTCTTTCTATATTCATATCAATAGCATCCAGTGCTTTGAGTTTATTATATGTTTTATTTAATCCTCTTACTTTAAGCACTACCTCAACCTCCCCGATACACTCAACATAGGCAAAGCCACCATAACGCTGCTGATATCTACATATCTTATAGTCATTGTATTTGACGGAGATAAGTAAGGAGCCAATTCTTCCTTGGTATAAGTAACTACTTCATTACTTTTTAAATCATATCTGTTGGTACGATAATTAAAAAATGACATCTCTCCTTTAAATATCTCATATACATCCGGATCAACAAGATCTGATATTTCACCGGATATTTTTTCAAAATGCAGTTCATCTATATTCATATCCGTTCCGAGTTGATACTCAAGTATTACCGGATCAAGACCGTACATGGTATTATTTCTGCTGTCATACCCACCGCCTATTATTGCAGGGCTTTTGGCAAGAATCGATTGGTATGTACTGCCGTTTAAGCTGTTACTGAATTCCACATCGAAAGAAAGCAGATTTCTGCCTGAATTTTCTATATTCTTATCCTTTACCATATAATCCATTTCATTATCGTCAACAAAGCCTATGATCCTCGCATCCGAATTATAACCCGAATGATACAGATACATATATAACATTATAAGATTGTTTTGCTCCAACCTTTCAATATACATATCCCCCGAACCCTTGTTATAATTTTTAAGTCCAGTAATCAGATTGGCAACGCTGCTGTTGTAAATTATAGGTACGGTATAGACCTTGGTACCGCTTATATCCTTCGGCACTTCCGGCTCAAGATCTCCAAGCAGTATAAGTTTGCCGAACATAATAATTGCTGCATTTTTTATAGCACAGGGGCATTTGTTGGTCACTGTTCCGAAAATCTCGTCATTATACAAAGTGATAGAGCTTTCTATACCGTACTTCTTCGTATTCTCACTTAATCTGCTAAGTCTGAAAATATTATCAAGCAAGGGACTGTTTGAATTTATATTAATAGTGTTTTCATCTTCTTTATAACTTATAGTTACATCTGAGTTTTCCGAACTTTTAACATCACCCTCATAAAAAGATACCGGCACTATGTTATAGTCTCCTACAATATTTATACCATAAGGTTTGTCATCCGTACTTCTTAAGTTAATATACACTTCCTCAGATATGGCATTTTCACTTACATCGGTTATAGCCGCATAGTTATAAAACTCACCGTGAAACCTGTACTTATCATAGAGCATATATATAAATACGGAAAATAATAAGGTAAATAAAATTACGATATTTCTATAATGGATCTCCATATGCAAATGTCTTAACATAAGGTAGAGTATGGGGCCTATAAAAAATATGTAGGCAAACATGATTAATATAGTAAGCAGTATTGACGGTAATTTTCCTACTAAACTAAGATCTTTTACCGGCTGTAAGGCATAGAACAAATCGCTGCCTAAAAAGTTGGCTCCCATATTCTCAATATTCTTTGCACTTGCAGTCCAAATCTTTGACAATATCTTTGCCGCATAATCACTATGCCTGTTCGCATAATCTTCCACCTGAACAAAGTCATAGGCGGATACCACTACAAAGCCATGTACCTTGTCCGTACTGCTAAGCAAAGGTATATCTCCGTTTACAAGTATATTGCCGCTGTGAAGCTGAATATCTACACAGTCAAGGCTGACTATGTTGTTGCCGGGGTCTTCTATCTCTAGGCTATAACCCATATCAACTTCATAAGTTCTTGCTTCTTCGTACATATAATCAAGCAGCTCCGGTGCGTACCTGCTCAAAACATCATCCGCTCTTTTGCCGGTTCCAAGAAGCATTATACCGCCTTCTCTAACCCACTCCATAAGCGCTCTTGACTGTTTATCAGACAGGTTCTGCATGCGATAATTACTTATAAGTACTATATCCAGTTGTGAAAGACCTGCCATGTCTTCCGGAAAGGTTTGAGTACTTAAATTTATTACCTTTGAAATATTAACACCTTTATTTACCGACACATTATCAAAATAACTTAAACTGTCCGGAGTATCACTTAGTACTCCTATAAAGATTTTTGATATTTCAGTATTATAATCAAGGTCTATATCTTTTTTTGCTACTAAAGTATTAGCTTCATCATATACTTCCACAGAAAGTGAGGATGCATTCCTGTCCACCGGAATATAATAACTTCTTCTAAAATCCAGAGGATCATCTTTTTTAATTTTAGTTATATACTCATAACGGTAATTTTCTCCTGAAAGTGTGGCAGTCTTTATTAATACCTTACCGTTAAAATCCTTTTCTCTAACATACTCTATGTTGATCGGAACATATCTTCCGGATCTTACAGTTCCGTCATATGAAAAGCTTATATTTATCTCGGACTCTTTTTGCATAGAGTCTTCAAGCTTGGTACTGCTTGCAAATGCCAAATTTGCATATTTATATGAAAGGCATGTCATACATAACAAAAATAATATTGACAGATATAACTTCTTATACATAACCAAAATTTTCCTTATTCATATCCAAATTCACTCTTAAGCTTACTATAAAGTGTGTTCCCTCCAAATCACTTTTCACCTCTATAGTTCCGCCGTGAAGCTCCACTATGTTTTTTGCTATGGCAAGACCAAGCCCTGTCCCTCCGGTCTTGGAAGATCTTGACTGCTCCAAACGATAAAATTTCTCAAATATAAGTCCTATCTCATCCTCCGGTATGACCTTGCCGTAGTTGATTACAGATACCTTTACTATAGATGCTGTGGCAGCTATCTTAACATTGATTTCCTTGCCGTCAGCTCCGTACTTTATAGCATTTCCTATCAGGTTTTCAAAAAGCCTTGCCAAAAGATTGGGATCTGCCGTAATTATAACTGAATTTAAATTGGATTTTAAGGAATAAGCCAAATTATTATTTGAAAAACTCGGATAAAACTCATCCATAAGCTGGGTCAGAAGTTTTACCAAGTCAACCTTTGAAAGGTTTAGAGCTATTTTTCCATAATTAAGTTTGGTAAAACCGAATAAATCTTCTATAAGCTTTTGCAACTTCTTCGCCTTGGTATATGCCACCTCGGTATAATTTATTCTGGTTTCTTCTGTCAGATTCTTACTCTTTGATATAAGCTCCAAGTAGCCTATTATGGATGTAAGCGGAGTTCTAAGATCATGTGCTATGTTAGTTATAAGCTCATTCTTGGTGCGCTCGGACTCCCTCTCTCTCTCCATAAGGGCATTAAGTTCTTTTATCATATAATTTAGGTTGCTTGCCATATCTGAAAATTCATTATCATCCTCTACCTGCACATAAGTATTTAAATTGCCTTCGGCAATTGCCCTCATGGCATCGGATAACTTTTGTATATATGAAAAAGAACGCCTTTGTAATAAATAAAATATAGCTGTAAATAAAACAATGCCGAAAAGCACAAAGAATAATACAACAACAGTCTCAAAATGGACTGCTGAAAACACTAATTCATTTTGAGACTGTTTCATATTGGAATATAATGACATACTCACTATAACATTTACAAAAAATACTTCAAAGAGCATTGTAATTACTAGACTATATATAATATTGGCAAGCACTCTTGTATGAAATTTTTTCTGTCTGTTACTTTTCAACCTTGTATCCCACTCCCCATACTGTAGTTATTATCTTATCTACTCTTTCATCATCCTTCATTTTGCCTCTAAGTCTTCTTATATGAACCATAACTGTGTTATTGGCTTCATATACCTTCTCATTCCAAACTTTTTCAAAGATTTCATCTGTTGAGAATACCTTACCTGCATTACTTGCTAAAAGATAAAGTATATCGAACTCTATAGGAGTAAGCTTGACTTCTTCATCATATATGATTACTTTATGGTTATCCTTATTGATCGTAAGTCCTTTTATGCTTATCTCATTTTTATTATTCTCCATATTATTAGGGTTGAATTGTGTATATCTTCTAAGCTGTGACTTTACTCTTGCAGTAAGCTCAAGAGGATTAAAAGGCTTAGTTACATAATCATCCGCACCTGTTCCAAGCCCAAGTATCTTATCAAGATCTGAGCTTTTAGCACTTAACATGATTATAGGAATATTTTTAGTTTCTCTTATTTTTTTACACATTTCCAGACCGCTTATCCCCGGCATCATTATATCAAGAAGTGCCAAATGTATCTCTTCTTCCTCTAAAATCTTAAGCCCTTCTTCGGCATTCTCAGCTTTAAATACTTTATATCCGTCACTAACCAAATGTATTTCAACCAATTCGGCTATCTCTTTTTCATCATCTACCACTAATATATTAATTTGCGACATACAAAACTCCTCTCACATCTTATTATAATTTCTATACTAACACATACTTTAAAAATTTGCCTTAATTTAGTTTAAAAATTTATATAAGTTTATATAATAATGTGCTAAGACATAGTATTTGTACTGCATTATATTTATGTCTGTTCTTTGATTTCCATACTCCCATAACACCGGTTATTGTATCACAAGTATCTATTTTTTTGCTACCTTAACCCACCGTCTAAAGCCGGTGGGTTAAGGTAGCATTATTTCAAAAAATAAGTATATCAAAAACAATGAATGTTTTTCTGAGTGTGTACATCAAAAAACATAGGCGTAGTGGGGCTACGCTGAGGATTTTTGATGTTTATTTGGTATACTTATTTAAGAAATTATGCAGTACAATCAAGCAGGGAGGCTTTGGCTACATACCCGCTCTCAGGGCGGTACTTACAACAAGGCGATAGCTTCCTTACACCGCCACTGCAATAAAAAAGAGGCTTATCACCTAATTAAGGTACAAGCCTCTTTTATTATAAATATTTAGAGTTTGCAAAATATCTTAACTAACCTACTATCTAATTTTACATTCACTGTATTCCAAGCATTAAAATCAGTTAGCTTTATAAATTTTTACTGGGCACTCGCAAAGCCTTCTTTTTTAATAAGTTCCAAAGCCTTATCAAACTTTGCGGCATTTACCAGTACTACAGGACCTGTACAGCCCATGCCTCCCTCTGCATAAATACCTGCCTTCCAAAGCATCTGCACAGCATCATCTATATCCATAACATCCACTCCCGAGATCTGTTCTGTAACAGCCTCTTTGCTTGGAGCTTCTACCTTAGTTTCTGCTGTCTTTGTTTCTTTTTTAGCTGTGTATTTATCTATAACCGACTGCCAATTAAGTTTAGCTAAGCTTTGATACTCAGTTTCTGCATATTTTTCAATATCTCCGTTTGAAATATCAAAAGCATACTTTAAGGCATTGGCAATTACAGGTGCTCCTGAAGCCCTTGATATAATAAGTATATTACGCTTAAATCCTTCTCCTACTCCGGGACCGTAGCCGTAACCGCTTACCTCATATTCTCCGCCGGAAGTAAAGGATGAGAACATCTTCATAAGCACATTGCCTGTAAGTGAGTCCGTAACCATAACATCCGGGGTTCCGAGCAGTAAATCATTTCCACGCATAACTACACCGCCGTCTGCTCGTTTAGACTCTGAAAAGTTAATATTATATCCTAAAGCGGCAATCTCTTTCAGGATCTTTTCCGCTGTTCTCGCACCGTCAAGGTTGAGTATACCGAGACTCGGATTTTCAATTCCCAGAGACTTTGCCGTAATAATACCTGCTATGGCATTTTTAACCATGGCTTCCACTCTGTTACTTGATGAAGTTCCCGTAGTCGTTGCCAGTATAAGCTCTTTTCCCTTAGCAGGTGTTGATACTCTTCCTACTGTAGAAACTCCTATAGGAAAGTTATAATGCATGGTAACACAGGCTGATATCTCCTTAGAATCAAGCTTTTCTTCCATTACCTTATACATTTCTTCTTCGGAGTTCACCTCATAAGTTAAAAGTCCGGTATCGTTCTTTTTTCCTATCAATGCTATATCAAGTTTAGGATACAGCTTTTTTGCAAGTAAAGCACCCTCAAGCAAATTGCCCTCTCCATGCTCACTTCCAAGTGTAGTCAAAGCCACTCTTTTTGCAGGCGCAAATGAACCGCTTTCTATCGCATTGGCAATATCTTCAAATACCTTTGCTATCTGTTTGTTCATAAAAGCACCTCCTACTGTCCGAAGTTTTCAGCAAGTTTTCTCATGGCTTCAGCTATCATCTTCTTAATTTGCTGCTCATCTACCTTGCCCGCTTCTTTTTCAATGCCCTTGTTAGCTTCTATCATACAGGAGACTCCGTCAAAAAGATTGGTCATTCTTCCAAGGAAGAGTGAACCCTTTCCTACTATCATAACCCTGTTATAGTCTTTTGCTTTAAGCTTTTCTATGGCATAGCCGATGAAAGGAGCGCCTGACGGTATATGTCCCTGTGTAGGTGCAAAACCGAAGGTACCGTATGTAGTTGCAAATGAAGCAAGCTGAGCTTTTTCAAGCTCTCCTTTTTTAACTGCAAGTGCCGCTATCATCTTATAGTTAGCTTCCGGAACATCTCCCGCACCTGCAAGTTTAGTTATGTCCGGATTTTGCATTTCTACGGAATACTTGTCTACATCCGTAATCTTTAAATTTCCTTTTTCAAGAGGATGAGCAATAAGTGCCATCATAACCGCCTGAGGTGAAGAACCTGTACCTACTGTATGTCTTCCTATCAAATCCGTGTTAACATACGGTGATACACCGTCATCTTCAGATACAAGTATTGCAAAGCCTCCCAGCACATCTTCAAGTACAGGGGCACCCTTCTTGATATGATCCTTTGCATTCATACCAAGCTTGGCAGTTGCACCGCCTGCCACTATGGCAACATTCTTATATGCACCTGACTTTACCAAAGAAGCTGCCGATATAAGTGCATGTGTAGGTGCAGCGCAGAATCCTCTAAGGTCTGAACCTGTAGCACCTGTAAATCCGCAACACTCCGCTATAGACTTGGCAAAGTTTCCTCCGCCTCTTTGGTTCATATCTCCGCAGGCTTCCTCAGAACACTCTATAACATACTCTATTGAAGCAGGATCTATGCCTGTTACCTTTACCAGGTGTCTTGCTGCCAACACTCCTGACGCTTTAACAACCAGATTCTCAAACATTACATGTGCGGTAAGGTTAGGGTCTACATCATGTGCTCTTTTAACACAACCTACCAACTTACCCTCATGTTCTATAGGTTCCGAATGTTCTTCGGAAACCAACTTTTCTATAACCTCACTGTCTTCGCCTTCTTTCAAAGCGTTAACATCCGCTTCGGTAAATATAGGATCTGCTGCAATTGCTTCTTTTGCCTTAGCTGTAAACTCTTTATTAAGCTGAACCAGGTCAAAAGTATCCACTGCCTTCATCATAGCTATAAACTCAAGCTGAGGCTGGATCTCTCCGAACTTTCCGTATCTTGAAGCACCTTCAACCTTTTTATCATACCAAGGTTGAGCATAGGCTGCCAACTCATCAGGAAATAAATTGCCTATGTATGCTTGATTTGGCGGATATGAAACAACGTCTTCATAGCTTCTGAAATGCTTTTTAACCTCTTTTAGAAACTCCGAATCCGGATTGGTTTTAAGCTCTGTTTGTGTGGTTGTTCCATTGTTGTAAATCATGTCGGGGGTATGTACAAGTATATAACTTGCCCCCTTTAGTACTGCCTTTGGCATAAAACACCTCCTGCACTGCTTTTAATTAGTCTTCAAACACTGTTTGTTCCTGAACTTCTGTCTCCAGTGCCTTAAGTGCCTTCTCCACTAATTTCTTTCTCAGGTTAAACTCCTCTTTTGCATCAAGCTCAGGGTTACCCAGAGGGTGTGGGATAGCAATAGTTGGCACTATCCTGTTAGCTCCGACTGTTAAAGAGATCGGCACTACTGTACACATATGTACTACAGGTATTCCCGCTCTTTCGATCTCCTTTACCATCGTTGCACCGCAACGTGTACAGGTACCTCAAGTAGAAGTCAGGATAACCGCGTCAACCTGATTGTCTAAAAGATCTTTTGCTATCTCGGCTGCAAATTTCTTTGCATTCATAACTGAAGTACCGTTACCTACAGTCGAATAGAAAAAGTCATGAAGTTTTCCTATCTTACCCTCTTTTTCAAGTGCTCTTAAAGCATCAACAGGAACTACTCTGTCTGCGTCCTGATTAGCATATACAGGGTCATAACCGCCGTGAGCGGTTTCATGATCCTTATCGGTAAGATTATCAAAGCTTGAGATGTTGTATTTTCCATATCTTTGTGCAGAAGATGACTCTATTCTGTCAGGGTTACCCTTAGGTACTATACCACCTGAAGTAACGATGGCTATCTTTGCCTTGCTTATATCCTTAACAGCAGGGTTAGGAGCCACTCTGTCAAAGTTAGGCATAGGATATTCTGTTGTAAACGCTTCGCCTTTAAGCTTAGCCACAAGCATATCCACAGCTCTCTTTGAACCTCTTTCCTTCGCAAACATATTTACACGAATACCTCTTGCGATATATCCCTCGTCTGCCGGCAGTCCTATCTCTTCCTTTGCTATCAGTTTTTTTGCAAACTTAGCTATAGCCGGGATTGCCTTTCTCATACCTGCTGCAGAATCTGAGGTTCTTACTATGTAAATGTTTTTCTTAAATACATCTACTCCGGGGTTTTCATCATACATAGCTGTAATAGCCGTAATACCCTTTTCAACAAGTAAGTTACATACGGTTCCGCAAGCCATACCGTATCTTCCGGCATTGAATGCAGGTCCCGCAATTACCATATCAGGCTTTTCCGCCTGAATAAGAGAAAGGACTTTTTCACTTGCCGCCTCAAGATTCTCATTAAAATAAGAGTCTCCGCACACAATAGTAGCTACAATTTCAGCCTCTTCTCCCAGACTATTTTGCAACTGCACACTTATAGGCGGAAGCTTATCAAGTTTTATCGGTTCTTGACCGGCGAATTCTTCTCCACCTATTCCGGCATAGAACTGGTTTATATAGTGAACCAATCTTGTTTTTGCCATTTTATCGCCTCCTAAAATTAATAAAATTAAACACTTTCGTTTCGTATATTATTCATCTCTTCGATAATGCTGTCTACATCCAAAACCATTTCCATCATACCTATCTGCTCTTCGTATACTTCCGGATCCACTTCATTCTTAAACTCCGGTTCTACTGCATGGTATACTGCAAGTCCCAGTGCCACACCTGCAAGCGGTCCTGCGAAAGTAGGATCACCTAAGGTTACTGTTTCTGCTGCCAATCCGGCAGCTTCGGCTTCTGCTGCACCTATAATAACCATAACGTTCTCGTTGCCGTACTTATCAGCGGCATCCTTAACACGTTTCTGGTTCTCAAGGTCCATAGCGCCTGCAGCGGTTCAGACAAAACATTCTGTTGAGGCGTAGATTATCTCTGCCGGTGTTCCCTTAAGGCACTCTTCTATTGCCTGACCAGGGATTCCGTCTCTATCGCCTATTATTATTACTTTCTTTCCTTCTAATAGACTCATAATATTCTCCTTAATTACATTGCTTTATTACTTTTAATTTTTTAACTTAAACTTAGAAAGTCCTTGCTGTAAGATAAGCAAATCCGACTTCTGAGGTAGCACCTGTAATAGCCTGTACCTCTACCTGTATACTTCCGTCTTCCCTGAGAGAACCTGCAAATCCTCCCGCAATCTTATCTACAAACTCTGTATGACCTATAACCTTATCCATCTTAGGCAAGTCTACGATCATGTTGGCATTACCGGCGGTTACACAGGCATCTGCAGCCACATCCGCATCTGCAAGAGATTGAGAAGCTCCGTCTCTTCCTGCATACTCATCTGTTAATATTACTGTCTTGATACCCTTTGCAGTAATCTTCTTACAATTCATAATAAGGTCGGTGTCCGGATTACCGAATCCTTCTTCTGATATAATTACCGCATCAAGTCCAAGATACTCTGCAAGCTTTGCAGTCCAGTTAGATGATCTTTCCTTATCTGCCAGGTAGACGTTTTCATTGGTTATAATTACTCCAAGGAAATTATATTCTTTTCCGTGTAACTTATACAAATCATGTATTACCGGATTGTTCATGTGAACATAGCTTGGATTCTTATCACAAGCAGACACGCAGTTTCCTGAAACTATAGCTCCGTCCATAACTTCTGTAGGATAGATGATGGTGGGTACTATTTTCTTCGCATCAACTCCGTATACATAGGTGTCATGAAGCAGTCCCTGGGTTTGAAGCATATATACATATGCAATCTTAGGCAGATCGGGATACTCCGCTATCTGCTCACGCAAAGGCTTGGTCTCATAGGTATGCACTTCATCAGGAGTGATATCCCTTGCAGCTTCTCCAAGATACTTTGCTGTCTTAAAACCTACATATCTTATAGCTTCTTCGTGTGCATGTTGTAAAAGTCCGTCTACAACCTCCGCCTTTACTACCAAGTTGCAGGTCTTTGAAAACGGTGTGTACTCTGCTCCCGGACCCGACATATCTACAATACCCTCTTGGAAGCCTACTATCTTACCTGTAGTAACAACTGCCGCTCCCTTTAGAACATGTGTCTTTCCTTGACCGACTACATCAACCTTGCTTAAAACTCCCGGGAATATTCCTCCCGCTCCCTCCACTTTTACACGTGGCTCAATAACATCCTTTACCGGTGTTATTCTTGTGCTGTCTCCCGGCTTAGCTATAAAGAATTCAACACTTGCAATATGTTCATCTTCTTTCAAAAGCTCAGCCAGTTCTTCCTTATTGACATACAATACACCCTTGTCCACCTTGGTCTTATCGGCGAACTGTATATCATTTATGAAGATATTGCCTACTTCTAAACGCATTCTGATACCTCCTTTTATACTTAGGTCAAGGCAGAAGACAGAAGAGTAAATATTTACTCCGTATCTTACTGCCTCACCTTATTGGCTATCGCAGCATTTGCAAAACAAATCGACTAAACTGTTTAACACGTCAGTAACAGTTCAGGCAAGGCATTTGCCGGATAGATATATATACATAATATGACGAGTGAAAGCTTGCTTTCAAACGAAATATTATGTATATATATCTACTTACCTGAACTGCAATGATCTTAAACGTATTTTTTAATCATCGCTTCAATATTAGCTACTGTAGCGTCATCCTTTGTAAGTTCGTCAATCTTGCTTCCGTCTTTGTAAATTGCTATTGTAGGAAGACCTAAAACTTTCTCCTTTATGGCAAGTCTTCTTGCCTTAGCTGAATCAAGCTTTCCGAATTTCATCTTGCCTGCAAACTCCTCAGACATTCTTTGAACATCAGGCATTAAGGCTTTACAAGGCTCACAGCCCTCGCTCCAGAAGTCTACAAGTACATAACCTTCAGCCTTCAGTACTTCTTCCTCAAAGTTATCCTTATCAAAAATAATCATTTTGCTACCTCCTTAACATCTTTTTATATATTTAGTTCGAAATACACTGAGCTTTAGCAGCAATATATTCGATTTACTAAGCTATTCTATATCAAAGCATTTTTTATAAGATCCAGGTCTATTACCCTAAAATCTTCCAGTATACTTTCTGTCCAAAACGGAGTTTTTAAATCTTTTTGAAGTTTTTTATATACTTCTATAGCATTGGAGATAAGCTCCAAAGACAGGAGATCTAATTTCTTTTCCTTTTTTATTGCTATTGATTTGTATGGAGTTTCATTCGGCTTTATACTTCCCGATAAAGGATGTGTAAGCAAATGGTAGTTAAGCTGTACCTTATCTCTTACCGTATAAAGCACATCTTTATAATCTCCATCTATGTACAGAACTTCTATTCTTTCTTTTTCGAAGAAATCTCTTACTTTTTGATTATTAGTTATAATTATTGTATCTTTATTCATTTTACCAAATATCTCTCGAAGTTTTAAAAAGTTACAAACTTTACAAAAAAATAAAGAAACCTCGTTGCCGAGATTCCCTGTCATCCAGAGTGTTGTCAAAGTAAGGTATGCTTACCTGAGAATTTCATCCATGATTGGCATTCAAAGACTTGTCCCTTCGGTGGCTCTATACGCACTCTCCCCAACTTGTCATACAACCTAATATATTAAGTTTGTACTTGTATATTATTATAAAAGTTACAAAAAGTCAATATGCTGTTTGTTAAAAAAATATTAAATTGAATTTTATAATTTAATTAATCCCTCTCAACCCTTATATTACTTCCCTCTCTCGTCTTTTCAATCAGTATTTTTTGAGGTATGTTGTCCTTTAACTCCTCTCTGTGGCTTATTATACCTAAAAGTTTATTGCTACCTGAAAGACTTAACAATATATCCATGGCGTTTTCTATGGACTTTTTGTCCAAAGTGCCAAAGCCCTCGTCAATAAATAAAGCATCCATTTGAACTCCTCCGAGGTTGGAAGAAACCGTATCCGAAAGCCCAAGCGCCAGGCTAAGTGATGCCTTAAAACTCTCTCCGCCCGACAAATTTCCCACCGGTCTTCTATGCCCCGTGTAATTATCCAAGGCTTCCAAGTCCAAAAAGGTATTACTTCTTTTACCGAGTGCATCTTTCGTTCTGTATAGTTCATACTGTCCCTCACTCATAGGAAGAAGTCTTCTGTTGGCAGCCCTTATAATAGCATCAAATCCTGCTGCCTGAACATACTGCTCCAAAGTTATCTTACCGTTTCCGGTCTGTCCCTTGACCAGATTATAAAGCCTTTTGCATATATTATACTCTTTGCCAAATTTTTCCAATTCTATGCCTTGTTCTTTTATATTCTTATACTTTTCATTATTGGAGTCTATCTTAAAACTTATAGCACTTACCATACTTCTCATAAGAGCTGCTTCGTTATTTTTAACTTCAACACTCTCTTCCAATTCTTTAATATCAACTTTTCTTTTACCCTCGGCATCCTCTCTTGCCTGTATAAGTTTACTTTCATTGACACTTACACGCTCATTAAACTTGGCAATCAAGTCTTCTTTACCTGAGATATCCTCTTCGGATAAAGTAAATTCCCTGATTTCTTCCAAGGAGTCAAAATCATATTGATTTAATAAGTCTTGTAGTTTTTTTGATAATTCTTCTTCATCCGCACATTGTTTTTCAAAAGTTTCTTCCATCGTGCTTATTTTAGCCTTTATTGCGGCAACTTCCCTTGCGGCCGTATTCTTTCTTTCTTCCCACTTTTCAATTTCATTTATAATGTTTTTTGCCTCATTATAGGCTTTGTCCCTCGCTTTTTCGGCACTCTCCCAATTATCAAAACTTAGCTTTTGCAAGCTTTCCAAAGTTCCGGTATTCTTTGACAGGATATAATCATTATCTTGTATATCTTTTAGCAATAACTCTTTTTGCCTTAATATCTCTTTCTTTTCAACCTCTCTTGCCTGTTCGAGACCTTCCTCCGCTTTTTTCAGTTCTGCACACTGCTTTTTTAAAAGTGCCGCAAGCTTCTCATTATCATCGTTCTTACACTTAAGTTCATCTCTTAAACTTATAAGCCTTGTTGATATTTCATCTGTATTTTGAGGTAAATGATTACTGCTTTCAAAAAATTCACTCTTTATACACTCTGCAAACTCTCTTTTTAAGCCCTCTTCTTTTTCAAGCAATAAAGCATTTAAGCTTTCCAGCCCGGTTAATAACTTATTTTTATCTTCTTCCAACTTTTTGGCTTTATTTTGCAGCTGCTTAAATTCTTCCTCACTAATTGATACCTCAGGAAGAGTAGCCGGATCGGGGTGGTGAGTAGAACCGCACACCGGACAGCTCATACCCTCTTTTAAGACCTTTGCCAAGATTCCGGCTCTGCTGTACTCAAGGATCTTTTCGGCATTTGCCCTTTCTTTATCCGCCTCATCAAAGCTTTCCCTTGCACTTTTATAATCCGCCTCGATTTTAATCTGCTGATTTTGGCTCTTACTTATATCCTTAAGCCTTAACTCAATAAGCTTTATTTTTTCATTCAAATCATTAAGTGCCTTACTTTTTATAAGCACATCCTTATATTCTTCGGGCTTTGACTTTAGGTTTTCATATATATTTTTTAGGCTTTCTTTCCTTTCTTCCAATTTTGTTTCGGATAGGTCTAAGCTTGCTTTTTTTAAATCAAGGTTTGCTTTTTTCTCTCTAAGAAGTTTTATTTCTTCTTTTAATCTATCCCTAAGCTTATAATCCTCTTTTTCTTCCTCTATCTTTTGTGCTTCTCTTTTTTTATTTTCTGCAAGTTCTTTATTTTGCATACTGTCTGTAAGCTTTGACTTTGCCTCTTCTTCACTTGCCAAGTTTTCTTTGAGCTGCTCTTTTTTACCTTTTATGCTTTCATCTGTACGGCTTTTTTCTTTTTGCTTTATGGTCAAATTTTGATAAACCGGTGCAAGTATTCGTGTTGCAGTTTTTTGTTTGGCTAAAAGACTTTTAATGCTTTCTATTTTAAGCTTTTCTTCTTTTAGCTCCCTTTCTTCTTTTTCAAGAAGCTCAAGACGCTCTAAAAAAGCATTATTAACTTTTGCCAAAGTAAGTTTTTCTTGCTCCTGTTTTAAAGCCTTTTCCGCTTCTTCACATCTTAGCAAGCAAAGCTCTAACTGCTCTTTATTTTCCTTGTTAATATTTTGAATCATCTCAAATAAGCCTTCGAGACCAAATTCTACTCCCCCGGCTGATATTTTTTTACTTAACTCATCAAATTCGTTCTTAAAGACAGATTCATCTATAAGTAAAACATCATTAAAATACTGACTGATACTTATCTCCTTTTTGCTACGGCTCTTATTTGCCACATCCATACGATCTTTTAGCTTGAATTCAACATTCCTATAGCAGGTTGTTGAAAAAATTGTACGAAGTATATCTGTTCTTTCGTCTGTCTTTGCATTTAAAAGGCTTAAAAATTCTCCTTGAGCAATCATAGCTATTTGCTTAAATTGTTTCTCATCTATATGTAAAAGCTCATAGACTGCCTTATTAACATTGGAAATGCCTTCTATAGGAGTTGCATTTTCTTCATAAAAACATGCACTTTCCTTTTCCTCTATTACTCCGCTTCCACGCTTTTTAGCCCTTTCATAAGGCGGAGTACGGAGTATATGGTAGTTTTTTCCCTGATGTGAAAAATAAAAATCAACAAAGCTTTTAACATCTTCCTTAGCGTACTCGCTTCTTAAATTCTTGGTATCACGATAACTTCCGCTGACCGTTCCGTATAGGGCAAAGCATATAGCATCAAAAATAGTTGTTTTACCTGCACCGGTATCTCCGGAAATCAAAAATAAGCCCTTTTCACCAAAGTCATCAAAGCTTATTTCAGGCATTTCTTTAGCATAAGGACCTATTCCACTTATAATTAACTTAATCGGCTTCATTTCCTACCCCCGCTTCTTTAGCCGCCCACTTCATAATCTCAAGCTCTTCTTCACCCATATCACAGCTATACATCTGCATATAGAAATCCTTGATCAACTCGTCAAAGGTCTTATTTTGAGTAATTCTTGTTATATCAACATTCTCGATTTCTTTTGTATGAGAATTGTCATAATCTATCTTTACGGTGTTGGGATAGTACTCCCGGAAAATCCCCATAGCATCATTTACTATATCTTCATTTGTCAAAGTTGCGTATATAAAGTCATTTTCCATGCTTATATTCTTTTTATCCAAAAGATTTTTTATATTTCCCCTTAAATGTCTTATATCACGCATAGGGATCAATGGAGCAAATTCTACCAAAACTTCTCCCTTGTCTTTAAAAGTAATAATCGGCACCGACTTATTATTATTAACTTCGCTAAGTGAGTATTTTAGGGGCGAGCCGCAGTAACGGATATGTTTAAGACCTACTGATTGTGGCGAATGTATATGCCCCAGAGCCACATAGTCAAACTCTGCCAGACTTCCATAGCCTATTTTTTCAACCATTCCTACATTATGTACGCTCAAGCCTTCGGAACCGGCAATCTCAGGATCGTCTTTGCCTGCCACAAACTGATGAGCCACAAGAATATTTCTTTTCCCGACATCAAAATCCGAGTGTTTAATTATAGTCCTTACTGCCATATCATAAGAGTCAATTTTTTCCTCAGGGAAAAAGTGCTGAACCTGTGAAGCTTTTACAAAGGGCAAAAGGTAAATATTAAGCTCTCCGAACTCATCATATAAGCTGTATTTTTTAAGTATTCCGTTGAATTTCGAATTAATGTAAATGTTATTCGATTCAAATAAGGAGCTGCCGAAATTAAGTCTTTCATCAGAGTCATGATTTCCGCTTATCATGTAAGTTTTTATACCGGTCTCAACCAGCCTTTTTAAAAAATAATCTAAAAGCTGTACCGACTTCTCCCCCGGAATAGCTTTGTCATACACATCTCCTGCTATCAAGAGTACATCAACCGACTTTTTCTTTATTAAGTTAAGGATTTGTTCCAATATGTACCTTTGATCTTCATAAAGGTCAAAGTCCCCTAAGGACTTGCCTATATGTAAGTCCCCCAAATGCATTATTTTCATAGAAACTCCTTGTATCTTATTTAAAACTTATAAATATTGTTTTAAACAAGATTTTCTACTTATAATTTATATACTGATTATTGATACATTGGCAAAACATCCGCCAAACGGTATTTTAGCATTCCATCTATAAAAGTCAATCAAAACAAGTTAAAACACAATGCTTTTTAGTAACGGAGTAGGCAACATAAACAATTATAAATATATCTACACAGAACTAATCTTTTGTAACAGTAGTGTTGGCGGGGGATTAAAAAAACTCCGTATAATTCAATCTTTTTAGCGGTTAACCCTTTTGATAAAGCAAGGTACAAATTCCACAGACGAGGACTTGTCCAAAGCGTCAGTCCACCATGCTTTTTGGTATAAAGCTAAGTTCCGCAGTCTGTGTGAATTTGTCGAAGCTTTGAGAAAGGGTTGCGGGTATGATTGAATTATATGGAGTTTTTTATAAACTAATAACAACAAACTATTATAATTGTTTATGCTGGCAACTCCCATACAAACAGATAATTGATGAAATAGAAATTCAGTATAAATTCAATCACATATCATTATAAATTCTGACTATTAGTAAAAAAATCTGTTTTATACCATCATATAAATTACAACTTATTCTGTGATATATTTTTTTGCACATAAAAATATATGATATACAAGAAAATATAAAAAACAGCTCTAAGAATTGACAATAAAATATCAAATAACTTTGGTGATTTTTCATAAAAATTTTACGAGATTTATATGAAATAATACATATTTACAAAATGAGCCTTATTGACTACAATGATACTACTTAGACATTACAATAATTTTATATAAAATTACTATAATATTATTATAGGGTTAAGGATGGAACGGTTATGTATGATTTGTTTATTTTAGGGCAGATATCAGAGGATATTAATATTGATTATGACGGTTTTACATTGCATGAACTTGGAGGTGCGGTTGTATATTCCGGTTTTGCAGCCGGCAATATGGGACACAAAGTGGCGGTTCTTCCAAAATCTAAGGACAGTAAGCAAGTTGACGAGGTTTTTTCTAAAGCAAAGAATGTAGATGTATACCATGCTTTTTCTCCTACCAATACATCTATAAAGAATCAATATCATACAGCTGATAAGGAAAAAAGAACATCGGTTGCCATATCAAAGATAGAGCCTTATAAGACCTCCGATATTCCGAATATTGATACAAAGATATATCATATAGCAGGCTTGATGAGCGGAGATTTGAGTGAAGAGATAATAGAATATGTATTTAATAAAGGTAAAATTGCATTGGATGTGCAGGGCGTTCTTAGGCATATGGATAAAGACAGTATGGAATATAAGGACTGGGAAAATAAGTTGAAATATTTACCTATGGTAGATTTTCTAAAAACAGATGCTATGGAAGCCATGATACTTACAGGAACAGAGGACAGATATGAGGCTGCAAAAATACTTGCAGACCGGGGGGCAAAGGAAGTAATGATTACACACAATACGGAAGTAATCGTTTATAAAGACGGTAAAACCTATGCAAAAGCTCTAAAGCCTCGTAATCTTTCGGGAAGAAGCGGCAGAGGAGATACCTGCTTTAGTACATATATAACTGAAAGACTTAATAGTTCGATAGATGAAGCGCTACTTATTGCCGCAGCCACAGTCAGTTTAAAAATGGAAAATCCGGGACCGTTTATGTATGATCGCTTGGAGGTTGAAAAATATATTAAAGAGTTTTATTTGTCATAAATTATTATAGAAAGCGGTAGAAGATATGAAACTAAACTGTGTAAATGTAGGCTACGGAGATGCCTTTTTATTTCAATCAGATAACTTAAATATACTTATCGATACCGGCAGCGGTTTAGAATCTGAGTATGAAGGCTATGAAGAAAGAATAAATATAGTCAAGTTTTTGGAAAAGGAAAAAATAACTCACATAGATGAATTAATACTTACACACATACATGAAGATCATGTGGGAAACTTAGATAGCATTATTAAGTCCTTTTCCATATCAAGGGTGTGGATTCCCAAAGATTTTGAAAAAGTTAAAAAAATTGAGTTCATTGAGGATAAAGAGTTTAAGAAAAACAGCAGTAAATTATTTAGCAGGGCGTTAAATGAATTTGCACAGGCTTTAGACTTTTTCAGAGAAAATAATATTAAGGTCGAGACTTTATGTGTGGGAGATAAAAGAAATATTGCCGGCATAGATGTGAGCGTACTTGGAGCAAGTCCTGATATTACAGATAAGTTTTTACAGTATTATAAGAGCTTGTATGAGTGTAAAAATTTTGATCGGGCACAAGCATTAGTTGAGCAAATGGATGCTATGTCCAATCATACGAGCTTGTTACTAAAACTTGAGTATAAGAGTCTTAAGGGACTGTTTTGTGCCGACAATATACCTGCAAACTGGTCTGAAGGAATAAAAGAGTGCATAAAAGATATTAACTTTATAAAAATTCCGCATCATGGTCAGCTTGACGCAGTAGATGAGAGGTTTATGAGGGTAATGCCGATTGAATTTTGCATTACGACAGCCTCATCCGAGAGAAGGTATAACAGTGCCAATCCGCAAATATATGAACAGCTTAAACAATGGGCAAAAGAAGATGGAAGAGCCATTAAGGTGCTGTTTACAGATCCTTCAAGAGAGTATGAGTATTTAAAAGAAGTTGAGTATGGCAATAGAAGTATTGAATTTGAAATAGATGAAGCTATGGCTTACAGATATAAAAAATAAAAAAGGGAGGAAGAGTTATATGTGTAAAAAAGCCTTGATAGGTTTATTAGTGGGATGTGCGGCATTGTCACTTTTCGGCTGTAAAAAGAAAGACGAAACATTCCCGTCAAAACAAGTTACTATTATTATGCCTTGGTCAGTAGGAGGAGGTCCCGATACTATTGCGAGAAAGGTTGCTTCTTACGGAGAAAAGTATCTGGGAGTACCTGTAATTGTAGAAAACCACACCGGCGGTTCAGGAACTGTTGCAATGAGTGATTTTATGGCTAAGGATTCTGACGGTTATACCATGATAGTAAGCAACGGACCGCTTTTTTCATTAACACCTAATTTTATACAGGGAACTAATTATAAACTTGAGGATATAAGTCCTCTAATCGGTATGAGACAGGTGGAGTTTGTAGTATTAAGCAATCCTAAGAATAGCGGCATTTCCACATTGGAAGACTTAAAAGAATATGGAAAGTCAGGAAAAACAGTTAAATACGCAACTACAGGCGGACCGGGTAATGACAGTTTCACTATGATAAGTGTACTGTTTGAAAAACTCGGTATTCCGGCAGAAGCGGTTCCTTTTGACGGAGGTCAGGAAGCTATCAATGCACTTGCCGGCGGACATGTAGATATTGCTATAGGTTCACCGCCTGTATATCGTGAGTATGTAAAGAGCGGAGAGTTTGCCTGCCTTGGAACCTTCATACCTGAGGGTATTGATGTAGAAGGAATAGGCAATATCCCTTCATTTAAATCACAGGGAATAGATGCCGAATTTGTAGGAATGGATTATTTTGCGGTTCGTTCCGATTTGGATGAAGCAAAGAAGCAAATCCTTATTGATTACATTAAAAAAGTCTATGCCGATCCTGAATTCCAAGCCTTTATGAAAGATATGGGAATGAAGGCATGGGAAGCGGATGAAAAAGAAATTATTGATGAGATCAATAAACAAACTGAAGATATGAAACAATATATCGAATTATTAAAATAAGAAAAGAGCGTGATTGTATGAGGACTGTAAAGATAAGTTATAATAATGAAATTATATCGGGCGGAATATTTGCAATTATTTCAGCAATTTTGTGGTTTTTAATTCCATCACAAATACAAACTGCAGAAAAAAGTGTTATTAATGCGACTACAGTTCCTCAAATAGCCATAGGAGGGTTGTTTGTATTCTCTGTATGTTTATTCATACAGGGAATAAGACTACCTAAAAAAACGGTATTAATAAATAAAGAAGCATTTTCATCTATTGGCTGTAGGAAAGAGTTGCGAACTTTAATTTTTGCACTGATGTTAATAGTATATGGCATATTGTTCGGAATAATAGGATATATTCTTGATACCATATTGTTGGTGGTCGGTATATTGATGTTTTATAAGAGTAAAAAATGGCTTTATTATGTTATAGCAATAGTTACCGTGTTTATAATTTATGGTGTATTTACTTATTTTTTAAATGTAAATTTACCAAACTTGTTTTAGGGAGGAGTACAGTATGGAATGGCTGGGATCAGGATTTGAACTTTTATTCCAATGGCAAAACTTATTGATTATTCCTATCGGGCTACTTTTAGGTATAGTTGTAGGAGCAATACCGGGGCTTACATCTGACCTTGGAATTATACTTTGTATTCCGCTTACCTACGGTATGGAGCCGACTACAGCCATACTTATGTTGCTGGCTATATATTGCGGAGGAACTTATGGAGGCTCTATAACAGCTATCTTAATCAATACTCCGGGAACTTCCGCCAATGCCGCAACCTTGTTTGACGGATATCCGATGACTGAAAAAGGTCATGCTTTTAAGGCTTTGAAAATGGCATTATATGCATCCACCATAGGAGGGCTTATAAGTGCAGTAGTGCTTTTAGTTGCCGCTCCGCAAATAGCAAAAATCACCTTGCTTTTTGGACCGGCGGAGTATTTTGCACTTTCAATATTCGGTCTTTCCGTTATTGCCGGAGTTTCCAATAAGAATATACTGAAAGGTCTTATAGGAGCTTGCATAGGTATATTTGTTTCAACCATAGGAATGGATAAAATAAGCGGAACGGTAAGATTTACCTTTGGAAGCATTAAACTTACGGCAGGCATAGATTTAATAATAGCCCTTATAGGATTGTTTGCGATATCGGAAATAATGATGAAATCACAGTATGATCCTGAAAAAGATATGAAGGTTGCAGGTAAATTCTCAAAGGATGTTATTACTAAGGAAGAATACAAAAGATGTAGAAAACCTATAGGTATAGGCTCTATTATAGGTTGCATTATAGGAGCCACACCGGGAACCGGTGGCGGCTTGGCAGCATTTATTGCATATAATCAGGTCAAACAGGCATCGAAACACCCCGAGACATTCGGAAACGGAGAGATAGAAGGTGTTGCAGCCTCAGAATCAGCTAATAATGGTGCTTGCGGTGCAACTATGATTCCTATGTTAACTCTAGGTGTACCGGGAGACGGTGCTACCGCAATTTTGATGGGAGCCTTTATGGTGCATGGTATGGTGCCGGGACCGACACTTTTTAAAGAAAGCGGAAATATCCTATATGCAATTATGTTCGGACTTATCATTGTAAATATTTTTATGTACTTGATTGGAAATGCCTTAATTCCTTTCTATGCAAATATTACAAAGTTACCATATGAGCTTTTGGCAAGTATTGTGCTCAGTATGTGTATAGCAGGAGCATTTTCAACAAATAACAGGGTTTATGATGTTATGATCATACTGGTATTTGGAATACTTGCATACTTTCTCAGAAGAATGGACTTCCAACTTGTTCCGATACTTTTGGGAATTGTACTCGGACCCTTGGCAGAGGTGAATTTCAGAAGAGCCTTGGTGCTTTCAGACGGCTCTATGGATATATTTATTAAAAGACCTATATCACTTGCATTTATTTTAATTGCAGTGATTTCCATAAGCGTATTTATGTTCAAAGAACTTAGAAGCGCTAAGACCGAGGAAAAGAAAGTAAATGATTAAATAAAAAAATTGATATTATTAAGCCTGAGAATTAAAGTTAAAAACCAAAATATAATGCTAAGTCGAGAATTAAGCTATGGCTTAGCATTTTTATTTTTTATTATAAAAAATATGCTATAATAATATTTTTAATACATACAATTATATATAGTGTAGTGTATCATATATTTGTTATAGTTTATTAACAAAGTAGCAATAGGGCTTGATATCAAAGGTACTATACAGTAGTAGAAAGGAGGATATAGTGCTAAGTTCAATATACCAAATATTTCAAAAATCCTCACCCGTTTCAGATATAATAATCCCTGTGGCATTAATGCTTTTTTCGGGCTTTGCCTTAACAAGGGTAACCAAAAGACTTCGCCTGCCGAATGTTACGGCATATATAGTTGCAGGTATACTTATAGGTCCCTACTGCCTTGATCTGGTCAGTATGAATATTATCGAAGGGACTGATTTTATTGCGGATATAGCTCTTGCATTTATAGCTTTCAGTACAGGAGAGTTTTTTAAGTTCTCAACACTGAAAAAGAACGGAATAAAGGTCTGTATTATTACTTTTTTGGAAGCTGCTATAGCCTCTGTGCTTGTATTTATATTAAGCTTTTATATATTAAGGCTGGGGCTTAGCTTTTCGATGGTGCTTGCAGCCTTGGCATCGACTACCGCACCTGCCTCAACGGTTATGACCATAAGACAGACAGGGGCGAAGGGAGACTTTGTCAATACCTTATTACAGGTAGTTGCACTTGATGATGTATTCGGACTGGTTGCCTACAGCATAGCAATATCTGTAGCCATATCTGCAAAGTCAGGAAGTTTTAGCCTTTCAAGTGTTATAAGCCCTATCATATTTAACCTCTGTGTACTTGTGATTGGAGGCTTATTCGGCGTGTTTATGAAATTGCTTATGCCTAAAAACCGTTCTACCGACAATAGGCTTATTATTACAATAGCGCTGCTTTTTACCTTTTGCGGTATCTGTGCACTACTGGATGTATCACCTTTACTTGGCTGTATGTCAATGGGAACGGTTTATATCAACATTACGGATGATGATAAGCTTTTTAAGCAGGTAAATTATTTCAGCCCGCCGATATTATTGATATTCTTTGTGCGTTCAGGGCTTAATTTTAAGCTTGATATATTATTAAGCCCTAAGGCATCCGGTGGCGGAGCGTCATTGCTTGTCATAGGTATATTATACTTTTTGGTGCGTATATTGGGTAAGTATGCAGGGGCTTTTTGGGGCAGTGTTATTGCAGGAAAAAGCAAGGAGGTAAGAAACTACTTGGGACTTGCTCTGATACCCCAAGCCGGTGTTGCCATAGGACTGGCAGCCCTCGGTGCAAGGATACTTGGAGGCGACATGGGCAATGCCTTACAAACCATTATTTTAGCCTCAAGTGTGCTTTATGAGCTTATAGGTCCGGGCTGTGCAAAACTCGCCTTATATCTTTCAAAGTCCTATTCCAATAAGCTTGAAGACCTGACTGCGGAAATAGAGATACCGGAGGAGAAAAAGCAGAGCGAACTGGAGCTTTTAATAGAAAGAATACAGGCTATACAAAGAGAACTTCCCAAGCGAAACAGTGCCATCTCAGAGGAAGAAGCCGCATTTACAGAGGCTGCGGAGGAGCAGTATAATAGCTATGGAAATCCGCACATGATAAATGAAAGATAAGGGGTAGGATATGATTAATTCATTTATAGAAAGTATAAGTAAGACGGTGTATCTTGCAGCTGATATCAGTCTTTTATCGGTGGCTTTGCGAATTGCGGTCGCAGTTTCACTTTCTTCAATGATAGGCTGTGAAAGGGCAAGTAAAAGACACTCGGCAGGGCTCAGAACATTTATACTTGTATCATTTGCTTCTACTATTGCCATGATAATGGACTTGTTTTTAATGCACAATACGGAAATGAGCTTACCGGTTTTATCGGCATTTGCAATACTTAGTATATCAATATTAAGCAGTAAAACCATACTTTTCAGTTCAAGAAATCAAATCAAGGGACTGACAACATCTGTGGCACTCTGGTCTTGCGGACTTATAGGACTGAGTGCCGGTGCAGGACTTTATATAGTAAGTGTAGTTGCATTTACCGCACTTTGGGGCATACTTTTGTATTTGCCGAAGCTTGAGATGTACCTAAAAAACAGGTCGAATCATTTTGAGATACATCTTGAATTAAAAAACAAAGAAAATTTACAGGACTTTGTAACCACTATAAGAAGACTTGGACTTAGAATTGATGATATAGAGTTTAACTCAGCCTATATAGGTTCGGGACTTAGCGTATATTCGGTAATATTTACAATAGACAGTAAGGAGCTTAAAAAATATAAGACGCATAGTGAGATAATACAGGCTTTGGCTACTATTGATTATATATATCATATTGAGGAGATGAGATAAAATAAGGGGAGGTACGCAGTGATAGTACTTCCCTTATTTTATCCAAGGGGTAATGAGGCTTAGATATATTTTATCCATATATATAGGCATAGGGCAGGAATTTGTCTGTGCTATGCATTGTAGTCTCATCGGTGATATTGTATAATTTTTCATAAAGACAAATAAAAAAAGAGGTATAAAGATTTATGTTTTTTAATAAACCTAAGCAAAATACGCAAAATATGCTTGAATCAAATGCTACATTAAAGTATTCCATGATTTTTTATTCTTTTATTATAGGCATACTAAGCGGTCTTATAATAGTTGTATACAGAATACTGGGAGAGATACTCCTAAAACACATGGTCAGCATTTATAATACTGCAAAGACAAATCCCTTGCATATGGCAGGAGTTTTTGCCATGCTTATAGTAGCTGCGGTATTTGTGGCTTTTTGTGTAAGAAAAGAGCCCGATATATCCGGTTCGGGTATACCACAGGTAGAGGGAGTGGTTACAAGGAGGCTTAAGACTAATTGGTTAAAGGTGCTTATATATAAGTTTTTTGGAGGTATTACAGCACTGGCAGCAGGACTTTCAGTAGGAAGAGAAGGTCCTTCCATACAAATGGGAGCGGCTGTAGGTGCGATTTTGTCTAAAAAAGCCGGCAGAATGGATCATGAAAGAAAATACCTTCTTACAAGCGGTGCAAGTGCAGGACTTGCAGCGGCATTTAACGCTCCCTTGGCAGGTGTAATGTTTGCACTGGAAGAGGTGCATAAAAACTTCTCACCGGTAGTGCTTCTTTCAGCCATGACCTCGGCAGTTACAGCGGATATGGTGGCAAAATCGGTATTTGGCATAGTGCCTGCACTTGAATTTAGGACACTTAGTAAGATGCCCTTAAAATACTACTGGTCTTTGGCAATACTTGGCGTGCTTATGGGACTTAGCAGCTTTGTATTTAACCATGGAGTTATAAAGGCAAAACATATTTATAAAAAACTGCCTGTAAGTATAGAATTTAAGATCATGATACCCTTTATCTGTTCAGGTATTATAGGCATGGCTTTGCCGGTGCTTATAGGAGGCGGGCATGCCATTATAGAAGAATTAAGCTTTGCCAAGTTTAGTATATTGACCATACTTACATTTTTAATAATAAAATACTTATTTACCTTTGTATCATTCGGCTCAGGAGTTCCAGGAGGAATATTCTTTCCGCTGCTTGGACTGGGGGCAATGCTTGGAAGTGCTTTCGGCTTACTTTGTGTAAATTATCTTAACATACCCAAAGACTATCTTCTTAACTTTGCAGTACTTGCCATGGCGGCGCATTTTGCAGCCATAGTAAAAGCACCTATTACCGGAATCATATTGATATTTGAAATGACCGGCTCTTTTGAACAATTACTGCCACTTTCGGTAGTAGTATTTACCGCAATGGTAACCTCAGACTTACTTGGAGTTGAGCCGGTATACGATATGCTTTTGGAGGATATACTGAAGAACAAAAAAGAAGCTAAGGGTATTAAGGAAGATGAAACTATGAAAGATAAAAAGACCTTACTTGAGCTTTCGGTGCATTTGGGAAGTAAGGTTGAGAATAAACCGGTAGCGGAGCTTGACCTGCCTAGTAACTGTCTGCTTGTATCGGTGCAAAGGGGCTCAGCGGAGATAATTCCAAGAGGTAATACCAAGATACTTGCAGGAGATATGCTTTTGGTAATGGTCAATCAATCGGAGTCAGCCGCCATGCTTGAGTATATGACGGAGATTACAAGTGAGGTGTAGTGTAATAAGCATGACAATTTAGTACTGAAGAATTTTATTGTTGAAAATAAAGACTTTATAAGTTCAATAAAATTAATCCAAATAGAAATGCGAAATATGTGAAATAAAAGAAAAGTATATAGAAGGAATCAGAAGATGAGTAATGAGATGATTATTTACAGTACTGGAGGCAGAAAAGAGAAAAATTAATCTGAAATTGGAAAAAGCTACAATATGTATAAGCACACTTTTAGTATAAGAAATCTTAGATTATAACCCCAAAATCCTTGTAGAGTTCATATTTATGGGACCTACAGGGATTTTTTATTTGTGCAGAAGGTATTTGATATATTATACCTGTATATCTAAGCTACCCTAACTCTAACATTTTAACTACTTACTGTTTAAATCCGGTTGACAAATTCTTTGCTTACTGCTAGACTATAAATAAACAGACCGACCGTCAGTCTAAAAAGGAGATAAGCTTATGAAGAGTAAAAAAGAACAAATTTTAGATATGTCCTTCTCTCTTTTTCTTGAAAAGGGATATGATAATACTTCTATCAGCGATATTTTGAGTAAATTGGATATTGCAAGAGGAACTCTTTATTACCATTTTGAATCTAAAGAGGCAATTATGGATGCAATTATAGAAAGAACGGCAAAAAAGATAGTAGAAGAGGCAAAAGGTATTGTTTTACAAAAGGGCTTATCGGTACACGAAAAGATTTTTTTATTGTTTTACGAGTCCAGTATGAGACGTCTTTCCGGAGGAGAGCTTATGATTGATTACCTCAATCAACCTCAGAATGCACTTTTTCATGAGAAGAGCAACAGAGCATTTATTCAAAAAATATCGCCTATATTGGGGGATATTATAAGTGAGGGTGTTAAAGAAGGTATATTTGACAATGCCTTCCCTTATGAGAGTGCGGAGCTTATTTTGGCTATGATCATGGGATTTATGGATGTGCCTTATGAAAATACCGATGCGAATGATCCGGAGCGCCGTATGGAAAGTCTTTTATACAACATGGAGCGTATGCTTGGTGCAAAAGAGGGCAGTTTTGCCAAGTTAAAGGAACTGTCTTTATATGAAAAGCGAGGTGAAAAAGATGAGTAGCGGTTATAAAAAGTTTTTATTATTGTGGGGAGCAAGCCTTATTTCTGCAAGCGGTTCAGGTATGAGTTCTTTTGCACTGGGTATTTTTATGTATCAAAAAACAGGGTTGAGCACTATGACGGGACTGATGATCTTAGCAGGATTTTTGCCGGGGCTTATATTTTCTCCCTTTGCCGGAGCTTTGGCAGATAGGCATGACCGCAGGGTTTTGATGATGATGGGAGACGGGCTGTCAATTATAGGTCTTTTGTGTATTTTATTTTCTTTACAGTTTTTGCAAAAAGAGATGTTGGTTGGAGGAATACTGCTTGGAGCGGCGATAAGCTCAGGATTTTCTTCCTTGGTAGAACCGGCATTTAGGGCTACAATATCAGATTTGCTAAAAAAGGAGGAATATACAAGGGCAAGCGGTATGGTACAGTTGATACCGGCTTCCCGTTACCTGCTGTCTCCCGTACTTTCAGGTTTGGTTTTGAGTTTTGCAGGTATTCGTATGGTTCTTATGCTTGATATTTTAACCATACTTATTACCTTACCTATTACTTACATTGTAAGAAGGGAAATGAGAGGAATACCTCGAGGTGAAGGTACTAAACTTGCTGAGGATCTTAGCTTAGGTTTTCATCTTATTTATGATAAAAAGGGACTTTGGCTCTTAGTTATGCTCGGTATTTTAGTTTCATTTTGTCTGGGAACGGTTCAGACTCTTATGATACCTATGCTGTTGCCCTTTGGCGGAGAGTCTTTTGCAGGCTTTGCTACAACTGTTTCAGCCTGTGGAATGTTAGTCGGAGGACTTATTTTAAGCAGATTCAGTATCAAAAAAGACTTTTCACATATTTTACAAGCTTCTTTGCTTGGAATGGGATTTTTTATGGCTGCATTTGCATGGGGTAATAATGAGATCGTGATCTGCGGCTTCGGTTTTTGTCTTTTTATGAGCCTGCCATTTGCTAATGCGGCTATGGATTATCTGGTAAGGGTCAATGTTTCTTTGGCTCATCAGGGTAAGGCATGGGGTCTGATAAGCCTTATTTCTCAGGCAGGTTATGTACTTGCCTATGCCCTTACAGGAGTAGCGGTTGATTTTATAATAAAGCCGTTTCTTCAAAAAGAGGGCAATGCTGCAAAGTTTGCTCTCAGTATGCCGGGGCAAGCAGAGGGAAGAGGTGCTGCACTTATGATTATTATTGCTGCTGTTTTTTTGATGTTCATAGCCCTTACACTTCCACGCAAGAGTGAAATCAGAGAATTGGAGGAAGAGAATGTATTGGAAATTGCTTAAAAACGACATAAGCAATAATTGTCTGCAAAGTTTTAATATAGCGTTTTTTATTGTACTGTCGGTTGCTTTTTAGCAGTTGCAGCTCAGCTTGCAATCCGCTTAAATACTTCGGTCAGTAACTTATTCAAAAAAGCAAAGACTCCGCATCTTTTACAGATACATACCAAAGAGATAGACAGGGAAAGAATGGAAGTATTCGTAGAATCACCCCCTGAGATTGAAGAATATCAGGTTTTGGAATTTCTTAATATAAAGAGATATCAGCAATCTCTCCGAAGAAGAAGCTGCAAAACTTCGTAGAGAATCCTTCGGCTTTGTATTCCAGCTACCTAAAATGGTTAAAAATCTCAGCATATTGGACAATCTCCTCCTTCCATCTACCAACTATGGAAAGAATAAGAAAGAAGTGCAGGCTAAGGCAAAGGAGCTTATGAATAGGATAGGCATTGGGCAAATCACAGGTAATAAGACTTCCGAGGCTTCAGGAGGACAGTTGCAAAGAGCCGGGATATGTCGTGCATTGATCAATGAACCTAAAATTCTTTTTGCAGACTAGCCTACCGGAGCTCTTGATTCAAAAATAGGTCAGGAAGTACTGGAACTTTTTTCTACATTCCATGCAGAGGGCAAGAGCATACTTATGGTTACTTACGATGTGCAGGTAGCATCAAGGGCTGAATGTGTACTTTTTATGAAGGACGGTCTTTTGGTAGGGGAGCTAAAGCAAAAAGCCGATAAAAAAGAGGGACTAAGGCAGATTCAAGAGGCGGTGAATTCTTTGTAGGAAAGGTAAAAATGGAGAACCTTAAGTGATAAATATTTGCTGTAATCGGATTAAGATGTTATACTTTAGCCTTAGGAAGAATGGCGGCATAACTGAAGAACTGCTTTAAATCATATATATTTTTGTTCCTTAAATTTGTGCAGTTACACTTTTGTTACACTTTTGTTGCTTTTTTGCGGGAGATTTTAATTAAGAGAACATATATAATCCTTACATAAACCCGGGGATAAAAAATATAAATGATAAGAATAAAGGAGAAAAATTATGAGACTTAGACATATTACAACTTCAGCTATTATGGCTGCCGCAATATTTATAATGCATATGCCTACAGCAAATGCTGCCACCGGAAACAACTTTGAGAGTAATCTTTATGAAACTGCCGTAAACGACCTTGACACTGATTCCTATGATAAGGAGTATATTAATGAAATTTTACATGGGAATAATTCACTTAGTGAATCTGAACGCCGTACTTTGACTGATGCATATAATAAAATTAATGACCTTCAGCGCCAGATTGACGGAATATATTCCGGCATAGAAGAACTTGAAAACAGGTTGTATAAAGATTTTGAAGCTCAGGATCAGGATGAAATTGAAAAAGAGATAAAAAACAGCACTAAAATAAGTGAAAATGAAAAGCAGGAGCTTATCGCAGGTTATAAAAAGGTAGATGAACTTACTGAACAGATAAATAAAGTGTATGATGTTAACAGAGAACTTACATCTGAGGAAGAAAGTAAAGTAAAGGAACTTGAAAATAAGCTTGATGAAATTTACAAAAAAAATGCTGAAATTGAAGATAAGGTTTTCGAAGATAATCGTATAACTCCGGTTCCGTACGATGACGATTCCGATACTTCAAAATAGGCTTATATTAATAAAAAATTGAAGTATATATAAGTATAGTTAGATATAAATCTTGGAGTAGCCATGGAAAAACTTATTTATGCAGCTGATGATGATGCAAATATATGTGAAATACTTAAGACCTTTCTGGAAGATGCCGGTTACAGGGTAAAGGTATTTAGTACGGGAGATGCGCTTTTTGAAGAATTTGCAAAAACGCCGTCAGATCTTGTGGTACTTGATATAATGATGCCGGGAAATGACGGCATCATTATATGCAAAAAATTAAGAGAAATATCACATATTCCGATCATACTTCTGACAGCTAAAGACAGCGATTTGGATTATATACTCGGTATAAACAGCGGCGGTGATGACTATCTTATAAAACCTTTCCGCCCATCCATACTTATTACAAAGATTAAGTCTATTTTCAGGAGAATGGATATGGAGAGATCAAGGCATGGTGAGTATGAGGATAAAGCAGCCGGTTTTGCCGACCTGTATTATGAGCCTAAACATCACGGTATTTTTTGCAACAAAAAGAATCTCGGTCTTACCGCTACGGAGCTTTCACTTTTAAAGTATATGATTCAGTCGGCAGGCAGTGCTATTTCAAGAGATGAGCTTTTAAATAAGATATGGGGTATAAATGCAGAAGTGGAAACAAGAGCGGCTGACGAAACCGTAAGCAGGATTCGCCAGAAAATGAGAAATGTAAAAAGCAAAGCTATTATCTCTACAATATGGGGATTTGGCTATAAGCTGGAGGTAAAAGAGTGAAGCATATTAAGATACTTATAGCCTCTGCAGTTTTTGTTCTGACATTTTTAGTTTGTACACTTCTGTTTTATGCCTCAAATATGGTAATGCATGGCTATATAAAAAATATGGCTGAAGATATCATTTTACATACTATAAAAAATGATATCTATTACAATTATAACGGTGAATCATATGAAGAAGCCGGATATAGTTTATATCCCGAGATTTTCGCTGTTGATTCTGAGTACAATGCGATTAATGATGATAAAAATATAAACTATAATTTTTACAGGGATAATTATTACTTTTACGCCGAGACGGATAAAAAGATTGTAGACTGGTGCAGGAAAAATACTGAAAAAGATAAAATAATAAGGGTTTTGGCAGGTAGCAGCAAGTATTATGTATATCAAAGTGTAGGAAAACTTGTTAAAAAAGAAGATTTTTACGATACAGTTCCTCCTGACAGTTCTGAGGAAGGCATTTCTGTGATCTGGATTATTTATGTTGATGTAACTTCGGAGGAGCTTATTATAAATAAAGTCAACAGCGTGCTTATATTTGTAATGCTCTTTTGTACCGTAACTGCAGGTTTTTTAGGCATTATTATAGGTAGGGCGGTAGAATTTAACCAGAAAAGGCAGAAAGAATTTTTTGAGAATGCCTCGCATGAGCTTAAAACCCCTTTAATGTCGATACAAGGATATGCGGAGGGGATTGAAACCGGAGTTGTAAATGATGTTCCTAAAGCTGCAGCGGTAATTATAAATGAAAGCACGAAGATGGCAGCTCTGGTGGACGAGATACTCAGTCTTTCACGCCTTGAAAGCGGTGCACTGCATATAAAGATACAGGAACTTTCATTGCGTGAGGTAATCTATGACTGTTTGTATGCACTTGAGGCTGAGTTTGCTAAAAAAGGTATAGCACTGGAGGAAGATATAAAGGATGTGTTTATTAATGCAGATCTTAAACAGTTTGAAACTGTGGTGGTAAATATACTTTCAAACACACTTCGTCATGCAGATAAATCAGTTAAAATAACTGCTGATGAAGAAAGACTTGTTATATATAATGATGGAGAATCAATATCAGATGAAGATATAAAACATGTGTTTGAACGCTTTTATGCAGGTAAAAAAGGCAGTACGGGCATTGGAATGGCTCTTACTAAGGAAATAATTAAAAAGCATGGCTGGCATATTACTGTTAAGGGGATTGCGGACGGTACACAATTTATAATTTATTTTAATAAAAAATTACAAAAAGGGAGCTTCCCAAACTAATTGAGAACCTTGTAAAAGATGGTAATTATGGAATGCCATATCTGAAGGAAGTTGGGACACGATCCTCTTAGACATGGAAGGTTTATCATCATAAAATCAATGGATTTAGACTTGACAGAATAGAATGGTTATCAGAATGTCTGCTGTTGTTAAAATAAAAACATATGATACACATAAATTCAGGAAGCAAGCGGATACTGTAAAGATTTGATGAAGTTAAAAAGTTGTGTTATATTAGTAAAATAGATAAAGAAGTATTTTAAGCGAATAAGCCTTGCAGGAGTGCCGGACTATATTCATACAAAGCAAGGAGAAAGTAAGAAGCTTTAGAGTCCTGCATACAAAACTAAAAGAGGGGTGAGGGGCTGTGGATGAAAAGAAAAAGAACAATAGACTATCTATGTACTGTCTGCTTATTTGGAATGTATTTATATACGGAATTCTAATATTTTTATTTGTGAATTTGTTAAAAAGAAGAATCAGCGGAGTAGCTGATAGTATAGAAGAATCAGTTTTCCTTATACTTATACCCGTATTCCTGATAGTAAATATAAAACCTGTTTTTCTTAATATAAGAAAGCTTTATTTTTCATATCAAAACGATACAGTAGACGAAAAATCGGAATATGAAGCTAAAGCAAATAGATATGCATTTATGAATATGTACCGAAGGCTTAGCATAAGGAGGATATGTCTGGTTTTATCATTGCCGCTTTTGTATCTTGTCATGTTGGCAGTGTTTTTGCCGATTGCAAGTAAGGGAGTGATTTCATGGAAGTTTGCACTTGAGCTTTTTTATAATCGCTCTATGCAGCTTGCATTTTTACCATTTGTATTAGTACCCTCATTAATCAGTTTAAGAATATATTTTGCAAGCAGGCATAATATTTATATGCTTATGCAAATTTATGACAGGCTATCGGTGGAGGAACTTGAGAATATTGACAGTATCAAAGAAAAACAGATGGCATATGTATTTACCAAGGAGTTTTTAATCAACTGGGACGGCTGCTTAAATATTGTGCCTCTAAAAGAAATAAAAAGAATAGAGTATGTAGGATATTTTTACTTTCTTATATATGGAACAAGGTTAAGGCTTAGCTGTAACAAAAAATATGTGATATGGTCTTACGGTCCTTCCGAGGCCGAGTGGGTAGAAAGAGGATTTCTTTCACCTAAGCAAAAAGCTGAAAAAAGTATATCTTTTAATATACAGCTGCCTCACTAAATAAAGATTGGAGAGATTAAGCGTTAATGGCTACAAAAGTAAAAGATTATTATGATGTTACTTATTTAGAAGAACTTGCTTCTAAAATTTCGGCTGTAACGAGTGAGTTTAATGAGAAGATATTTTTTGAACTAACTAAAAGTACAGTAGAAAGTTTAGAATTTAACCAAAGGCAGGAACTTATAGCGAAGGCTTTGTATGAGGCATTTACTGTGAATTATAAGCAGGTACTTATAATTTTTAAAAAGATTTTAGGAAAAGAGTTAAGAGGAAACAGTGGAGCATTTACAGAAGGTTGGTGGCTTTGGCCCTTTGGGAAATATGTTGAGATGTATGGGGATGAATATTTTGAGGAGAGCATAGATTTTAGCAAAGAACTGACCAAGAGATTTACTTCAGAATACTGTATGAGACCTTTGATCAAAAAGTACCCCGAAAAGTCCTTGGAAATACTAAAAGGCTGGAGCAAGGATGAGCATGAGAGGGTCAGAAGGCTTTCGAGTGAATGTTTGAGAATAAGGTTGCCATGGGCAAAGAAACTCTTTACCGCCTTGGAATATTTTGATGAATATTTTGAAATCCTCAGTAATCTAAAGGATGACAAGGACAAGTATATACAAAAAAGCGTAGCAAACAACTTAAATGATTTGTATAAGGAAGATGCGGATAAATTTTATTTTATAATAGATGCTTGGAAGAAGGAAAGCCCGAGTAAAGAGTGCGAATGGATCATAAAACATGGCTCAAGGAATGTAGATTAAGTTTATAAATTATAAAAGTAATCATAAGGTAAGTGTAGGATACATTATATTGACATTAGGTATGCTTTTACCTATACTGAACGAAAGTATTTTGTATCACAATAATAATTAAATATTGGAGGAAAAAAATATGTGGGATAATGTTCCGGGAAGAGCTTCTGGAGGAGATAACGAAAAGTATGTTGTATTGCAGGTAGTACTTACAGAGAAATTGTTTGGAACCGGTTCAGGAGTAACAAGTCTTACAAACCTTCAAACCGAGATCAACAGGCAAGCTGCTAAAGGCTACAGACTGCATACCATTTCGACAACTTCTTCAGGCTCCAAGGGATTTCTTGGAGGAGATAAAATTCAGGCTACCATGATATTTGAAAGAATTGATTAAATTTACAGAGGGTTTAATAACAAAATATTTTACATAATATGAAACTATGCTCCCGCCGTATATAAGGCTTAAATGCCTGATATGGTGGGATTTTTTATTATTAGTAGACTCAATTATTCACTGCCACATATTGTAAAAGGGCTCGTCAACTTTTGTAAAGTTTTAACATTTGAAGTATAATAAAAATCATAGAGTTTTACAGGTGTTAAAGGAGTTTATATGGATAATTTTATTGAAGAACTTAAAAAAGAAATCATGTCTGATGAGCAAAACCTTGAATTTACAAAAGAGGGGCAAAAGCCTTTATTTTATATAGAGGAAAACTCACGCATACTTATAGTAGGTCAGGCTCCGGGAGTAAAAGCCATGGAAAGAGGTAAATGTTGGGACGATCAAAGCGGTAAAAGACTTAGGGATTGGATGGGAATAGATGAGGATGTCTTTTACAACTCAGGTCTTATAGGTATAGTACCTATGGACTTTTACTATCCGGGCAAGGGTAAAAGCGGTGATTTACCCCCGAGAAAGGGGTTTGCAAAAAAGTGGCATGAGAGGATACTGTCCCATTATAAAAATATAAGTCTGAGTATACTGGTAGGAAGCTATGCACAAAATTATTACCTTGCAGAGCGTAAGAAAAAGACCTTGACCGAAACCGTAGCCGCTTATAAAGAGTACTTGCCGAGTTTCTTTCCTATAGTACATCCCTCACCCAGAAATATTATATGGCAGGCTAAAAATCCTTGGTTTGAGGAGGAGGTAGTACCGGCACTTAAGAAAGAGGTGGCAAAAATTATAGGTTAACAGCTGTGATTTATTAATAAAGTAGCTAAGATATTTTTACTATTACCAAAAAAGGTGTATAATAGAGGGGTAAACTTATGTTGCGTGCTACAATTATTATAGTAGCAGTTGTTTTAAGAAAGGACAAAAGTATGTCAGAGGTAAATGATAGGAAAGTGGCAATTATAGGTTGCGGTTTTGTAGGTTCAAGTTCAGCCTTTGCTCTTATGCAAAGCGGACTTTTTTCAGAAATGGTATTAATAGATGCTGATGTAAACAGGGCAGAAGGTGAGGCACTTGATATAAGCCACGGGCTTCCGTTTGCAAAGCCTATGAAAATATATGCAGGAGGCTATGAAGACATAGCGGATGCAGCAATTGTTATAGTAACGGCAGGTGCAGGTCAAAAGCCGGGAGAGACAAGACTGGATCTTGTGAAGAAGAATGTGGAAATATTTAAATCAATTATACCTGAGATAGCAAAGCAGGATTTTAAGGGAATACTTTTAATTGTTGCAAATCCGGTGGATATATTAACCTATGTTGCAGCCAAGTTAAGCAAACTTCCACAAGGTCGTGTGTTCGGCTCAGGTACGGTACTTGACTCCGCCAGACTTAAATATTTGCTTGGGGAGCATCTTGATGTAGATAACAGAAGCGTTCATGCCTTTATTATAGGAGAGCATGGAGACAGTGAGATGGCGGCATGGAGCAGTGCCAATGTATCAGGTATACCGCTTAACGACTTTTGTGAGATGAGGGGTTATTTTAAACATGAAGAGTCCATGAAAAAAATCTTGGAAGAGGTCAAAAACAGTGCCTATGAAATAATAGAGAAAAAGCATGCAACTTACTACGGAATCGCAATGTCTGTAAGGCGCATCTGTGAAGCGATAATAAGGGATGAGAGGTCAATACTGCCGGTATCATCCATACAAAAAGGTGAATATGGCATAGAGAATGTGGCTCTCAGTATCCCGGCTATAGTAGGAAGAGAAGGAGTTGAAAAGGTTGTTCCTATTAAGTTAAGTGATACTGAAAAGAAAGAGCTTATAAAGTCTGCCGAAACACTTAAGAATGTTTTAGGTACTGTAGAATTCTAAAATATAAAAATAAATATAAAAAGCATCTTCTTGTGTAGATTACACTGCCCGAGTCATTAGACAGTAGGACTGATTTGGGACAGGACGCTAACTATACTAAAGAGGATGCTTTTTATAAGTAATGCACCAAACCGGCTTTAATGTAACAATGTAAATGTGCGAAACCTTGCATTGACAGATAAAGGTGATAAAATATATCCCATATAAAGTATGATTTTAAGGGGAAGCAAATTGAGCGAGAGAGTTAAAAGACAGACATCGGAAACGATTGAAATAGGCATATTTTTGGCACTTGCAGGCGGATTTATGGATGCATATTCCTACCTGTGCAGAGGCAAGGTATTTGCAAATGCTCAAACCGGAAATATGCTCTTACTGGGTATAAAACTTACAGAAGGCGATATAAAATCGGCTTTTAAATACATAATGCCTGTGCTGGCATTTACATTGGGAATATTTATATCCGATACAGTAAGGTATACAATAAACAAAGGATTTTCCGACAATAAAAAACTTTTACACTGGAGACAGTATACCCTGCTTATAGAAATATCTCTGCTTTTAAGTGTGTGCTTTATCCCACAAGAATACAACATAATAGCCAATTCAATAACTTCCATGGCTTGTGGTATGCAGGTGGAAAGTTTCAGGAAAATACATGGTAACGGAATAGCTACCACCATGTGTATAGGGAACTTAAGAAGTGGAACGGAGAACCTATATAGTTTCTTTAAAGAAAAAAGCAAAACACATCTTAGAAAGGCGGGACTTTATTATTTTATAATACTTTGCTTTATAATAGGAGCTGTGCTTGGAAATATTTGCATAGATATATTTAAGGAAAAGTCTATGGTAGTCTGTGTGCTCTTTCTTTTTGTGGGTTTTATGATGATGTTTAAAAAAGAGTGGGGCAAGTAGGGACTGTTAGGGTATTTGTAAGGTAAGATTTGATAATAGGGAAGTTAAAAAAGTGCGGTACCGGAAGCAGGTTTTCTGCAACATCAGTACTGCACTAATGTAGTGTATCATTGATATTTAATTAATATCTGTAATAGTAGAGTAAATCTTGATTTCCTTATATTATGTATATGTTACAATCTATTGACAAAGTAGCAATAAAGCTAAATATCAAAGATACTATACACCGGTTTTACTTAAGATTATTAATCATTGGATAATTTGCCGCTTTTATAGGTATCCAATGATTTTTCATGGAAAATGCGTATTTTATCCTGCAACTCCTTCGGATATTCTACAAAGGCTTCACCGGCATTGAACCTGCGAAAGTACAGGTATAGTTGGTATTGTGAGCAGTTGAAATAGTAGCGGTAATTACCGTCACCGGTTTCCTCCTTTTTCTCAACTTTAGGTCTGCCGAAATATATTTGTCTAAAAGAAGAGATGCCGGTTTTATTTAACAAAACGCAAGTTTCTTTTCCTTCATCAAAGGCATAGGCAGAGCCGTACATTTCAATGAGTTCAAACTTGTCTTTAACATCATCAGAATAGGGGATTTTAATATTGCTTTCTATTATATTGGTAATTCTGCTAAGTCTATAGGTGTATGTTTTAATACTGCCTTTTTCATCATAAGTATAGCAAAGCAGGTAGTTGAACAACTCTTCTTTGCCTACTGAGACAAAGTAAGGCATAACGGTATGATTACTGCCATCTATGGAATTAGTGAATGAAAAACTTTGCTTCTTTCTACAGTAAAGAATTATTCTATCATAAATATTTTTAAATATAATTCGTTCCCTTTCATATAAGGGTTTTCTTGAGTAAGCAATAAGCATTCTGCCAAGGTACTGTGATACGGAATCATTGATTTGACCAATACTGTCTATTATACCCTTCGCACCGGATTTGTCCGTTGCTTTAAAAGAAAGCCTCTCGGATTGAGTTCCTCTTTTTTTAGACTCGGAAGAAAATATGAATTTATTGATAATTAGTTCTGCAAGTTCATCCTTATTATTAATAGCAAAAGTGTTAAGCTCATGTAATATATTATCATAATAATCATTATATTCAGTTATATAAGTATTATAAAACTCTTTTATAAGTATATTTACAAAAGAATTTAGGTTTATCTCCATTATCTTATTGCCCTTATCCTTTTTAAATACTTCAAAAAGTTCCGCATCATTTTTAAGTGTTTGATGTACTCTTTTAGGAATATAAATATCAATTTTTTCAAAATATGACATAATGATCTCCTTAGAAAAACGACTAAAAGTGGTTGTTATTTTTATTTAAAATCTATTTTAACACTTATTTTGCAGTAATAAAAGTGGGTCATAGCTCAGCATAGAGTACGAATATTAACCCACATATAACTGTGTTATCATAGTGTTGTGAGACAAAAGCAAGCAATACTGACAAGGACAAGTAAGATAATCAAGATAAAAAGGAGTATCACTATGGGAAAAGATATGATATCACAGGCAAGCACAAACCTTCTCTCTGAGCTCCTCAGAGAAACAAAACTCGAAGGCTGGCAACTGTCAGCGACCCTCCTCGGTCTGGGGCTTATAAGCCTCGCCAAAACAGCCCTCGAACTGCGAGCTGCAGAAAAAGAAAGGAGGGAGGAAGAGTAGCGGCAAAAGTCGCTTAATAATACTAAAAAGTAATATAAATACAGCAGCAATATGTAGATAAAGGCTAGTGTACTGTATCGTTGATATATAGACTTATTGCCACTTTGTTAATAGATTGCATCAGATACATATTAAAGAAATTTGAAAGTTATTATACTATTACTGATATTAATTAAATGTCAATGATACACTAAACTAGATGTTTCTTGATAAATTATAAACGACCTGTCTGAGCTGTAAGTTATAAAATTACTTTATTAAATTTTTAAACAATGACATTGATCCCTTGTATAAAAAATAAAGAAATAATCCAACAAAGAACTATAACAAACACAAGAGGAATCTGATATTTGTAAAATATACTTAAAAATATTTTAAAATAATATTGAAAAAATAGCAAATCTACCTTATATTTAAGTAAGGAATATAATATTGCTGTAAGAATTTAGTATTAGGAGGGTAAGATGAATATATTATTTTCGCCAATTGGTGGTACTGATCCTGTTTCAGAATACAATTTTTATGATGGTTCGATGTTACATATATGTAGGCATTATGATATTGATAAGGTCTATATGTATATGAGTAAAGAAATCTGGGATAAGCATATTGTTGATAATAGATATGTGCTGTTTGTGGAAAAACTTGCTGAAGTTAAAAATAAAAAAATCGAATGTGAGATTATTGCAGATAAAGACAAAGTAAATGTACAAGAATATGAGCAGTTCTATTGGGATTTTGAAAAGATTATTAAAAAAATTATGGAAGAGAAAAAAGATGAAGATAAGTTTTTTATAAATGTTTCATCCGGAACTCCTGCTATGAAGAGTGCATTAATCGTCTTACAGGATCTGCAAGAATATGATTGCGAGCTTATTCAAGTAGATACACCTGAGAAAAAAATGAATACTCATACCCATGAAAAAAAGCCCGATTTACAGTCATTATTAGAGTTTAATGCAGAAGTGGAAAGAGAAAATATAAATAGGTGTAGGAAATTATACTGTCCTTCTATATCAAGACTTAGGCAAATGAATATAATACAAAAACATATAGATGATTACGATTACAGAGCGGCATATTCTGTAGCGGCAGATATGGAAAAGCACCTTACGACTAATTATATTAAACAGTTGGAACTTGCAAAGTACAGATTTAGTATGAATATGAAGATGGTAAATAATTTATCTGCCGAGACAGGTTTTGATTGTACTCCTGTAAAGGGTACTGATGCAAGAAAGATTTTTGAATATGCACTATGGCTTTCCATAAAACTGAAAAGAGAAGAATATATTGATTTTATCAGAGGTATAACACCTATAATAGAAGAAATGTTTGAGGTAATACTGAAGAAAAAAGGAAATCTGGACATTGAAAAATATTGCAGGACAACTAACAATGTACGATTTTGGGATCAAAATAAAACAAAAGAAAAACTGCCTAACCATACAATGAGCATAAAAGAGATAGCAAACAGTGCCTATGGAGCTAAGCATAACAAAGACGGAAGAATAAACCCCGATAAGGATTTTTCATTGACTTATGTAAAGTCGGAAGCCTTGGTTTATCTTATAGAAGCTGTTATAAATGACATTAAGCTCTCTGAGCTTGTAACAAATCTTAGAAGCGTAGAAGAAAAGGTAAGAAATATAGCAGCCCATGATATCGCATCTATAGATGACAACTATATAAAAAATAAGACAGGGTTTAGTACAAAAAATGTTATGGACATGATAAAAAGTTTATTTACATATACCGATTTTAATATCAAGTCCGAATATTGGAACTCTTATGAAGAGATGAATAAAGGATTAAAGGCTCTTATGTAACAGTATAAAAACTTACGGAGGACGGATGTTAAACACAATTAAATTCGAGCTTGAGGGGGAACTTGATAAGGGGAGAAATGACTTTTTAGGTTCTCTTCTTCAAGGCTTTATAATGGAAAATATAGATAGCGGCTATGCAGGTATTTTACATGAGAGCAGTCTGCATCCTTATAGCCAATATATAACCGAAGATAACGGTAAAGCAATATGGACTCTTAATACACTTAGTATTGAAGCAAAAGAGAATATAGCGGATATAATTAAAAGTAAAAACCTTATATATCTAAAACATAAGGATAAGTATATAAAGATAAAATCTTTTAATGAAGAAGGTATGGATTACAGCGATATGGTAAAAAAATACTACTTACAGAATCATAAGAGAGTGCTAAAGATAAGGTTTTTAACGCCAACATCATTTAAGCAGGATGGAAGATATTGTATATTTCCAAGTGTAAGACTTATTTTTCAAAGTTTAATGCTCAAATTTGATAAGGCAGCAACAGATATGGAGGTGTTCAGTAAGTCTGTGCTTGAAAATTTTGAAGAATATATTGAAATAAGCGGATATAAGTTAAGAAGTACATTTTTTCACCTTGAGGGTGTCAGGATTCCTTCATTTATGGGAGAAATTACCTTAAATATAAAAGGTCCTGCTCAACTCGTAAATCTTGCACATATGCTTGTGTTTTTCGGCACATATTCGGGAGTAGGGATAAAGGCAGGAATAGGAATGGGAGGTATAGCGTATAATGAGTGATAAAAATGCAGATATAAAGAATAAATTCATATTTAACAGCTTACTGTATTATATGGATAAGATTATCAGCAAAGTTAATAAAGCTGAGGATAAGGATGCATATATATACATAACATATCTTGCAGAAAAAATAGCGGCTGCATTTGATAAAAAAACATTTAAAGAAAAGGGTTTTGACTTTATAAAGTATAAAAATCTAAGCAGTATATTTAATACATTAAATGGAAATAATCAAACATATGGATATAATTCAAGTATTTTGTACGAAGATGAAGAAATAAACTTTCCGGAAGAAAAAACTCTAAAGCCGGCAGATGATTTTTATAAAGTGATTAATGAGATGTTGTCAAAGAAATTAGAGGAAGCGGAATGTAGTTTGGATTTTATTAATTCATGTTTAGAAGTATTGGAGCAGACTGCTTCTTATATCCCTTTAATTACTGACAATGATGATAAGTCGGACATATCGCTTTATGAGCATATAAAGCAAAGTTTGGCAATAGGCAGTTGCATATTTGAGTATTTATCAGAAAAAGATATGCTGCAAAATCAAGAAAAGATATATAACAATTCCAAGGAATTTTACGAAGAAAAAAGTATTATGCTTTACAGCATGGACTTTTCAGGTATTCAAGCATTTATATATGGTCAATACGGAAAAGAGGATGTGCTTAAAAACTTAAGGGCAAGATCTTTCTATCTTGAGATACTTCTTGAAAATGTAATAGATGAACTTTTGGCAAAATTATCACTTTCAAGAGCTAATCTTTTGTATGCAGGTGGCGGACACGCTTACTTTATATTTGCCAATACAGAGCAAACAAAGGCTTTACTTGATGAATTTGATACTGATTTAAGGGCATGGATGCAAGAAATCTTCGGCATTGATTTATTTATAGGAAGCGGATTTACAGCCTGTTCATGTAATGACTTTTTGAATAAGCCGGAAGGTGCCTACAGTCAGTGTTTTAGCAGGGTATCAAGTGCGATATCTGAAGATAAGTTAAAAAGGTATAATGCAGCTCAGATACTAAGCTTGAATAATCAAAAAAACTCTGACAGTGAAAGAGAATGTAAAATCTGCCACAGTTGTGACAATTTAGATAGTGAAGGCGTGTGCGGTCTTTGCAGCGGATTTGCAAAACTTTCTAAAAACATACTTAAAAGAGAAATATTTACGGTGGTGAACAGTAAAAAAGACGGAATACTGCCTATCTATAAAAAAGGTTGGCTGGGTGCGGAAAATATAAGCAGAAAGGAAGGCGGGGAGTATCTAAAATCAAAGAAAGATATACTTATTCGTGCATACTCAAAAAACAGTCTATATAAAGGAAAAGATTTTGTAAAAACCATTTATGCAGGAGATTATCATAAGGCGGATACACTTGAAGGCTTACTGGCTAATGCTGAGGGCATAAAAAGGTTGGGTGTATTAAGAGCAGATATAGATAACCTCGGAAAGGCTTTTGTCGGAGGATTTGCTCCCAAGGATCAGACTCTTTCCAAATCGGCTGCATTTTCGAGGAAACTTACACAGTTTTTTAAATATAATATCAACCATATATTGAAAAAACCGGAGTATAAAATCCCGTTTACAGTGTTGGAAAAAAACGGTGAAGAAGATAAAGAAAACGGAAGAAAAATGGCAGTAATATACTCCGGTGGAGATGATGTATTCGTAGTAGGTGCTTGGAGGGATGTACTGGAATTTGCTGTAGATCTATATAAAAATCTCAAAAAATACACACAAGGGACTCTGAGCATATCGGCAGGCTTTGGTATATATATGCCTAAGTATCCCATATCATATATGGCAGCAAAAACAGGTGAATTGGAAGAATGTTCTAAAAAACTGGACGGGAAAAATGCATTGACAGTTTTTGATAAAGATAATTCTTATCACTGGGAAGAGTTTATTGAGGAGGTTATGGGAGAGAAATTCCCTCTAATCAGTGAGTTTTTTGACTTTGTGGAAGATAAAGGAAAGAGCCTTTTATACAATTTATTGGAACTTTTCAGAAAAAAAGATAATAAGATAAATCTGGCAAGACTTGCCTATACACTTGCAAGGCTTGAGCCTAAGGGAAAGGTTAGTGAGGAAGAGAGCAAGATATATCAAAAATTCAAAGAAAATGTATATAAGTGGATGCTAAGTGATAAGGATACAAGGCAGGTAATAACTGCTATATATATCTATAGTTATCTGATAAGAAAAGAGGAGGACAAAAAAGATGTATGATGATAGAAATTTCAAGGGAAGAGGTATGCGAGAAAATAAAAATAACAACAGAAATTATCAAGAAAAAACTATAGTAGAAAAGGTACCTATAATACTTGATAATGATAATTATGTAGAACAGGCAGAAAAAGTTATATTAAGCCTTATCAAGAAAAATGGAAAGGATGGTATTTTGACAACTTCTCAAATAAGAAAATTGCTATCAATGTTGAGTGATATGTATACTAAGGTAAAACATACAAGGAGTGATAAACTTGATAGAGAAGCACTTATTAGGATACAGTATTTTAAGTTACACACCATATATGAAGCAGGTAGAGAAAATGGTGAAAAAAGTACTCCTGTAAAAGATTTTATAGAAGAAGCACAACTTATTGAACAAATAGACAATATAAAGAGTGATAAAAACAAACTGATATTATTTTGCCATTACATGGAAGCTTTGGTTGCATATAGAAAATATCATGGTGGAAGGGACGAATAGGAGGATAAAGATATGTATGGAAAACTTGAAATAAGCGGAGTTATAGAGTCATTAACAGGACTTCATATAGGTGGAGGTTCACAATTTGCTGCAATAGGAGCGGTTGACTCGGTGGTAATAAAAGATATACAGGATGACTTACCTATGATACCCGGAAGCAGCCTTAAGGGGAAGCTTCGCTCTCTTTTATCAAAGCAGCTAAGTGACGGAAAGCTTCCAAAAGAACATAATCAAGATGATGACAGGATAAAAAGACTTTTTGGTCATGCAGAGTCTAAGAATCCTAAGACAAGCAGAATTTATTTTTCGGATATATTTATGAACGAGGAGAGCAGGGAAGAACTGGAAAACTCAGATATGGATGCTACAGAAATAAAGTTTGAAAATACCATTACAAGGTCTACCGGTGTAGCCAATCCAAGGCAGATAGAAAGGGCGATAAAAGGTATAAAGTACAATATGAGCCTTATCTACAATATAGAAAATGAGGGCGAAATAGAGGAAGATTTCAAGCTGCTTAAGATGGCTTTTAAACTCTTACAATACGATTATTTGGGTGCAAACGGCTCAAGAGGGTATGGCAGAGTGGACATAAAAGACTTGGATGTAAAGGCATTAATAGTAAATGAGGAAGATGAAAATTGTAAAAATGTAATAGAAAGCTGCAAGAATATATTAAAGGAAGTGTAGTATGAAGTATAAAATACTAAAATTAGAATTTAGTACGGCTGTTCATTTTGGCAGAGGCGGTCTGGAAAAAAGTCAAAATGTACTGAGTGCAGACACTATATTTTCGGCTTTATTTATAGAGGCATTAAAATATGACTTATCTGATGTGATGTTGGATTTATTTAAAAAAGGAAAAGTAAAAATTTCCAATGCATTTCCCTATATTAAAGATGAATATTATGTACCTAAGCCTATTATTCAATTAAAAAAGGATAGCGAGGGAGATTCTATAATAAAGAAAGCATTGAAAAAGTTAAAGTATATACCCCTGTCAAAGTTTAGAGATTTTATAGAGGGAAATTTGGATATAAAGCAGGAAGAGGATACATTCAGTAACAATTTCGGAGATTTTTTGTTGGTGGAAAAAGTATCAATGCAAAGTGCCAAAGAAGATGAGGTAAATAACCTGTATGCCATAGAAGTATTTAAGTATAAAAAGGGAAGCGGTTTATACTTTTTTGTAGGCTTTGAAGAAGAAAAAGACTTTGAAGTGCTTAATAAACTTATAATAAGTTTATCCTATACCGGTGTAGGAGGTAAAGTATCCTCAGGCTACGGAAAATTCAAACCGGAGATAATAACTCCAAGTGAGGATGTAATAAAAAAACTTGAGAATAAGGATGGCTACAAACAATATATGTCCTTATCCATATGTTTGCCTAAAGAAGAGGAACTTGAAAAAAGTCTTGATAAAGCCTCATATATAATTGTTAAAAGAAGCGGTTTTATAGCATCTTCAAGCTATGCGAATACATTTAGAAAAAAGAAAGACATATATATGCTTGAGGCAGGCTCGGTATATATTAATGAATTTACAGGTGATATATATGATGTGTCCGAGAGAGATAAAAATATAGGCACACATCCTGTATATAGATACGGCATACCGTTTTTTATGGGGGTGAAGTAATGGGAGCTTATTTGAAAAAATATGATATTGAACTTACAACACTGGGACCTGTTTTTATAGGAAGCGGTTATAATACCAATAAAAAAGAAGCCATATTTTTTAAGAATAAGGTAGTACTTATAGATACAAAAGAAATGTTTGAATATCTGATTAGAAGAAACCTGCTTAGAAGATATCAAGAGTATATGCTTGACTCCGGTAAAGACTTAGCCGCTTTTTTAAAGGAAAATAATATAGGCAGTGAAGTGTATGAAAAGTGGAAAAGTAAGACAATTCAATTGCTTGATGCAGAAGGTATTGGAAAAGGAAAAACTAAAAAATGTGGTATAGAGCGATTTGTAAGAGATGGAAGGGGACGAGTTTATGTACCGGGCAGCAGCCTAAAAGGTATGCTTAGAACAATTCTTACAGGTGCGTATATGTTAAAAAATAAAGAATATGCAAAAAAAATATGTGATAGGCTGGAAAACACTTTAAGGAAGTTAGAACATAATACAGAACCAAAAGATTGGGAAACGGAACTTAGTAAGGATATGGGCGAGATGGATACTGAGATTTTTCATAAGAACTTATTTTCCAATCCCGAATGTAAGATAGGTAATAAAGTAAATGACAGTCTAAGAGGTTTTATGGTGTCTGATAGTGAGTATATAGCCGATGAAGATATGTGTGTTTGTCAAAAGCTTGATTTTAGCCTATCTGAAAGAAAGGTTGCCCTACCACTGTATAGAGAGTGTATAAAGCCTAATGTAAAGATAAGATTTAGCATAACTATAGACAGCAGTTTCTGCAAATATAGTATAGAAGATATACTTGAAGCTATAGAGCTTTTTTCAGCCGATTATAAGAATAAATTTACAAGCAACTTTACTAAAGCTCCTAAACTTAATAATAAGTATATATGCTATTTGGGTGGAGGAGCAGGTTTTGTAAGTAAAACTATAATATATCCGAGTTTTGAAAAAACTAGAGCGGTCAAGTTCACAGCCAAGTGGCTTAATATAAAATTTAAAGATATTGATCATGACAAGGATACACAGGTATCGCCAAGGATGCTTAAGTGTACAAGGTTTAATAATACAGTTTATCAATTTGGAGCTTGTTGTTTGAGTAAGTATAGTGAAGATGTATTGAAGTCGGATTGATATTGATATCCTAAGGAGGTTTATATGTCCTGCCTTTATATTACAGAACAGGGTTCAAAAATTACCGTATCTGAAGGAAAAGTTGTTGTAGAGTGTAAGGATGGCTTAAAGCGAATGGTGCCGCAGGAAACTCTGGAATCTATTATGATATTCGGAAATGTATCAATGACTGTACCTGCACAAAAGCTATGCCTTGAAAACGGTATAAAGGTTACTTATTTGTCTACGAAAGGAAAATACTTTGGCAGACTCGAAAGCACCGCTCACTTTAATGCAAAAAGACTCAAAGCCCAAGTGTATTTGAGTGATAATGACGGTGACTGCCTTGAGTTTGCCATAAAGGTACAAAAAGCCAAGGTACATAATCAAAGGATCATACTGAAAAGATATGAGAAAAATTCAGACAAGGACATAAGAGAAGAACTCAAAAGAATTGAGATATATGAGAATAAAATATCACAGTGTGAGTGCATAGATGAAGTAATGGGTTATGAGGGAATGGCTGCAAAGGAGTATTTTCGGGCATTGTCAAAAATTGTAAGGGAGGAGTTTGCTTTTAATGGGAGAAGCAGACAGCCTCCCTTGGACGCATTTAATTCTATGCTGAGTTTTGCCTACACAATAATATTTTACGAGATATATGCAGAACTACAAAATAGAGATCTCAGTCCTTATATAGGTTTTATACATAAAATAAAGCAAAATCATCCGGCACTTGTAAGCGATATGATAGAAGAGTGGAGGGCAGTACTGGCAGATGCTACAGTACTTAGCTTAGTTCAGGGAAGAGAAATAAGTAAAGAAGAGTTTACTACAGACGAAGAAACAGGAGCAGTACAACTGTCAGATAATGCAATCAAAATATGTGTAAGAAAGCTTGAAGAAAAAATGCGAAAAAACATAAACTACCTTGAATATTTGGACTCTCCTACAAGTTTCAGGCGTGCAATATGGTGGCAGGTAAAAACACTTGCTGCCTGTGTTGATGAAGAAGACTTTACAAATTATAAACCTTTGAGAATAAAATAAAGCTGATTTCACAGGTAAAGGATGTAGATATGAAAGAAGAGTTGTTGTACGGTCAGGGATAATTAAAATCACATCCGGGTTTTGTATATAAATAAAGGATATAGATATGAAAAAAGAGTCGAAAGAAGAGATAGATATTGAGTTAAAATATAGAGTACTAATAATATATGATATCACTGATGATAGGCATAGACTTAAACTATCCAAGTATTTATCATCCTTTGGAACGAGAGTCCAAAAATCGGCTTTTGAAGCAAAACTTAATAAAAAACAATATATTAAACTTATAACAGGTCTTGAAAGGCTTATTTGTAAAGAAGATAATGTAAGAATATATAAGCTTTATGAGGATAGTGAAATTGTAACATACGGTGAATTTAATGAGGATGAGTTTGAGGAGGTGGTGATAATATAACCAAGATGTAATACGGCTTGATAAATATATGCTTGGTATAAATTAAATTCTGTGATATAATTACGAGGTCTTGGAACAGCTTACAGCCTTCCACACAAAGAAGTTATTAAGCAGATATTGATGATGTAAATATGCGGTATTATAGTAAAGAAAAATACCAAGAATTTTTATTTTAAGACGGCTACTGTAAATAAAGGCGGTAGCGATAATACTAAGAATAATTACTACCTCAAATAATAGAAAAATAGCTTTGCCACGCAAATGGCATTTTCAAGCCCCGTTTTATGGGGCTTGGCAAGGGGTAGGGGGATTAGAAATGATAACCCCGATAAGGGGACGGAAAAGATATTCTATTTCCTTTATTATAGAACTCTCTATATCAGGGATTAGAAATGATAACCCCGATAAGGGGACGGAAATTAATTCGGACCATTCAAATGTTTTTATAAAGGGGATTAGAAATGATAACCCCGATAAGGGGACGGAAATGCGTGGGCAAATCAGGGGCACGCTATAGATCACCGGGATTAGAAATGATAACCCCGATAAGGGGACGGAAACCTGCCGCACTCCATCGGTGTTAGCCTGCGAACAATGTGGGGATTAGAAATGATAACCCCGATAAGGGGACGGAAATGGTATATGAACACATTTCCCTTCTCTCTTAATTAACCAGATTAGAAATGATAACCCCGATAAGGGGACGGAAATCCTCTGCCCGCTTGAGGGTGATCTATAGCGTGCCCTGATTAGAAATGATAACCCCGATAAGGGGACGGAAATTTTTTTACTTATTGTTTTCATCACGAAAACCTCGATTAGAAATGATAACCCCGATAAGGGGACGGAAATGCATCCAAGTTCCCCCATTATTGCGGTAGGGATAAACGATTAGAAATGATAACCCCGATAAGGGGACGGAAATTTGCTATCTCCAATAATCACCCTAAGATAATATAGTGATTAGAAATGATAACCCCGATAAGGGGACGGAAATTCGTCCTTTTCCATGGACTTTGAAGTATATGACATCAATTAGAAATGATAACCCCGATAAGGGGACGGAAATTTGAAATACTCATAACCACCCGCACCGCCCTCATCTGATTAGAAATGATAACCCCGATAAGGGGACGGAAACGCATACAGCCCTGGGATGTCGGTTTGTAGGTATTCTGATTAGAAATGATAACCCCGATAAGGGGACGGAAATTTTGCACCCACCACTTTTGGCTTAGCATTCTTGTTAAGATTAGAAATGATAACCCCGATAAGGGGACGGAAATTTGTTGGTCTGCTTATGCAGCATTTTTTCACTTACGATTATAAATGCTACCCCGACAGGGGACGGAAATCCTCTTTGGATTTCGCTTACTCCATGAAAGATATTTGATTAGAAATGATAACCCCGATAAGGGGACGGAAAGTTTTTTATTTAATATAGTAAGTGCATAAGCAAATAATGATTAGAAATGATAACCCCGATAAGGGGACGGAAACTTGTGGCTTCCTTTCTGTCTTACTCCTTCATATCCGATTAGAAATGCTACCCCGACAGGGGACGGAAATATCCTAAGTAGTTATTTGTCTAATATCCACTTGATTAGTAGATTAGAAATACCACCCCCCAATTTCCATATCCCAGCACCCCATCAAAACATAAATCATTGCCTTTAGCATTTATTTATAGTAACCTATTTACTTAAGTGGCACAGCAACTGCCACACAGCATTGCAATACCGAAAGGAAGTATATGTATAAAAAATTCGAACTTGTAGGAAATATTGAAGAAGCGACTGCAATAACCCATAATGGCGTATTTCATGCGGATGAAGTCTTTGCAACTGCCTTACTTAGCATGATTATGGAGGTTAAGTTATTTAGAACCAGGGCTTTGTCTGCACAAGATAAGGCTTCTGATATAATCATGTATGATGTAGGCGGAGTATATGACATTAAAATAAATGCTTACGATCATCATCAAAGAAGCTTTGAAGAAAAGCGGGATGATGGGATTAAGTATTCAAGTTTTGGCTTATTGTGGAATAGATACGGAAAAGATGTCTTATTAGAAAATAACTGTCAGGATGCATATCTTGAGGCTTGTTTTAGCGATATAGATAACAAACTGGTTAAGTGGATTGACGGAAGGGATAACGGACAGCTTCCATTAAGTGAAGAAGTAACTGTATCCTATATAATCTCAGGATTTAATCCCGGCTGGGATGAAGAGGGGGCAGATAGCGATACCTGCTTTATAAAAGCAGTTGACTTTGCTGATACGGTCCTGTCTAATCTTATCAAATCAGTTATATCCAAATACAGAGCCATAGATATTGTAGAGGATAAAATAAGCAAATCAAGCAATCAGGTATTAAGTCTGGGTAAATATATCACTAACTGGCAGATTACTGTTCTAAAAAGTGAAAACCCTAAGGCTAAGAGGCTTTTGTATGGAACATATACAGGTATGGATGGGGAGTTTTGTATTGTAGCGATACCGCCCGGTACTGAGGAAACTAACAAACAAAGGCAGCCTTTTCCTAAGGAGTGGGCAGGGCTTTCTGGAGAAAAGTTGGAGGAAATAACCGGAATAAAAGGTGTTAAGTTTTGCCATACCGGAAGATTTTTTATGTCAGTGGACAGTGAAGAGGTGGCAAATGAAGTCTTTAAGAAAATTTTATAAAATAGATTTTTGCCTATAATACATCGTATTAGATATTTGAAAAAAGCGGTATAAACTCTTGCTTACACAAGGGTCTATACCGCTTTTACTTTAACTATTGTATAAATCTTTTACACTTTAAGCTTGCAGTATGTTTATTAAATCTTTCCGGATATCCCACTAGAGAAATGTATTATTGATATTTAATCAATGAGTCAATCTCAATACAAAAGCTTATACCAATATGTGCGTATTTACTGTACCCATGCGCCGCTTGCATCTACACGATAACCGTTTATCGTTGTATTGGCAGCCATAGCTCCCTTTACATTGGTACCTTCTGTCTGCTCATACATATAGTACCATTTTCCGTTTATAAGCTTCCAACCGGTCTGCATATAGCCTTGCTCATCAAAGTAATACCAGTCGCTCTTATTATTATAACTTACCTGAAGCCATGCATTTTTCGGATATGAACCGTCAGGGTTCTTATACCACCAACCTTTTACATCCTGTATCCAATCACCGCCTGTGGATTTATTTGCGGCTGTAGTTTTGTTGCCCTTGGAAGCACCTGTACCTCTTGCACCGCCTGAACCGCCTGAACCTCTTGAACCGCCTGAGCTTCTTGAACCTGAACTCCTTGAACTGCCCGAATCATAATTGTTTGAGGAACCGTTGTTATTGCCGGCTTGATTATTTGGAGCACCTTGGTTACTTGGAGTACCTTGATTACTTGGGGCACCTTGCTTATTTGGTCTGTCGGGGTTACTTGGGGTAGCTGTACCTAAGTTGCCAAAATTGCCGGGGTTGCCACTTGGATTACTTGGATTTATACCCGGATTGCTTGGATTGGTACTTGGATTGCCTTGATTAGTACCCGGATTACTTGGAGCAGTGGTGTCAATTACATTAAGTACACCTGTTATAGCTGTAGCTGCCGCCTTGTAATTATCGGTATAAGCTATAGCTGTAGCAGTTCCTACAGCAAAAGTTCCCACACTGTGTCCGTCTGTGTTCCATGAGAATGTAGGTACGGATGAAAGTGCATCCTGATTGCCGTCTCCGTTTGCCAAGCCTTCAACTGTAAAGTCTGCAAAGCTTTGCGGAAGTGAAGGAAGTGCACTGTCTTTATCTATGGTTTGATTTGCGACCTTGATTGTAACAGCTCTTTTATTGATCTTTAATACTCCCAATGATACAAAAAGATTGCCGTATTCATCAGGTAAAGTAGTACTAACTTCATATTCTCCCGCATTTACAGGTTTTGTAGTACTTGTAGGATAATTTGTTCCATTGACACCCGTATACTCAAAAGTGATTGCTTCTCCTTGAGGTGATGTAATATTGTTAACACCCTTTTTTGTCTTATCATATACTACATTGACGGGAAGAGTGGGGAAATCAATATCGTCCGCTCCGGTAGGGATATCATGTATCATGCCCCTTTCACCGTTTGGTTTTACATAATTTACAGCTGCCTGTCCGCCGTTACCCGCAGACCAGAACACACGGGTGGAAGACCCCGGATAAACTGCAAGATGTCTGCTGGCATAGCCGCCGCCGGCATAGCGTATTAATGGGGTTATGGCATAATATGCAGCTTGATCCCAAGTAATTATAGAGCTCTTATCGGCGTCTATATTTACTACAGGCGGATTGCCCATTGCCGGTATGTAGATAGCAGAGTTGCCGTTAGGATCGCTTATGTTGGCAGTGTTGTTAGCGCCTGTTGCAAAAATCACGCCACCCTGTATATTGACTGTAGTATTTCCGTGGGGAGTAGGGACGATATTTAAAGCCTGTGCTGATGAATAACTTATTATACGACCGCCTCTCATATCAAACTTGCCGAATCCTGTTAATACAAGTCCATGATCATTGCTGTTAGAAGATATATAAATATCACCGCCTGTAATTGTAACATTTACATAGCTGTTAGGTTCAGAAGTTAAAACCGGGCGTCTCTCTGAAGTTAATAATGCACCATTTGCAATTTCGAATTCGGAAGTAGCAGTAGATATAAGTGATATTGCAGAATGGCTATAAGAAGTATTGTGAACTGTAGCTTTCCAGATTACTTTTTTACCTTGCGGTATGCTGACCTGTATAGAATTACCGGAGTTGGCATCAGTCAAAGTAGCATTTCCCGATACGGTAACTACATCGTTGGTATTTAATGCATCCTGAATTCGGTTGCTGATATAAGTATCAACATTTGTTGTAACTGTCGGTGTGATATCAAGTTGGTAAGATACCTCACTTCCTGCTGCATAACTTGTAATCAATGTATGAGACGATATGGGAGTCGCTGCCAAAAGACAACAAGAAAGCAACATTGCACCTGTTAATTGCAATTTAGTTTTTCTCATTAATTTTTTTCTCCTTTATACTCTTTATAAGTTGCAATATTGTAAAGCCTCATTAACATATATAAATAATGAGTTTAACAACCTTATTAACACACTTTTAAATAGTAATCATTACCAGTATATATTAAAACTTACTATCTTGTAAATAAAATAAGCTATAAAATCTTAATTTATGTTACAATAAGAATAAGTAGGGGCTATTTTCTGATACTTTAAGTAGGATTATCTAAAAACACCAAGTCAAGAGGATTGAAATAGATATGGAGAAGTATCGATAAGTTTAATACCTGAAAACAAAAGCTGTACCCCCTCGTATAAAGAATTAAAAAAAATCAAAAAAAACTCTATCATTTTTCTTAAAAGTATGCTAATATATTACTTGCTTGACGATGCGTGGCTCAGCTTGGGAGAGTGCTGCGTTCGGGACGCAGAGGTCGCTGGTTCGAATCCAGTCGCATCGATTATCTTTATTTATGACTTAAAACGGCTCAGGTATACAGCTTAGTATATTTGAGCTGTTTTGCTTATAATAAAAAAATTAAGAAAGTACTAAGTTCATTATCTGCGATATTAGTGCTCGTAATGAGTGTATATAAAAAATCCCTGAAAGGAAGGTTTGTGGCTATGAAGTTCTATTCCTATGAATATCTTGTCCGAAGGAATATCACTATGGACAAGGTACATTTGCTTATTTTAGGTATAGTTTTTGCAGTTTTAATATTCAGTCTGGTGCGTTATTATAGAAATAAAAGAGATACCAGATACAGAGAGTTGGCACTGATTGCTCTTTTTTGTATGGTTTTTTTGGGGCTTTTGCAGCTTAATAAAGCAATGGATCTGGAAAATACAAGCAAGCAGTCAATAGCGGTATTAAAATCGGTGGAGCATATAGCAAAGGGGCTTCATGTAGAGACAAAGGATGTGTATATCAATACAACCTTGATGAAGGGTGAGCCTTTGATAAATGTAAACGGATTTTTTTACAGAGTTATATTGATAAATGACAGTGATTATGTGCTTGAGCCCATTAATCTAATGAGTTCAAATATTTCATTAATAGAGGAGTAGCATTATGCCAAGTTTTTATGTAGATGTAGCGATCAAACTTACTATAGGATTATTATCACTTGCAATTGTTATAAATATAAGCGGAAAGGGAAATCTTGCTCCCACTTCTGCCAGCGACCAGATACAAAACTATGTACTCGGTGGAATTATAGGAGGACCTATCTATAACAGCAATATTTCCGTAGTACAGTACAGTCTTATCTTGGTTATATGGTGTATTTTGATTCTTGTACTTAAATGGATCAAGACCAACAATATGTTTGCCAAGAAAATGCTTGACGGCGGTCCGATGCTTATAGTAAACCAAGGCAAACTTATTGTGGAAAACTGCAGAAAGGCAGGGCTTAATGCACATGATGTGGCGTTTAAGTTAAGAGCCAATAATGTCCACTATGTGCATGAGATCAAAAGGGCTATTTTGGAGCAAAACGGACAGTTTATAATAGTAAAATACGGTGAGCAAAACCCGAAATTCCCGATTATAACTGACGGTCAGGTGCAAAAGGATGTTTTGGAAATCATAGGAAAAGACGAGGCTTGGCTTGAGGAAACACTTGAAAAGCAGGGATATAAGAATATTAAGGATATCTTTCTTGCCGAATATGAAGGCGGAGAGATATTGGTGTCAGAGTATTAAATGTTAATTGAAAAAGTTCAAAAGTATATACGATACTTAATCTTTCTACTGTGTGGTCAACTGTAAATTAAATATTAATTGACAAAACTCAAAGCAGATATGCTAAGCATCGCATTTTAGAGCCGGTAGTTTCACAGGCGAAGAAAGAGCCTGTGGGACTGCTTTAAGGAGGAAGCGTTTTTTGGAATTTGGAATTGATGATTTGAGATTTCAAATAGCAATGAATATTTCAGTAAATTCACTTAGATAATAGATTATCTCGCTGCATCGTTTAGCGAATAATTATGCTAAACAGCAGGATAAAAAATAATAACAAGACTTAGAAAAAAGGCAAGTTTACAGCTACAGTTTTTGTTATTATTTTTTTGCTTAAAAATGCTTAAAAAACTCTAAATAGAAAGTTGCTTTGGCTTGATAAAATCTAAAAATTATATTAATATATTTTCATATTAATAGTAATTTTATCAATAATACATTACACTATACATTACTTACAGAAAGGCAGGTGATAATTATGGACAATGAAACAATGCATGAAGTTTTGCTTGAGCTTCTTGAAGCAAAAAAGTACAGAGAGTTAAAAAAAGAACTTTGTGATATGAATGAAGTTGATATAGCCGCCTTTATGGAAGAACTTGATAATGAAAAGGCACTTATTGTATTTCGTATGCTTCCCAAGGAGCTTGCTACCGAGGTATTTGCCTGTTTAGAGGTAGAGCAGCAGGAAAGTATAATAGACAGTATTAACGATACCGAGCTTAAGTATATTATAGAGGATCTGTATGTGGATGATGCTGTTGATATGCTTGAGGAGCTTCCGGCAAGGGTGGTTAAAAGAGTACTTAAAAGTGCCACCTCCGATACCAGAAAGCTTATTAATGAGTTCTTAAAGTATCCGGCAAACTCAGTCGGCAGTATAATGACTGCGGAGTATGTGGGACTTAAGAAAAACATGAGGGTAGAAGAGGCATTTGAGTATATAAGAAAGCACGGTATAGACAAGGAAACTATATATACCTGTTATGTTATGGACTCAACCCGTGTGCTTGAGGGTGTTATAACCGTCAAAGAGCTGCTTATGAATCCTTATGACAAAAAAATAGAAGATATAATGGATGATAAGGTTATAAAGGTGGTTACTACCGAAGACAGAGAAGATGTAGTTGACATATTTAATAAATATAACTTTTTATCCTTACCTGTAGTGGATCATGAGAACAGACTGGTAGGAATAGTTACTATAGACGATATAGTAGGGGTCATGGAAGAAGAGGATACCGAGGACTTTGAAAAAATGGCGGCTATGCTTCCTTCCGAAAAGCCCTATCTTAAGACCGGAGTTGTGGAGCTTGCCAAAAACCGTATTATTTGGCTGATTGTGCTTATGATAAGTGATATGCTTACCGGAGGAATTCTAAGCAATTATGAGCAAGCCTTTGTAGTACTCCCGATACTTGTAACCTTCGTGCCTATGATCATGGGTACAGGGGGTAATGCCGGTTCACAGTCTTCTACCATGGTAATAAGAGGTATGGCGGTAGGAGAGATAGAGCCTAAGGATGCATTTAAGGTTATAATGAAAGAGGGTATGGTATCCGTACTTGTGGGTCTTGTACTTGGAATTGTTAATTTTATAAGACTGGTTATTATGTATCCGGGACAGTATATGATAGCTCTTACGGTTATGCTGAGTTTGCTCGGTACTGTTATCATGGCAAAAATCGTGGGCGGAGTGTTACCGCTTATTGCAAAACTTTTCAAGACGGATCCGGCTCTTATGGCTGCACCGCTTATCACAACTATAGTAGATGCATTCAGCCTTATAATATATTTTCAGATAGCTGTAAGGCTGCTTAGTGAATTAAAGTAAAAGGAGGCTTAAAGACTTGGAAGAAAATGTAATAATGGAAAGACTCCTTGAGCTGCTTAAGGAAAAAAAATACAGAGAATTTAAAAAAGCTCTTGTAGATATGAATGAGGCGGATATAGCCGAGTTTATAGATGAGCTTGATGCGGAGAGTGCCTGCCTTGCATTCAGGCTGCTGCCTAAGGCTATGGCTACGGATGTATTTGCCGAGCTTGACTCTGATGCGCAGGAGCATATCATAAGTGAAATGAGCGATAGCGATCTGCAATACATTATAGAAGACTTGTCTATAGACGATGCGGTCGATATGCTTGAAGAGCTGCCGCCCGCACTTGTAGTAAGGGTACTGGAGAATGCTACTGCGGACACAAGAAAGCAGATCAATGAGATACTCAAATACCCCGAGAATTCCGCCGGAAGTATTATGACTGTTGAGTACATAGGCTTAAAGAAGACTATGACGGTCAAGGAAGCATTTGACTATATAAGAAAATACGGCACGGACAAGGAAACCATATATACCTGCTATGTTATGGGGGATTATAGAGTTTTGGAGGGTGTTGTTACGGTCAAAGAAATGCTTATGAGCTCCTATGATGTTCTTATAGAAGATATTATGGACACTAAAGTTATTAAGGCGGACACCTTGGATCACAGAGAGGATATAGTAAAGATTTTTAATAAGTACGGATTTTTATCGGTTCCGGTAGTGGATCATGATAACAGACTGGTAGGAATAGTTACCATAGATGATGCTATGGATGTTATGGAAGAAGAGGCGACTGAGGACTTTGAGAAGATGGCGGCTATGAATCCTTCTGAAAAACCCTACCTAAAGACCGGTGTATTTGAAATAGCAAAAAACCGTATTATGTGGCTTTTATTTTTGATGATAAGTGCAATGATCACAGGAGGTATACTCAGCAAATTTGAACAGGCTATATCCGCTATGCCGATCCTGGTATCCTTTATACCTATGCTTACAGATACCGGAGGTAATGCCGGCTCACAGTCATCTACCATGGTAATAAGAGGTATGGCAGTAGGTGAGATAGAGCTTAAAGACGCTCTTAAGGTACTGTGGAAGGAGTTTAGAGTAGCCGTAATAGTGGGAACCATACTTGCAATTATTGACTTTATAAAGATCGTTGTGCAGTATCCGGGAAAGTATCTGGTAGGTATGACGGTAGCTTTGAGTATGTTTATGACAGTTATGCTTGCCAATCTGGCAGGAGGGGTGCTTCCGGTGCTTGCAAAGAAGTTAAAGCTCGATCCTGCGATTATGGCAGCACCTCTTATAAGTACACTTGTAGATGCTATGAGTTTATTGATATTTTTTACAATAGCCGTTAATTTACTTAAGTTATAGGACTTGATAAGAGGGGAGATCAAATAAAGTAACTTATAATTCATCAAACACTTAAAGTTGTAATGTGGATGAATTTTATGGATAAATTGTTATGTAAAGTATGTGATTACAGAAAGGAAAGTTATGAAGTGTCCTATATGCGGTAAAGAAATCAATGATGCTGCGAATTATTGTTTGGGTTGCGGTGGGAAGATCCCTCGCTGTCCTACCTGCAATAAGGTACTTGGCAGAACTGAAACATTTTGTACTTATGACGGCACTCGTATACCGGAGGAGGTACTGGCTGTATATTCTACACAAAGGCAGCAAGAAAGTACAGGTGCCGATAACTTAAATACAGACAGTAAGGCAGCTGGGTCAGTATACAATAATACAAATAAAAATGCCGCACCGAAGCCTCCTAAGAGTAAGATACCGGTTTGGATCATCATAGTACTTGCGGTATTTATGACTTCAAGTGCGGTTTTGGGAGCTGTTGTTATAAAAAATATGCTGCTTGCCGATACATCCGATAAGGCTGAGAAAAAACATGCCAAGGCGGATGATGATGATGATGAAACCAAGACCAAAAAGTCTAAGAAGAAAAAGTCAAAGAAAGGCAGTACTGAGGAGAGTGCCGAGGAGGCACAGGATGAAGATGAGGTTATGGCTTCGCTTGATGCCGATGCAAAGCAAAGTGTCGGCAATCAGGTGCCGACCTATGCGACTCCTCAAGCAACCGATATGGTGCCTATGACTTTACCTCCGCAGACGCCGCCACAGACGCCGCCGCCGACAACTATAGTGTACTATTACCCCGATTACGGTGATGGCGGGGATATGCTTGATTATTTTATATATAATTCGGACAGTATGTATTTTACAGAGGCGGATATAGCCGGATTTGATGCTAGGATGTGCAGATTGGCAAGAAACGGTATCTATGCCAAAATGGGAAGAAAATTCAAAGATGCGGAGCTTTCAAACTTCTTTTCACAGTATTATTGGTATTATCCGACTATAGAGGCTGAGAATTTCTCCGACCGCTTACTTAATGCCTATCAGGTGTCAAATAGAGATTTGATAGTTTCGTATGAGAGAAAGCACGGCTTCAATCAGTAGTTAAAAAAATAATCAGGCGTTGGTAACATAAACAATTATATTTATAAAAACTCCGTATAATTCAATCATACTCGCAACCCATTTTCAAAGCTTCGACAAATTCACACAGACTGCGGAACTCGTGTGCTCGCCTACT
>ERZ773054.62-NODE-62-length-78296-cov-11.630194_pt1 | contig 78296 bp, 93 predicted proteins | sample MGYA00580630_ERZ773054 | MGnify/ENA primary metagenome ERZ773054 (study PRJEB29015, sample SAMEA2737994) | human oral metagenome | biome: human oral; feature: human-associated habitat; material: dental | place: China | collected 2115 ... | reverse complement strand
AAGAAATCAAAGCTAAATTGGAAGAAGCTGGAGCTTCAGTTACTCTTAAATAATAGAGCGACTACTTTAGTAGCTTAAAAACATGATTAAACCGCTATTCTTAGGAGTAGCGGTTTTTCTTTTTGTTCGTGAGGGGGCAAAAAAGGGGCAAACTATTTATAAAGTTTATCCAGGACATCAACAACTTTTGACTTTATGTTTTTGGTAACATGGGTGTAGATTTCCATCGTTGTCTTACCATTATCTTTGTGGCCAACTCTCTGAGTAATTGCTTTTAAAGGAATGTTGTTTTCGGCAAGCGTACTGATAAGGGTGTGTCTTAGGATGTGAGGGTGCAATGGTTTGTTTATCGGCTTCTTCAACGTGGCATTAGCATTCTTCATTAACTTACCAATGCTTGATTTATGGATGGGAATACCGCTTGATGAAACAAAGATAAATCCCATATCTTTATAGTTTGGATTTGTATTTTTTCGTAGTTCATGTAGCTCTATAAACTCTTCTATAATCTCAATTTCTTTATTGGTTAAATCGACTACTCTGATAGACGATAAGGTTTTAGGAGTTGTCTTGATGCCCTCTGAACCCTTTCGTGTTGGATCTAAAGTTCCGTTGATAGTAATAGTACGTTTTTTCTTGTCATAATTTTCAAATTTTAAAGCACCAGCTTCACCGACTCGGCAACCATTCAGTGCCATAAATTCAGCCATACGAGCGACATGATACCCTCGGTTATATTCTTTCATGGCTTTTAAGAGTCGCTTCAATTCGCTTTGTTCAAGAAACTTATCTTCAATCCGTTCCATAGTTTCGTATGTGACGACTTTTTTTGGCAGTCTGACACGTTGGATAGGATTGCTATCAATCAGCTCTAAATCTTGAGCATATTTGAATACCATGCTTAGTACAGATTTGTGTTTTTTTAATTTGATATGATTGTCTTCTGAATCTGTGAAATACTGTTGAGCATATTTAGCGGTGATGTTCTTTATTTTTATCCCTGGTGCAAAACTTTCTTTTACTTCATTGACCGCATAGACCATAGTTTTTTCGGTAGAAGCTTTGATTGACTTTTTATGAAGTTCCCACCAGTCGCTTAACACGTCATCAAAAAGCATATCAGTAGTAGTCAAGCTTTGTAACTTTTCAGCTATCTTTTCATCTAGTAGTTTTTGTGCTTCTTTCTTAGCTCTGCTTGATCCTGAATCGAGTGTTATAGCTAACCTTTTCCATTTCTCAGTATAAGGGTCTTTGTAACGTTCAAAAAATTTATACTTTCCGTTTGCAAGTTCTTCCATCCACATTGATTTTTACCTCACTTTTTGATAAAATGGGTACAAGAAAACACTTCAAAAGATAATGTCTTTTGAAAAAAGTTTTTTTCTTGTCACTAGCCTCATGCTCCACGTTTGGCGACTGGAGAGCATGAGGCTTTTTTATTTAATTATTTACTTTGACTTTCATCGATTTGTTGATGATTCCACTTTCTGCTGCGAGTGTCGTATCATCTTCCGATTTTACATATAAATTAGGAGAGTTAGCAAAACTCAAATCATAGCCATTTTCTATTGCCCAATCTTTAAAAGTGCTCTCTTTAATTCTGTACAGTTTGTCAGCAATTTGTTGGATTTCTACTTTAGAATAATATTTGACCTCTTGAGGAAGATACAAGTAGATGACATTTTTACCCACCGCTTTAGTTACAACCTGATGTCCTGACTCTGCAAGCTGGTTATTGATTTCGGTAGTCAAACGGTTAGCAAATTGTGTGTTAGATTCTTCTGTATATTCAGGCCCATCATTTTTAATTTCTTGAGATGAACTTGCCTCACTTTTAGATTCGCTAACTTTGTTTTCTTTTGAGCTTTCCTTACTCGCCGAACTCTTAGATGAAGAAGACGAGGTAGTTTGTGTTGTAGCTGGTTTTGTAAGCTCAGTGTTTGTTTTATTTTCACGGAAGAAAGTCCCGATAACAAGAGCACAGCTTATCAGAACAGCGATTGAAATATTTCTATATTTGGTGTTCGGGCGTTTTTTGATAAAATACCAAATACCAGCTGCTGAAACTAAAACGATTAGCGATAAAGTATTTTTTAATATTTCCATTTTTTTACATTCCTACTATTTTCTTAAATTCTTCCTGGATCATAACTTCTGAGCGCAGGGATTTTTTATTTATTTGAAAAATCTTTCGACGTTATTTGCTTGCGCTTGAGTTAGTTTCGTTGAAATAGTTTTTATCTCGCCAGTAGTGATATTTCTAAGAAAGACAGAAGCTGCACCCGGTTTTTCTTCTTGGGTAGTAACCGATGTAGAATTGATGGTTCCTTTTCTCCCCCTAGCTCCACCAGCCATGGCGCCAACAACCGCCCCGACTGGGTTTATTCCAGCGCCAATCGCTCCTCCAAGGAGAACGCTGCCAGCACGCCCCTTTTGCTTGGTTTTTCCTGTAGTTGTTGTACGCTCGATAATTGTAGATCCAGAAAAATTGAAGTTTTCAAATTCGTAAAGCACAGGTTCTTCTGAGTACATACCAATGTAGTATTGGCTATCAACCGTTTTTCGGACAGTAGTAGGGGTAGAGAACTGATTGCTTGCTGGCAAAGTTATTTTTGTTTCTAGTGCGGCCTTTTTTCTCATATCGTTAGCTTTACTTATACCTTCTGCGGTCTTATCGACTGCAGTTTTTGCTAGATCTTTTATTTTTTTGAAGTCCATATTTTCATCCTATCAATTCGTAGTACTCATCAATGACCATCAACTCATCTGTCACCGTCTTTAATTTGTGTTTTTGCATGAAATGTAAATAATTAAAAGACTTGTGGTCATCTGATGCTGCAAGCTCTTCTTCGAGCAGTTTATGGATCATGTGCCTATTCGCTTCGTTTTCGCATTTCGTGTGATTGTTTCGGTAAAGCTCGGAAGAATGATCCAGATGTCCTAATTCGTGGTATATGACCCGTTTTTTGGCGTTCTCAGACAACTCACGATTTATAAAGATAATATTGATATCTTTGATGTAGATACCTGGTCTGTGCCAAAGCTCATTATCAAAGTAAGCGAGAGTAACGCCGTGCGAGTCAACAAGCTCTTCAATAGTCATAAGCTATCTACCTCTCAAATAAATCTCAATGATATTTTGGATAGCGTCGATGTCCGCCTCTGTGAGTGGTTTACCATCGAAGGTCTTGGCATTTTCTGCCATCTTTCGCAAGTCGTCAGACGTGTAGCCTGCGATTGTGTCACCACTTGCTATCGCTGGGTTGTCTGTGCGACCGAGGAGATAGTCGGTCGATACATGGAAGTAGCTTGCAATCTCTGTAATGCGTTCTGCATTAGGTGTGGAATTCTTTATCTTATAAAGTGTATTTCTTCCATATCCTAAATCTTCTTCTACTTGGCCAAGAGATTTTCCACGTTTTTTTGCCAATTCTTTTATTTTTTCAAATGTCTCAAACATTGATTTAACAACCTTTCTAAGACACAACAAAAAAATATTTAACAAATTTGGTGTAATTTACTTGACGTATTATCCCAAATGGTGTAAAATAGTTTTTGTAAGTGAGAAACAACTAAAAAAACAACTAAAGAATAAATTATAAAAATGTTTTGGCGAACGGTATTTATAGATTTATTGATGTTTTTATTATGCTTTCATTTTAGCCGATTTGGTGTAACTTGTCAAGTGATAATACAGAAAAATAGTTAAAATTTTAGTTGTTTCTTGTTTACAAGTTCCTTGACAATTGTATAGAGCATGTGAGATAATATAGGGGAATTAAGGATTAGTTCTATATCATGGACTAGAAAAGACCCCAAGCTCACGACCAAATAAGCTTGGGGTCTTTTTTGACACTATCTATCTTTGTTCAGCCATTTATCAGCTAAACGAAGAACGACACCGACCACAATCGGTCCGATGATAGTTTTAAGGATTAGTTCCATCATAGGCTATCTCACCTCCCTTCGTAGGCGGTGTAGAAGTGCCGTTCTTATTGTATCACATGCTCTATCAATTTGATAGGGCATTTTTTTACGAAGAAAGGAGGCGCGTGAGAATGAAAATCGGCGGAATTACAACGATAGACTCAGAAATTTCTTTCGGGGAATGCGATATTCAAGAAGTACCTGAAGAAATAAAAAAACTTTTCCCAGACCAGAATCTTATAAAAGTTTCTGAAAAAGGAAAAAGCTATATTTTAAATTCAGACTATATCGTATTACTTTTTACGAGTCTGTGAAAGTGCCGAACCAGCAATAGACTTTGTTCGAGCAGAAGAACGTCCGTCACGAAGAGCCTTACTTGCTTTGGTGGCAACCTTAGCAGAAGTCTGCTTGGTATTTTTCGCCATAAGCAATCCTCCTTTCTTGATTATTTGATTAACAAAAGAAATTTTAATGGTAGTTAAAATTGGCTTTATTTGTAATCACAATTAAATTATATGATAAAAAACAATGTTTGTCAATATGTAGTGCTATAAAGGGTCAAAAATACAAAAAAATACAATATATAGTGGTGAGTGCATATAAGGATAAAAACTATAAAAATAAAGATAGATAAGGGGGATATATATGCTTTGGGAAAAAATAGCTGAACAAATTTCAAAGAAAAATTGGACGGTTTATAAACTTTGTTTAAAAGCTGGCGTTGGTACAGCCGGAATCTATCGTTTAAGAGATGGGGAAGTGAAAGACCTACATTTCGATACGGTCAAAAAAATTGCTGATGCACTGGAAGTTAGCTTGGATGAATTCAGATAGAAAGGAGAAAATATGCCAGATATCGCAAATGGTCGTGAGAGAGTAAATGCTTTCTTGAAAGAAAAAGGTATCAAAAAGACGACTTTGGCAGTCGCTTACGGATTTAAGCGACAGGAAGTGACAAATATTCTCAGTGGTTCGACAAAAGGACCACGAGCGAACAGTTTCATTCTTCAGGTTATTGAAGATTATGGGATTGAATGAAATAAAAAAGCACCTAACAAAGTCAGGCGCTAATCAAAAAATACTAATCGAATTATAGCACAGAAAGAGAGGAAAAGCTATGCCTAAAGCTGAATTGGTTTACAGGCCTGCTAATCAATCCGAAAAAGCGGAGGCTGGTGACTATGAGCATCTTTGCCAAATCTGGGAGGGTTTAACCCCTAGCACAGCAAAAGTTTGGGCGAAAGAAATGAGAGAACACCCAGACTTTAGCAGGTACATAGATAACCCAACACACAAGATTGTCTTTATCAATTATGAAGGATTTCGCCTTTTCATAAAATGGAAATCCCGCAATAGGTACAGAAGCAAGAAAGAGACGCTCGACGAGATGTTGAAAAATATCAAATTTGAAGAACGGGCGTTAGTTAAATAAGGAGTGATCAAATGCAAAATTTCGAACAAATGCGCGTGATTTTGGACTGGGAGTGCGACAACTGGCGCCTCGGGAATGTCTACAAGAACAATCTAGCCAAAAAGCCTATCGAGGTCGTCAAAAGCGAGCTTGAAAACCTTAGAAAGTCAGCAGAGGATGTATCTTTCGAAGTTGTGCCACGAGGCGGTAAGCTGATCGGCGGAGATAAGACTGTAACGTTCAAAGGAGGCGCTAGATGAGCTTGGAAGACCTTAAAAGATTAGTCTTGTTGCAAGCTGCTGCAATCATTCTGTTAGTCATCGCTGGTGTGCAGACGATTGACAAGCAGAATCAGCAAATCCGTGAGCTACAAGAACAAATCAAGGATAATCGCGATAGTATCAGAGCGCAAGCTAACACGAATCAGCGACAGGATGTGATGATTAATAAGTTTAACAACATGTACTATGAGTATCAGCACTATAAGATGACAGGTGATTTAAATTTTCCGGGAGGGTGAAAAATGGGTGAAGTTTTAGGAGCGGTTTGCTTTGTTTCCAGCTTGCTATTGAGCGTTTTATGGGCAAGTCACGTCGACTTGAAAAAAAAGCGCCTAGAAGCTGAAAAGGAAGCAGAAATAGACTTGTACGCTAGATATGTGCTTTGGGCACAGAACCAGCACATGATTGAACAAAATCAAAGAATGGCCGAAGTACGCAAGCATGACAATCAGTCATTCACGGTGAAAGGAGTGGGATGATATGACACAGGCGGAACGCATCAGGGAATATTATAAAGAGTATCCCGCTGCCAGCTATGATGAGGTGGCAGAAGCTGTTAAAACAACAAATGTAAATGTCAGGGCGACTGTATCCAAAGATGTCAAAGCAGGCAGATGTGTCCGCCTGGAAGACAAAACGTTGGACTATTCGGCTCACTTTGGAGCATCAGAGGCGCTTGCTGAATTGGTGGATTGGAAGAACGATACCAGACGAGAGTGGGTGGAGATGCTAACCAGAGCGGCTGAAAAGGAAACGGACAGTAATACAATGAGATTGCTGATTAAAGAAGCTAATAAACTGATGAAAGAGGTAACGAAGTAGTGGTTAGAAATAAATTATCGGACTTAACCAACACGCTCTTTGCTCAACTGGAGACTTTGGATGACAGAGATCTTACTGCAGAAGAGCTAAAAGTAGAGCTCCAGCGTTCAAAGCAGATGGTTGCAATTTCTGGCCAAATCTTGCAGGCTGGCCAACTGGCCTTGGACGCTGAAAGATTTAAAGATAAGGTAGGTGATGTCAATGCCCCGATCGCTTTGCTGGAAGAATGAATATACTGATTACATGCAGGAGATTTGCCCGGGACGGCTGACTCCGGAAGTAACAAAGCTGCTAAATGAAAAATTTGGTACTAATTACACAGCTTCGCAAATCGGCGGAGTGCGTAAGCGACTTGGTCTGCTGGTAGGAAAAGTATTCCAAAAGAGAATCCTGACAAGCGAGCAGCATGACTATTTTTTGAAAAACTACGTTGGGAAAACTGCGCAAGTATTTGCGGATGAAATGAATGAAAAATTCGGTTTGTCATTAACGAGTAAGCAAGTCAAGAACTATCGAAGGAACAATCGTTTAAATAGCGGCTTAACTGGCCAGTTTGAAAAAGGACATACACCAGCTAACAAAGGGAAGAAATTTCCGAATATGCCTAAGAATAGCGGCCAGTTTAAGAAGGGGAGTAAACCTCCAAACTATGTGCCGGTGGGAACCATTGCTCAAACGACAGACGGCTATCCGAAAATCAAAGTAGCTGATCCAAATATCTGGGAACTTCTCCACAGAAAGACCTGGATTGAACATAATGGCCCAATTCCCAAGGGACATTCGATCATATTCTTAGATGGAGATCGGTCAAACTATGACATTGCAAATCTGGCTTGTCTATCAAGAAACGAAATAGCTAGAATGAATCAAAATCATCTATTTACGTCCGACGCTGATTTGACTAAATCAGGTATCGGACTTACAAAACTTACAAACAAAATCAGAGAGGTAGAAAAGAATGGCTAGTTTATACGAGCTGACAGGCCAATTCCTGGCAATTTACCAGATGGATATTGACGACGAAACAAAAGCGGACACGCTTGAAGCTATCGACTGGCAAGAACAATTCGAACAGAAAGCCGAAGGATATGCCCATGTTATCAAGAATCTAGAAGCAGACGTGGCCATGTACAAGGCTGAGGAAGATAGCTTCAAGGCCAAGAAACAGGCAGCACAGAAAAAGCTGGATTATGTCAAGGATAACATTATGACAGCTATGAATGTCACGGGTCAAACCGAAGTCAAGAGCGGTGCTCTTATTATAAAAGTCGCTAAGAATCCAGAATCAGTCAAGGTCAACGAAGACGACCTACCGAAAAAATATTTTACAAAAAAAGTGACGCTTGCACCGGACAAAAAGACACTCAAAGAGTTGCTGAAATCCGGCAAGAAAGTCAAAGGAGCCGAACTCATTCGGACAGAAAAGTTGGTGATCAAATGAGAATTTTAGCAATTGATCCGTCAAGCAATCGAATTGAAACTAGCACAACAGGAATTGTCCTGCTAGACAATGCTAGTTTGGTCGATAGCTGGGTACTTCCGTTTGGCGCTCAAAACTTCAAAAACTGGTTCAAGTCGACTGGTCGGAGTCTTGAATTTGACATAGTGGTCGTTGAAAAATTTGAGGTTAGGGACAATGATTATTCCAGGGACAACTCGGTTGTAGAAACTATTGCAGCCATTGAACTATGCTATCCGGACTTGGTCCTGCAGCGTAATGCAGGTTATCAGACAGATATACCAAATGACTTACTAAAAGCCTTAGGGCTGTGGACCTTTAACAAGAGCCATCACAACGATGTGAGGGCAGCTGCAAGGCTTGGGCTATTTTATGCCCAACGGAATGACATCGAGGAGGTGATTGTGGACATTGGTAATCGAATTACGCAAATGGCAAGCTGAAGCGGTCAAACGTAGCGATCGCGACCGCCCTGGTATTTTCCTTGAGGCATACGGAGGCCGTGGTAAAACTATCTGCGCTTTTGAAATCGCAAAGCACAAGGGAGCCAAAAAAGTCCTAGTTATCAATAATCGATTAGCCATCCTGAACGGATGGAACAGCACTTATCAAAAATTAGGCTACAACACTGATTTTGAATTAGAGACTATGACAGACCGCAGATTGCAGAACAAACTTGCAAGCGGAGAGTCTATTGAGTGCGATGTGTTCATTATTGACGAGTGGCAGAATATGTCTAGTGATGCCAATGTGAAAGCTTATCGCAAGGTCAAACGCAGCTATACTGTAGGCTTGTCAGCAACGCCCATCAGGAAGAAGGGGCAAAACTTCTATCCGCTTGAAAAGACATTTTTTGGAACGGCCGAACCAAACCAAAAGGAAAACTGGCAACTAGCCCATGGGAAGATGAAATATTCCAAATTTAGCTATTCTAAGCAAGAATGGGATGACTTCCGAGACTATGAAAGCTACGTGGCCAATCTGCCAAACTTTTTCCGCTGGGAAGATGTTGAGGAAATTGAAGAAGCTGAGGAAAACAACGGATTTGAGGTTGTCTTTGAGCCAGTCTGGTGCCTAACTGCTAACCCGAAAGAGTTGGAACAATTTAGGAAGTTGAATATTGTTGGAAAAGATGGCAAGTACGCCATGGCCAAGCAATCGTTTGGTCGGAAGACGTTTGAACGATATCTTACTCAAACAGGTTTTGAAATTGACTTCCCGAAACTCAAGGCTGTCAACGCAGACACTCCTATGCTGCTCACGTTGGATCTTATGCTGGCAAGTAAGACAGAAATGTTGATAGTTAGCAAATCCAAGCAGATTGTCGAGGTTATATACGAGCGACACCCTGAAATCGGTATCTGGACGGGTGACAAGAAAGAAGGGCATGATAAGCCTAATATGGTCGCTACTAGCCAGGTTTTGGGTGTAGGAGTCGATGGCCTTCAACATAAATTTAAAACTATTGTGGTTCTGGATCCTGTCAGTCCGTCTGATGGAGACTACGACGACTACCGGCAATTGCTTTGGCGAATCACTGGTAGCCGTCAACAACACGATGTTAGAGTCGTAGAATTTTATTTTTAAGGAGAAACAAAAAATGAACAAAAAAACTGAAATGATTGTATTCCGCAGCCGTGTGAAAGATGCTTACCTTAAGTCGTATAAGGACAGAGGTACTTTAGCATTTGAAGCTGACTATTGTTGCCTGGAACATTGTTTGAAGCTTCCTCGTAAAAAATACGAAGAAAACAAAAAGACTTACAAGGCCCTTGCTGCAGCTTTTGACTGTGAAATTGTCGCAGTTGAAGCAGAATATAAATTGACCTATCCAAATGGCAGCGATATCCGGGAGATAAAAACCGAGGAACAACCTGGATTAGCTCTTAAAAAGTTATTGGATTTTTTAGTTGATTAAGGAGTCGCAATGGGAAAAATATTTGGAGTATTGCAAGCGATTCAAAGTGAATTGGTTGCTCCAAAGGGACAGTATAACTCCTTTGGAAAATATAATTACCGGAGCGCAGAGGACATTCTAGAGGCTCTAAAGCCGATTTTAAAAAAGCATAATGCAGCAATTACCTTGAGCGACGAGATTGTTTATATCGAAGGGCGGTATTATGTTGAAGCATCTGTTACACTTTTCGCTGAAGGTGAGGCTATTGGAGCCAAAGCATCAGCGCGTGAAGAGGAGACTAAGAAAGGGATGGACGGTAGTCAGATCACAGGGACAGCTTCGAGCTATGCTCGAAAATATGCTTTGAACGGACTATTTGCTATCGATGACAACAAGGATCCTGATACTGATGAATATGCAAATCAAACTGGAAAGCAGGCACAAGCTCAAAAACCAGTTCAAAGCAAACCTGCATCAAATCAGAAACAGAATCAGAGAGCATCTGGTAATGTTAAGTACATCACAGGGGCTCAGGCGAAGAAGCTGCGTGAAGACATCAAAAACATTGCGGAGGCTTCAGGCGGTCCAGTGAATACGGTTGGAGTATGGTTCATCGACCAACTTGGTGTAGAAAAAATTGAGCTTATACCGGCTGACAGATTGGCAGAAGCTCAAGAACTAATCGAAAAAACAAAAAAAGCGAAAGGGATTGAATAATGGGATATACGGAACTGGGGCGCAAACGCCCGATAGAAATACAGAGCGTTTATTATGATAAGATCCTGGTTTATCAGCATCAAGGTGAGATTTGGGGTGTATGTTATAAGCACGGAGAAATTGATTGTGTTTACAACTACACTAAGAACGATTTCTTTTGTATTGAAATTTCAGATATGTCCTTAAAAGAAATTGTTACTAAAATTATCCAGCCATTGAAAAGAAGCTACCCAGGAGCATACAGTATTGATGAGGAGACGTTCAGTAGAATTTTGGAGGAAATAAAAAAATGATCAATAATGTTGTACTTGTCGGGCGTATGACCCGTGATGCTGAACTTCGCTATACACCGCAAAACCAAGCGGTTGCAACCTTTACTCTGGCTGTTAATCGCAACTTTAAAAACCAAAGTGGTGAGCGTGAAGCGGACTTTATCAATGTTGTTATCTGGCGTCAGCAGGCAGAAAACCTTGCTAATTGGGCCAAAAAAGGCGCTCTAATCGGAGTTACTGGTCGCATTCAGACTCGTAACTACGACAATCAGCAAGGCCAGCGGGTCTATGTCACAGAAGTCGTTGCAGACAACTTCCAGCTTCTGGAAAGCCGTAACCAACAAAACTCAGGAAAACCATTTGGGAATAGCAACCCAATGGATATCCAAGATGACGATTTGCCATTCTAAGGAGTTACTAAATGGGAATGAAAGAATGCGCTCTCAAATATCAAAAAGCTGGCTTTTCCGTAATTCCCATCGTGCCTAACGGAAAGCAACCAGCGATCAAATTTGCTGATAAGCCAGCTATGACTGCTCAGGAAATTGAAAATTACTGGAATCAGTATCCGGATAGCAATATTGCTGTCCGGACTGACAAATTCTTCGTAATCGATATCGACTTACACGGTAAGAACAACGGATATGAGAGTTTGGCCAATTGGGAACATCTGAACTTGATAACTCCAACACTGCAGGCAAGAACTGCCAGCGGTGGCAAACATATCTTTTACTTTAAGCATCCAGACGTGACCATGACTCAAATGATAGGCTTCCTTCCTGGTGTTGATGTTAAGGCGCATCCAAACAACTATGTTTTAGTTGCCCCATCTAGAACTCCGAAAGGGGAGTATGCCTGGGATTTAGAAAAATCTAAAGAGGGTGGCACTATGGTTACGGCTAGTCGAGCTCTTGTTATGGCCATTAAGAAGGAATACAACAAAAAGAACTCTGGTAGCGACCTGGATAATATCTACTATCAAATCAGCAAAGGCGCTGGTAAGAGAAACAGGACAACTGAACTATTTGAAATGGTTGTTCTTGGATTTGGTGACGAAGGTAGCAGAAATGACACACTTGCGAAATTTGTAGGTGGACTCTTGAGCAGATCGGTAGATCCGAACTGTATACTGCGGCTAGCAGAAACAGCCAATAATAACTCGGTAGAGCCTCTTAGTCACAAAGAATTAAGCAGGACTGTTGAATCCATGATCAAGAAACACATGAGGGGGGGTGACCATAATAGGTGATGTCGTTAATATTTCAATCAAGCAGTTTTCGCGTCGGAAAAAGAAAATTTTGAATGACGAAGGTGAACAGATTGAGATTGAATCTATTGTGGCTGACAGCCCCAGAAATGTACTACTTGCCATGAAAAGTGACAGTAAGCTTAATGATTTTCTCCGGCACAATGAGTTTACTGGAGAACACGAAATTGTGGAGGATGTAAAACTGGATGCTATCCAGTTGAGGAAGGGGCAGCTACCTTCTGCCTTTGAATCCTACCTAAGCGTATATCTGGAAAATCATTTCAAGACAGTTTTCAAGGCTGGAGCATTAAGGGATGGCATCGAAGCGTTCTTTGCAGAAAAAACATATAATCCGGTCAAAGAATACATGGAAAATGCCTATGAGTCCTGGGATCATAAAGAACGACTTGCCCAAGTCTTTCAAACATGGTTGGGTGCCGAGGACAGTATCTATGTCCAGAAAATCGCTGAAATGTTCTTTGTTGGTGCAGTCTCTAAGGTTTTTAATCCCTGGGTCAAATTCGACTACACACTTGATCTTGTCGGTGGCCAGGGGGCCGGAAAGACTACTTTCTTGCAAAAAATAGCCGTTGACTGGTACACGGATTCTGCTAAGGATTTTATGGATAAGGATAACTATGAGATTATGCTGAAATCACTAATCGTCAACGATGACGAGATGGTTGCTTCCAGAAAGACTACTTTTGACGAGCTAAAAGCCTTCGTGACCAAAACTGAATTGTCTTTCCGTAGATCCTATGGTCGCAGATCTGAAAAATTTCCGAAAAACTTTGTCATTGCCAGGACCAGTAATAAGATTGAATACTTGGGTGATAAAACTGGGGAACGGCGCTTTCTGCCTGTGCTGGTGGATGCAGGCCAACAGTTTGTCAAGCCATTTGATATGACTGATCATGACGTGCTCCAGCTTTGGGGTGAAGCAGTTGCCATCTACAAAAAAGGCTTTACGCTTACTTTTAATGATGATTTTGAGAATGAGCTTGCAGTCTACAAAGAACGCTTCACTTATAAAGATGAAGCCGAATCGCAAGTTTATGATTACCTTGAAATGCTGGTTCCAGAAGAATGGGAAGATTTCTCGGTCACTCAGCAGCATCAATATACCTGGTCTTACTTCAATGATGGTAGCTATCGCAATGAAGCTGGTCTGTTATATGAAGGTGTCAAACTTCAATCGAGCGTGTCTGCTAAACAAATACTAAAGAATGTCTTTGATATTGATAGTGCGAGAGGTGAAAAGATAGCTAGGAAAATCAAGTTGATTATGGATAATAATCAGGACTGGGAATACAAGGTTAAAAAGGTTAGAGGCAAAACGATGCGTGCATATTTTAGAAAAAATATACAAACAGAAGTGATGTAACCTAAGTGAAAATGATGTAACCTTTTAGGCCAAAAATGGGCAAAAACCATGCTTCGGTTACATCAGGTTACATCAATGATGTAACCGCAATAAAAACCAGTTATATCAACGGTTTGAGCGCTATTTTTGATGAAATTTTAAAAAAAGTGATGTAACCGCCCAAAAGCCTTGATACTATTGAGTTCTTTAGGTGTCTATTAGTATGGTTACATCATTTATATAAAATATTTAATAAGTAAAAATAGCAAGTGCTATAAACGTTGATATAACAGCATTCTTGTTTTTTATAAAATATGTTTTTCGAAAAGTGATGTAACCTTGTAACCTTGTTTAAAATATACATAGAAATGAATAAATATTACATAATAGGAACAGGAAAATGAATAAGCAGGAATTAGTTGAAGAAATCAAGAAGCACGCAATTTATCATTGCGGAGAAAAAGAATGTTACAAAGAAGGATGTACACAGTGGTTGACTTTGGATTGGTTTTAGAAATCGTCAATCAAATTGACGAACCATCTTCCGGGCACGCTGAAGAAGCACCGCGCTATGTCAAGAACGTACTAGCTCGCTTGCGAGAATTGCCATTACATGACAGAGAAGTTTGGTTAAAAGCTATCATGAGCGAATTTGAGCAGGATTTCAGTCATGCGAAATGGCGCGAGGGATATGAGCAAGGTAAGTTCGAGGGTATGATTGAACGTGAGAAAGTTACGATACCTCAGTTTGTGGCCAGTTGGATTGAAAAGTGTAAAACGTTTAAGAGTTTTGCTGTAAGCCTATCTTTTGCGTTGCAACCCAGTGTATGGGAAGCAAATAGCTTATCTGACGAGTGCATTGAATGGTTGACGGATACAGAAAATCAAGACCTCTTCGCTCGTGCTTGGCTGGACGGCTACGAGGTCGAGAAAGAAAGCGGTATCAGGTGAAAGTAAAAGGGGATATTAAAGAAAATATGTTGGTATATGGTGAATCTGTGAAAAGGTATTTCTTTGCAAAAAATTGTAATTTATACAACGTTCTCTATTTTCACACTCGCAAAGAACTCGAAGAAGCAGGCTTAGAATGGGTATTTGATTGACCGGGCATTGAGATTGAGGAGGTGTAAAATGACAAATCTTTGGGAGGAGACCTTAGAGGTTTTAAGAGACTACGGCAAAACGTTTGAGAGCGTCAGATATATTCAAGGTTCAGATTTTAAAATCACTAAAGAAAATTTCGAGAGACTTGCCAAGCAAGCGAATTATCATAGCGGATACGGTGCCGCTCACGTTCCTACCGATTTAGTCATTGTTGGCAAAGGCTGGTGGTTAGAGCGAGGAGGATATGATGGTTCTGAGTGGTGGGATTATAAAGAAATACCTAAACAAATCAATGAAGTCAGAAACATTTCTAATCTTGTAGGCGGAATGTGGCCAAGGCTTAAAGAATTGAATACCATCGACCCGATACAAGAAAGACTTGAAGAAATAAGAAAGGAGCATACGATTGAATAAACGTCAACGCAAAAAGAAAATTTTGAATGGTCTGAGCAAAGGGGAAAGATACCGTAGGACGCATTGTCCTGTTTGCGATAGCGAAATTGGAGTATTTGATGAATATTTTAATACATACGGTTTCTGCTCTGAATATTGTGGCTATGAATACTACGGAATTTCAAGATTATAAAAATAAAAGATTGGGGTTAAAATGACATTGTTTGATGAAGTACAGCAACTTAGCTCAGAAAGTCACGCAAAATGGTTTGAGCGTTACTTTAAAAAATATAACTTGGAAAAAGTTATTAAGAAATCAGCCAAACAAGGTTATACAGGTCATCTGATGAGCGTTTTAAAAGTCGGAGATGACTATACTAGGCGTAGGTTGGATGATGAAAGGACACTTGAGAAAATCAAGGAATTGTTAGGAGATGGTTTCAAGGTAGAGTTTCATTTGACCTATGGTAAAAATATTCTTACTGGCGAAAAATATATAGCCAACAAACAAATTCATATTTCATGGTAGCAAAAAAGCCAAGACACTCTCTGCCTCAGCTAATAGTAATATCGCAAAGACTATTATACCATAAAGGAGACAGAGAGTGAACAAGGCTAGAGAGTTACTTGATGAACTACAGAATTTGGATGAAGAAATACAGAATCGAATAGACGAGCTTGCTAATCTTGAAGCTAGTTTGCTTTCTAGCCCTAAAATGAGCATGGATAAGGTTCAAGGTGGTCAGAAGGTTCGATTAGATGAACGTTACATCGATATTTTTAGCATGCAAGATTCCTTGAAAGAGTACATGAAGCAAGCAACTGCTGAAGCTATCCAGCGCAGAATTGAGCTCAGTAAATTGATTGATAAAATGCCTAAACCTGCAAGTCGAACAATTTTAAGGATGGTGTATATTCAGAAAGCAAGCGTGTATGATATGATGGATCATCTCGATTGTAGCAAGACAACTTTTTACAAAAAAAAGAAAGATGCAATCCGTGAATTGGGTGCTGTAGTTGATAACTGCGAACTAATGCGAACTAATGCGAACTAGATTTAAGTGCACTGGTCAATCAATCGTGCTATTATAGTAGTATCAAGAATTGAGAGTTAGACAGTTGATGTCTGGCTCTTTTTTTATCAGAAAGGAGGGCGGCCATGAATGACCGTGAGAAATTAGCGATTGAAGAATTGAAGACAATAGCAAATGACCTTATGTCAGACTGGCCAGCCTCTCGGAGCAGGCAGAAGTCTTTCGTGCTCAATTACATGGCCAATGGTTTTCAAAACGCTACGCAAGCAGCAAAAGAAGCTGGTTTTAGTGAGAAAACGGCTCGCAAGCAAGCAAACAACATGCTTTCGAATATGGACATTTATGGACACATATCGCCAGTCGTTGAAAAGCTAAAAAATGCCTTTGACGAGCGCAGGACAGAGCTTTCTTTGCTCAATTCGGTAGATATCCAGCAGTTTTGGGCAAAAATTATCAGACGTGAGATTAAAGATGTCAAACTTGTTGGTGATGGCGAGGGTTATCAATCAGTCAAGGAAGTGCCGCCTGACTTGTCTGTGATGCTATCTGCATCAGACAAGTACGCTAAGACTTTAGGCATGTATCAAAACAACATCGATATCACTCAACGCACTATTGAAATTAAAGTAGGTGAGTGGGATGCTGACGAAGAGTAAGCCTAAAATCGAAATAGTCATTCAATATCCTAGCCGAGTGTTTAACAAGCACATCTACGATAAGCTCAATGACTATTCTACTTTTACTGAAGTTCACTACGGCGGCGCATCTTCTGGCAAGAGCCACGGCGTTATTCAAAAGGTGGTCTTTAAGGCTTGTCAGGATTGGAAATACCCACGCAAGATCCTTTTTCTGCGAAAAGTGGGGTCAACGGTCTATGACTCAATCTTTGAGGATGTGAAGCAATGTTTGGATGTTTGGGGTCTACTTGATAAATGCAAGGTCAATAATTCAGCTTATCGGATTGAGTTACCAAACGGTGCCCAATTCATCTTCAAGGGATTGGATAACCCAGAGAAAATCAAGTCAATTAAGGGTGTGTCTGACGTGGTCATGGAAGAAGCTTCTGAGTTCACGCTAGACGATTACACGCAGCTGACTTTGCGTTTGCGGGATAAGAAACACAAGCTGAAACAAATCTTCTTGATGTTTAATCCAGTGTCCAAGGTAAATTGGACCTACAACGCCTTTTTTGTCAAGAAACCAAAAAATACGGTTGTCTATCATACATCCTACAAAGATAATCGTTTTTTAGACCAGGTAACCATCGAAAATATTGAGGAACTGGCCAACAGAAACGAAGCGTACTATAAGATTTACGCTCTGGGTGAGTTCGCAACATTGGACAAGCTAGTCTTTCCAAAATATGAGAAACGATTGCTTAATAAAGACGAGCTGGCGCATTTGCCGGCTTATTTTGGGCTTGACTACGGTTTCATCAACGACCCTTCAGCCTTGCTTCATGTAAGGATAGACGATGCTAACAAGCGCTTATACGTCGTTGAGGAGTTCGTAAGAAAGGGATTGACGAATGACAAGATAGCAGAAAGCATCAAGGCACTAGGATATGCAAAAGAAATCATTCGTGCGGATTCAGCAGAAAAGAAATCGAATCAGGAATTGCGAAATCTTGGAATCCCTCGAGTTGTCGATGCGCAGAAAGGCCCCGGCTCTGTCATGCAAGGGATCCAGTATCTCTTGCAATACGATTGGGTAGTAGATGAGCGATGCGTGAAGCTGATTGAAGAACTTGAAAACTATACTTGGAAGAAAGACAAGAAGACAAACGAGTACATCAATGAGCCGGTTGATAGCTATAATCACTGTATTGACGCTATCAGGTATGCTTTGCAAGACAGGATTTTACAAAGCAAATCGACACAAGACCGTATGAAGAACGCGTCTTATTATTTCAGGAGGTAAAGTTGGAAGTTAAATTTTTAAAAGGCACACGCTTTGACAGTAGATCAAACGAGCATTTTATGATGATGCTTGAGGATTTTGAAGCTATCGAATATGGTTCTGACAATTGGATTGAGCAGTTAAAACGCTATGTGAATCGTCACAAAGCAGAGCAGCAGCCAAGGCTGAAAGAGCTGAAACGATATTACAAAGGCGATAACAATATCAAGTATCGACCTGCTAAAACGGACGAAACCGCGGCAGATAATCGTATTTCTAGTGATTTTGCTAAGTACATTACAATTTTCGAGCAAGGCTACATGTTGGGTAATCCGGTCGATTATAAGAATGAAAACAAAGCAATCCTTGAACATATCAAGGGCTTTTCAGCCAAAAACAACGAGAAGAAACACAATTCCTCAATCAAGAAAGACTTGTGTGTGTACGGCCGTGCTTACGAGCTTTTAACAGTCACAAAGCGCGATAGTAAAGCGTGGGTTAAATTGTACAAACTCAGTCCAGAGCAGACTTTTGTTATTTACGATGATACATACGAGCAAAACTCACTCATGGCTGTGAACTACTACGATGTAGATTATGGAGACAGCAAGCGCAAGACGATTATCAAAGTCTATACTGCAGATCGTATCTACAGCTACGAGTGGAAGTCCACGGATAGCGATAAAATGGCGCTCAAGGACGAGCAAGAACATTTCTTCAAAGCTGTACCAGTCAACGAATACAGCAACAATGAGGACCGTTTAGGTTCTTATGAGTCGGTTTTGGATAACATCGACGCTTATGATTTATCGCAGTCTGAGCTTGCTAATTTCCAGCAAAATAGCAACGATGCCATCTTGATGATTAAGGGAAATCCGTACACAGGAGCAGAGGAAAATGACTTTTTGGAAGATGGACGAATCAATCCCAATGGTCGGCTGTATGTGTCGCAGGCTTATAAGAAAGCGCAAGTTCTTATTTTGGACGACAATCCAAATCCAGGCGGAGCGAATCCTGACGCTAGCTATTTGATTAAGTCGTATGATAGTGCAGGCGCAGAGGCTTATAAACAACGCTTAGTCAATGATATTTTACGTTTCACTTTCACGCCGGACACTCTTGATAACAGCTTCGCTGGCACGCAGTCAGGCGAGTCGATGAAGTACAAGCTCATGGCTAGCGACAACTACAGAGAGCAGCAAGAAGACCTGTTTGAAGCCGGTCTTATGCGTCGATTGCGTTTAGCGGTAAATATCTGGAAGATTCAAGGTAACGAAAACACAGCTTACGAACTCATCAACGAAACTTCTGTGGTTTTTAGTCCGAACGTTCCGCAAAATGAAAAAGAAATCGTTGAGATGATTAAGTCATTATATGGAATCGTCAGCGATCAGACTATTTTCGAATTGCTGAATCAAGTTACGGGTGTAGATGCTGAAGACGAGCTGGAACGTTTGAAAGAGCAAGAAGCCTTGGAACAGCCAGAGCCGCGACTAGAACCCGTAAATGAGGTGGTCGATGATGAACAAGAAATCGAATCAAAACCATCTTGACTACTGGTCAGAACGGTCAGATGAGATTTTTCGTTATCTAGACCGGAAAGATATTGATTTTTTTGCTGAATTAAATAAAGTCTATCAAGAACAAGCTAATGAAATGCAAAAGGCTTTTTACGATTTCGTTAGCAAGTATTCTGAGAACGGCTCAATGAGTTATCAGGAGGCGCTACAACGATTGAAAGGCACCGACCTGTCAGATTATCGGGCAAATGCTAAGAAGTATCGTGAGCAGGCCGAGAAAGACCCAGAATTGCTTAAAAGACTGAATGAGCAGTATACGACCGCACGCGCTACAAGATTAGAGTCATTACAACTGGATATGCTTTTTCGTGCAGGTATCGCAAGAGGAATCATCGCCGAAAAGTTTGAAAGCTATTTGCAAAAAATGGCTCTTATGGGTTATAAAAAGGCCATGAGCGGTCGGACTGGTACAATCAACGAACCAGCGTTAAAAGAGTTAGTGAAAACGCCGTTTAACGGCTACAACTACAGTCAGCAATTGTGGGGAAATACAGACAATCTAGTTAAGGATTTAAAAAAAGTCCTGAAGGCTGGTTTTGTTCGTGGAGAACACCCCAGAACAATGGCGCGTGATTTAGCACAAAGATACAAAGTAGCCAACAGTAGGGCTGAAACGCTCGTCCGGACTGACGGAACGATGATTGTCAATCGCTCTGCTATCCAACGTTACAAGGACGCAGGACTTAAATACTATCGGATACTGGTTCATCTGGATAATCGTACGACTGAAATTTGTAAAAGAATCCATGCAGAAAATAAGCGGTATTTGATTGACGAAATGCAGGTGGGGGTAAATGCTCCACCTTTTCATTTCGGTTGTCGGTCTGGGGTAATACCAGATGAGGAGGAATTGAACGAAGGGTACAACGAAGAGCAGGAACAAAAAGCGTCTAATTTTGAAGAGGATAAAGTTTTTGTAGCAGATAAACCGAGCGAAATCGATGACTTTTTCAAAGAGCAAAAAACATATCAAAAGTGGTATAATGAACTTACAGATGACGAAAGAAGTGTTATCTACTCTTATACAACAGAAAATTATCATAATTTCAACAACATAAAACGATATGGACTTGACGAAGCACTGAAAATTCGAGAAAAATTCTGGTTTGAAAATGACGGAAGTGCAGAAGATCTGCCTTTTGCTTTAGATATTGTGAAAGACACAAAGTCGAATATTTCAATCTTGGAAAAGGCTATTTCAAAATTTGCGCCCGAAAAAAGCTTCAAAGCTTATCGCGGAAGTGGGTCTATATCTGCTTTAGGTGAAGATTTAGGCTATATGAATCTCGAAGTTGGTCAAACAGTAAGATTAGATAAAACATTTACTTCATTCAGTCTAGACAGAAATTACGCTAAGGAATTTGCTTTTGACGGCGACGGAGCAAACGTATTATTTGAAGTTACTGTCAAGAAAGGTCAGAAAACAGGTGCTTATATAGCAGAGTTGGCTGATTTTAGTCCTGAAAAAGAATATCTGATGAAACCGAATTTGAGGTATAACGTTATCTCTAAAACGGAAAGCAAAGACGGACTATTAGTTTATGGTTTGGAGGTGTTAGAAAATGGGTCTTGATAAAATATTTATAGACAGAGTATTTTCTCGAGGCGAAGATAGAGTGAATAGAGCTATTTTTGTAGAACCTGAGGAACTTATCGAAATAACTGATGAAGATATCAGTTTTTTAGGTGAGGGGCTCTTTTACTTTTTACCTCGCAGCAAGTTTGTTGAGGATAATAAAGATAAAATCAGAAAAGATTATAACTTATCTAAAGAAATGCCTAAAATAAATGGGATTTATTTGCCTACTTTTTTAAAAATGAGAGCATGGGACAGAATCAGGAAGACTAAACCAAGCTTAAAAGAAATTATTGACATGACAAAAAAAGAAAGCATTTAGAAATTCTAAGCGCTTTTTTGTTGTCCAGAAAGGAGAAAAAATGATTATTTGGAATTTGGTATCTATCACAGCAGGCGTAATCGTCCTGCTTATTTTATTAGTTATTGGCTACATCGTACTAGCTGGATTGCTTGAAGGTGCTAAAAATGTGTTAGCTAGTAGTAAGAAAGGACGACATGAGCAAAATACAAGTCAAGATTGAAGATATTAGTTTTTCGGCTATGACCAAAGAGAGGAGACCTACAGTAAAACTCGAATTAGGCCTAATCGGTGGCAAGGTAATTGATTCGATCGATGTCTTGCCGAAATTGATAGAAGACATTTCGAAATTAGAATATGAGGTAAATCATGAACAAACGAATTAAGAAGAAAGCGTCTAAAAGACGTGCAATCGAAAGACAAAACGCTGCATTGGCTGCTAAAGTGGCTGCGCTTAAAACTACAATCACCATGCAAGGCAAGATGATCGAAGAGATGCAGAACCTAAATTCTCACAATGTCCAAGCAACAAATGAGCGCTTTGACAAGTTGGAAGCTGCCAAAGAGCAAATGAAGCTTGACTTGGACAATGCTGTCATTTCGTTTAGCAAATCGAAAAAGCCAAGCTGGTTTGGTAGAAAGTAGGTATGAAGAAATGAAATACAGAAAGAAACCTGTAATAATTGAGGCGGTCAAGTGGACTGGCGAGAATGTAAAAGAAATCGCTGATTTTATGGGTGTTGAATCTGTACCCTACGATTTAAACACTCATGATTTATCTATTATGACTCTTGAAGGGGTAATGGTAGCTAGAGCAGGGGACTACATTATCAAAGGCGTGCAAGGTGAATTTTATCCGTGCAAGCCCGATATTTTTGTGGAGACATACGAAGAACTGGAGTATCTGAATATTTTAGATACTATTTAGGAAGCTATCTAACATATTGACCAGCTGGAATAAACCGCTATAAATCACTATAAACCGTATGGAATCCCGTACGGTTTTCTTTTTGTCCAAACTGTGCTGAAGACGTTAAAAGCTGTACTGTTTCGCCGCCGGGCGTAAAACGAGATTATCGAGTGGCGACGTAATCGCTGGAGGACAATTATGTCAGAAGAAATCAACGGAACTACTACGACTGTGGATCAAACTGAGACCGTCGACACTCAGAACGAGAAAGCAGTAGATGTAGAGTCAAATGCAGATAGCGAGAAGCACGAACGCACTTTCACTCGCGCTGAAATCGGAAAGATGTTAGCTGCTGAACGCACCAAGTGGGAAACTGAGCAAGCAACGGCGCTTGAACAGGCTAAAAGCGAAGGTGAACGACTAGCAAAGTTGACTAAGGACGAACGCGCTAGAGAAGAAGAAGCGAAACGAATCGCTGAATTGGAAAAGCGCGAGCGGGATATAGCTGAGCGTGAGATGAAGCTGGCCACTCAATCTCTTTTGGCAGATGAAGGTTTGCCACAAGAATTTTTAGATCATGTGCTGGCTCCGACTGCTGAAGAAGTAAAGGCTAAAATCACAGCTTTGCGAACTGTATTTGATAGCGAAGTTGAAAAGCGTGTGAACGAACGACTGGTTCAGAGCGCGCCTCGTCGTGGTACTACAACAGGAATCACGAAAGAACAAATTATGGCAATTGAAGATACCGACAAACGTCAGGCTGCGATTGCCGAAAACATCAATCTTTTTAGAAAGGGCTAGAATATGGCTGAACAAAAACTAACTACTATGGCTAACTTGGGCGAAATCAAGTCTATTGATTTTGTCAACAAGTTTTCCAAAAATATCAACGATTTGCTGACTCTCTTGGGTGTTAGCCGTCGACAAGAATTGACAAGCGACCTAAAAATCCAAACTTACAAATGGACTGCTGATGTGGACGCAACAAATCCGGGCGAAGGTGAAGACATTCCGCTTTCTCAAATGGTGCGTGCTAAAGGCGACGCTTACGAAGTAGCATGGTTCAAGAAACGTCGTTCTGTCTCTGCTGAGGCAATTGCACGTCATGGGGCATCCGTTGCTATCACGGAAGCTGATACACGTTTAATGCGTGAAATTCAAAACGGAATCAAAGAGCAATTTTTCACTTTCTTGAAGGCAAATCCAAGCAAAAACAAAGGTACTGGATTGCAGGGTGCTTTTGCTCAAGCTTGGGCTAAAATCGCAACATTTAACGAGTTCGAGGGTTCCCCAATTGTTTCATTTATCAATCCACTGGATGCAGCTAAATATCTTGGGGATGCAAGCGTCGGAGCTGATGCATCTAATGTTTTTGGTATGACGCTTCTCAAGAACTTCCTTGGTATGCAAAACGTCATCGTGATGAATGGTGTGCCAGAAGGCAAGGTTTACACAACAGCGATTGAAAACCTTGTGTTTGCTAACTTGAACGTTTCTTCTGGAGATCTCGGCGGGTTGTTTGCGGATTTCACAGATGAAACTGGCTTGATCGCTGTTGCGCGTGACCGTGCATTGAAAAACCTTACTTACGAATCTGTATTCTTCGGTGCTAACGTACTCTTTGCTGAAATTCCTCAAGGCGTTGTAGAAACGACTATCGAAAAAGCGGCTCCTGCAGCAGTACCTGGAGGCTAATCAATGACGGCGGTTGATACAAATGAGATTTTAAAAGAAATCAAATTATTAAAAGGGGTAAGCGATACTGCGCAGGATGACTTGCTGAATTTGACCATCAAAGAAAGCATTGAGCGCATCCTTGCCTTTGTCAATCGCTATTCCGAATCATCAATTACAGAAATTCCGAACAGCGCAGCCTACATCGTTCGTGATGTGGCTATCAAACGTTTTAACAAGCTAAACTCTGAAGGCGCTAAAGCTGATAGCGAAGAAGGACGAGCGTTTACATGGGAAGATAGTTATTTGTCTGATGATGATAAACAGACTCTTATTTCTTTAGCTAGTAAGCGAAAAGCTCGAGGAATTGCGCGTTTCATTTAGGGGGTGATGCTGTGATTTACAATGATAGAGTCACTTTGGTAAAAGAGACTGTTTCAAGCGATGGTCTCGAAGATGATGTTGCGACTGAGCAAGTCGGCCCCTTGCCATGCCAGCGTAGTGCGCTAACTAATAATGAGCAGATGGGAATCTTTGGAAAGTACAATCTAGACAGTTTTAAGTTACATTTGCAAGGTATTCATCAGGATTTCTCAGAAGTCATTTATAAAGGTAAGCGTCGAGCTGTCAAAGGCAAGAAGCACCACAAAAATAGTACGGTGATTTATCTATGAGCTTAACTTATCGGGTTAAAGGTCTAGATAAATTTCTGCGAGAGGTGCAGAGAAAAGGGCGACAAGCTCCGATTGTTGTCGATAGAGAGTTGAATCGCTCCAGCCTACGCGTTGAGCGTTTGGCTAAGTTGTACGCCCCTTGGGATACAGGGTGGATGAGTGAGAACATCTATAGCATGCAAGCGAAGCTTATGGGCTATAAGGTTATCTCTCCAGCTTACTACTCAATTTATGTCGAGTTAGGCACACGGAAGATGGCTCCGCAGCCTTTTATGCACCCTGCTGTACAAGAGGAATATCCAAAATTGATGAGAAATCTAAATAAGATGTTTAAGAGGTGATTATGGATTCACCAACAAGCAATTTACTAAGAGACTTGAAAAAGCGATTGGGAGCGTTAAACATTCCAATCCATTTCAAGTTACCTGACACATCCGTAGTCGAGCCGTTTCTGGTGGTGGGTGGCATTACATCCGACACGTCAAAAACGGCGCAGACGGGGTTAATAATCGAGGATAGCACCATTCAGATTGATATCTTTTTGCCTGGCTCTAAAAGCCGAGTCTACGCAGAAAACATCAAATCGCAAGCTATTCGGTTATTAGGTCGCAATACACGGACGACATCGACTATTTTGATGGACAACTCAATCGGTCGCGAAGTCTATCATATTGTAATTAAAACGACCGAAACAATACTTTAAAACAAGGAGGTCCTAAATGGCTGAAAAAGGACAAGTGAAAATTACTACAGCTAAGCCGATTGTTGGTAAAAAGGTATTCTACTTTATCCAATCAATCCATGCAGAAAAAGGTGAAGGGGCGCTTTTGCCGGCTTATCGTACAGACGGAAGCACAACGCTTGGTGGCGAGTATCAAGATGAGCAAACTCAACAAGGTCGCTTGCTTGAAAAATCAAGCGATGAGCACTCAATCGAGTTGACTCAATACTTTGCGCCGATGGATCCGTCAGTAAATGTAATCTTGAATGCTCAAGCCAAAGGTGAGTCAATTAAAATTTGGCGTGTCATCGTTGACGAAAGTGTCAAAACAAAAATTGGTGAGTCTGGTAATCAAAAAGATGCTTATCCAGCTAAATTTGGTTACGCTAAAATCACTGATGATGTCGAATTTAATGATGGCGTAGAAGAGTTTGTTGAGCTGTCATACACGGCTGGAATTGTTGGCCGTTTGCAGGATGGCAAGTTCCCACTTTCTGCTGAAGAACTCGCTTTGTTAAACGATATCTACGCATATCAAAATCCAGGTGAAACGACTGGCGATTACGACAATATTCAACGCTAATTTTTCAGGAGGGCGGCTTTAACAGGTCGCCTTTTTATTTTTGATTAAAGGAGAAAAACAATGGAATTTAAAATCGGTAACAAAATTGTGGAAATCAAATTTGATTTTCGTTTGATGTTTAGAATTGACAAGGATCTTGCGACAAAAGACGCGAATGGCCAGTCTTCGAAAAACGGAATCGGTGCTCTGTTTTATAAAATCGTTGATCGCGACGACCAAGGCATTGTAGATTTGATCCAGTTTTGTGGCAGCAAAAAAGGAAAAGCAGTCAGTGAAGATGAAGCGTTGTCAGCTATTGAAAATTATTTCGAAAAATCTAACGCTGAAGATCCGCAAGAAGCCCTATTCGAAGAAATCCAGGAAGAAATGGTCCAATCTGGTTTTTTCAAGAAGAAGATTTTGAAATATATCGAGAACATGCGTCTTGGGCTGGAATTGGCAGAGAGTCAAGCCACAGAAAACGACGCAACAGCTCAAATGCAAGCCAAGGCCATTTCAGAAATTATTGGCAAGATGGAAAGCGCGCTCTCTTAACCGAATGCGCAAGGCTTGGTCTAACTGACCAAGAAACAATCTTGAATTGCAATAAGTGGGAACTCGACGCTATCCTTGAAGGTCTGCACTATAGGCAGATTGAAGAACGCGAAAATTTGTCAGAACTAGCTTTGGAATTACGCTACACGCTCAATAGTAAGAAGGTTGATACCAACAAACTTAGCAAGCGCAAAGAAAAAGAAAAAGTGCGAAGAAGTTTCCGCAAGCCGACAAAACAAGAAATCAAAAACAAAAGTGAATTTGTGGCCAAGCTTGAAAAAGCTAGCCAGATGTTTGCAAACAGAAAATAAACAACGAAGGAGGTGGATGCATGAGTTTTGATGGCTCAATCTTCGCTGAGATTGGTGCAGATACCAGGGCGTATGAGCGTGCTATGAACGAGATTGCTGTTATGACCAAACAAGCTTTTGATAATGCTCAAAAAGCCGCGGTGAATAGCTCAAATCAGATGATCCAAAAAATCGGACAGCTGATGAATGAGCTGGCTAACAATAGCAGTACACTTGGTCAGAAAATCGGTCAAGGCTTCAAAGGCGGTCTAAACATCGCTCTTGGTGAAATCCATCGGATCGCGTCCAATATCGGGCAACGTTTGCCTGAACCCATACAAAACGGGCTAAACAAGGTAGCTCAAGCGTTTATTGGTCTTAATTCCAAGATTTCTAGTACTTTATCTCCAATAACGGCTAAAATGACTTCGGTCGGTGGCTCTATCGGTAACGCTTTTAGTTCAGCGTTAGGAAAAGTAAATAATTTTGCGAATCAGGCTAGCAATACGTTAGGCGGCAAGTTGATTGGTAAAGTCAGCGCCTTGTCTAGCAAAATTTCAAGCGGGCTCGGCAATGCATTCCAACAAGCAGGTAGCAAAGCTACTAACGCTTTGATGGGCATTGTCAATCACACAAATCAAGCAGCCTCCGCTACAAGCAATCTCATCAAGACAGCTTTAGGAATTTCTGCAGCTTATGCAGGATTTAACTTTATCAAAAATGCGATAGGCGGTGCGATTACTAAATCGGCTGACTTTGAAGCTCGCATGAGCAGCATCAAGGCTGTTACTGGTTCTAGCGCTGAAACGATGAAGCAATTCCACGATGCAGCCATTAAAGCGGGCGCTGACACAGCATTTTCTGCTACTGAAGCAGCAGATGCCATTGAAGAATTGGCGAAAGCTGGGGTATCTACAAAAGATATCTTAAATGGTGGTCTAACGGGTGCTTTGAACTTAGCAACCGCAGGCGAGCTTGACTTGAAAGAAGCGGCGGAAATCGCATCTACGGCTTTGAATGCCTTCAAACGAGATAATCTGAGTGTAGTGGATGCAGCGAACCAATTAGCGGGTGCTGCGAATGCGTCGGCTACTGATGTCCATGAATTAAAATATGGGCTTTCTGCAGTTGCTCCTGTAGCTAGCGGTCTTGGGTTATCATTCAAAGACACAACAAATGCGCTGGCAGTGTTTGCTCAGAATGGTCTTAAAGGATCTGACGCGGGTACATCACTCAAGACTATGCTGATGAACTTGCAACCTCAGACTAAGGCGCAGGCCAATATGATGAGAGAACTAGGGATCATCACAGCAGATGGATCTAATAGATTCTTTACTGCAGAAGGTAAAATCAAATCATTTGCTGAAGTATCTCAAGTATTAAAAGAAAGCTTGAGTGGCTTAACAGAGCAACAGCAACAACAAGCGCTCAAGACCATGTTTGGTACAGACGCGGTTCGTGCGGCAACTATCGCGATGAATGAAGGTGCTGACGGCGCTAACAAGATGCAAGCGGAAATCAGTAAGGTTACTGCTGCGGAAGTGGCTATTCAAAAATTAGATAATCTGAAAGGCGCTGTTGAGTATTTAACCGGCTCCTTTGAAACGCTGCAACTTAAAATCGGTTCTGCTTTTCTGCCTATGATGCAGGCAGGTGTCAAAGTTATTGATGGTTTCATTGATAAATTAGGAGCGAGTGAAGGCTTGGCTTCATTTATCAGTAAAATTTCAGATGTTTCTATGGCAGTTTATCAATTGGTTTTTGGAATTGATGCAACAAAAAAGAAAATTAAGGAATCATTTACAGGTATAAATCAAGCGGCACAAATGCTAGCTACAGCTATTGATCCGATCGAAAGAATAAAAGATTCTTTATCTTCATTTGCGCCTATCCTTAGCCTAATCGGTGGCCTACTCGCATTTGGTCCTGCTACTAAAGGGCTAACATTACTTACCGGTCTATTAGGAGGTTTGGGGACTAAAATAGGAGCCCTTGGAGGCATATTGAGTAGCGGTTTTAGTTCTGCTGCTGGAATGGTTGGCCTCTTTGCTGCTCAAGTTAGCGGTTTAGGTGGTGTTTTAGGGGGAGCAGCATCAAAAGGCTTGTCTGTCATGTCTATGATGTCGCAGGGCATCGCGTCGGTCATGAGTGTAGCCTTGGCGGCTATTGGCCCTGCTGCAATCCTTGGCCTTGTCGTGGCTGGTTTGGGTATCATCAACAATCAGTTTGGCACTCAAATTGACCAATTGCTAAACACAGTAACCACTAAAGGCCCTCAAATTATCCATAATCTGGTTCAAGGGATCACGAATGCTATTCCCGCTCTAATCGCTTCAGGAGCTAATTTAATAGCAGGATTCGCTAGTGCTTTTGCAACTATGTTTCCAGCCGTTGTAAATGCTGGGGTGAGCCTAATTGTGAGTTTGGTTCAAGGGATTGGCCAGAATGCACAGTCGCTTTACAGCTCGGCAAATACTATTGCAGTCACTTTTGTCAGCTCGCTGTTAAACGCACTGCCAACTATCTTGTCAGCTGGGATGGAGATGTTAGCAAATCTTTCTCAAGGAATACTAAACAACATTCCTCAAATGATGGCTAACGCTCAAAAGACCGTAACGACCTTCTTGACTGGTCTTGGTCAACAAATGCCACAGATTATCCAAAACGGGATCCAAATTCTGCAAAATCTGATAACCGGCATTATCCAGTCCTTACCGACTATTTTGCAAATTGCGGTACAGGTCATCACATCTTTCATCCAAGGCTTGGTATCTAACTTACCTGCGATTATCCAGGGCGGCATCCAGCTGATCATGTCTCTTGTGACAGGTTTGATACAAAACTTGCCACAAATCATTGCTTCAGCAGCTCAAATCGTCGTTTCGCTCGTTTCTGGTTTGATACAAGCGGCACCTCAATTGATTATGGGTGGTCTGCAGTTGATTGCCCAATTAGTCATTGGTTTGATAACTGGCATACCGAAAGTCTTAGAAGCTGGTTGGGAGCTTATCAAAGCTTTAGGCGGTGCTTTAATTGATGGCCTTGTTGGAATCGGTCAAAAAGTTGGTGAGTTCTTCGGCGGGATTTGGGACTGGATCACTGGCAAGAACGAAGAGGGTGCTAGCAAGACTAAAGCGACTATGGATGATTTGACATCCTCTGTGTCGACTAAAACGGCTGAAATGTCCACGGCTGCGAAGACTAATACTCAAGATATGGCCACAGGTGTCCAATTTAATATGGACACGATGGGGCTGAATGCTTCTAATGCGGTCAATACGATGGGTGCTAACGTTACAAACGGAATGACACAGGCTCAAACCAATGCGACGTTGCAGGCTCAGACTATGCAACAAAACGTTGGCAATTCCATGAATTTGATGGGGCTTGATACGCTAAATAAAGTAACGACCATGAATACAAATGTAGACGCTAACATGCAAGCGCTCGTTACGACTACAGGTATTAACATGCAGGCTTTAAGCAGTAATGTATCTAGTAATATGCAACAGGCTCAGGCAACCGCAACAACTGAGTCAGCAACCATGAATGCGAATGTTTCAAGTAATTTGAGCGGTTTGAATACAAGTGCTAGTTCCTACATGCAGGCGCTTCAAACGGACTCAAATGCTGCATTCCAGACTGTTCAAACCAATGCTAGTGCTATTTCTAGTAGCACGGCTGCCGCTGTTTCGGGTAATTACAATACTATGAGCGGAAATGCGACAGGCTCAACGAATAGCATGCAGGGATCTACCACTTCGGCATTTACTACTATGCAGTCTAATGCTGAAAGCAGCTCTCAAGCGGTCGCAAATGCAGTGACAAATAACTTTAAGAATGCCGAGACGGCTGCGACAAATGCCATGAACGGCGTTTCCAAGGCTGTGACAGACGGCATGAATAAGGTTGATCAAGCTGCAACTTCAGGCGGAAATAAGATGGCTCAGACATTTGATAGTACCTTGAATAAAGTCAAGAGTTCAGTCCAGCAGGGGATGTCTACCGTTTCATCTGCTTTTAACAGCGGAATGAACCAAGCCGTCAGCATTTCGTCTTCTGCGAATAGTCAGATTGTGGCTGTTTTCAATACGCTGGCTAGTCATTTGCATTCTGTAGGTGTTTATGCCGGCTCAGGACTTTACAACGGTTTGGCAAGCATGGCTGGCAGTTTGTACGCGCTCGCATATTCAATCGCTTCTAATATTGCAAGCGTGATGCGTTCTGCTCTGGATATCCATTCCCCATCTCGAGTCATGGATGCGATTGGTGGCTTTACAGGTGAAGGGATGTATAACGGTATGGCTGGTTGGGTCAAAGCGATTGACGGAGTCGCAAAAGACTACGCCATGGCCATTACTGACCAGAAATACGGAGTTGATAGCGTAGTTACTACATCAGCCAGCGTAAACAATAGCGGCATTCGTTCATCTCTTGAAAATCTGAGCGATGATGTGAAGCATTCTCAGTTGTCGGATACGAAATTTGAAATCCACAATGAAATGGTGGGAGACAAGATCTATACGACTGTCAAAGAGAAGGAAGCGCGTGATCGTATCAAGGATGACTACTTTGTCTACGAATAGAAAGGCTACGAAATGGATTTATTGATTACACATGCTAACGCTGAGACTAAATTGTCTCAGTTAGGCATTTATAACATTAAAATTGCTGATAGTACGCCTTCTGTTGAAGTGGACAGGCGTACAGTCAAGGGACGCAGCGGGTATATCCACGATGGGGTTACCCTGCGTCAAAAAACAATTAGAGTTTCTGGAAGGCTGGCAGTTGCTAGCCTTTTGGCATTTATGGAAAAGCAAGATGAACTTGCAGGCTGGTTGTACGGTGATGAGCCTTATTTTGTTACGAAAATGCACCCAGTACAAGATGACTTGTACGGGTTTGAATTGCCAGGAGCAAAAAAGGGCGATTTGAACCTTTTGGAAATCCCGCATACACCTTGGAAGTATCGATATAAGGTGCACATCGGAAATGAAATTGACTATAGCTTTATTGGCAAATCAGCAGCAGGTTTGAAATATAACATTTCTTTTGAACTAGTAACTGCTGAATTGCCATTTGGAGAAACTACTCCTCGAGATGTTGTTTTATCTGGTGGAGTCATCCCGTACAAGGGCACAGCGGCTCTTAGCCAGCTAGAAGTACCTTATGTAGTAGAATTGACTGCAAGCGCTAGCCAAACAAGTTTCTTCCTGGAGATCGACGGAAGACGCTGGGCCTACAATCATGCTTCAACACCAATCAAAGAAGGTGATAAATTACGCCTATCTGGTGTTGAAAACGTGATTTATAAAGGCGTGGCATTGCCAGACTTGAATATCAACATTCGAACGAATTATGAATATTTTGTCATTCGTCCAAATCCGCAGAAACAAGTGCGCTATTCTACGGATTTCAGGGGCACTATTAAAATCTTTGGTTTTAAAGAATTGTATAAGTAAGGAGGTGGTAGATTGATTACATTTATTGATGAAAAAGGTACAGAGCATAGTGCTTTAGTTGCTTACTCTGCAACCAATGCGGTCAACGGTGAATTGTCTGTAAAAGGCACAATCTACACCAACGATGAGGTCTTGCACGGCATAGATCGTGGCTGGCGTTTTCGCTTAGACGATGAATACTATCGTGTTACTTATGCAAAGCCTAACGATGCAGGACGACAGATTGAAGTTGAATTTGACGCAGTACATCAATTCTTCTACGATATGTCGAAATCAATGGTCTATGATACTTTAAATGGTTCAAAACCATTTGAAACATATCTGCAAGCGATTTTTTCAGGTAGTGGCTACACCTACAGTTTGGAAACGACAGTCGGATCTATTCGAAAAGAAAATTTCGGAAATAAATCTCGACTCTCACTTTTCAACGATATCATCAAGGCTGCTGGACTTGAATTTTCTGTCCGTGGCCATGTGGTCCGAATCTTAAAACGAATCGGAACAGATCTATCAACAATCGTTCGTAAAGACTTTAATATGAACGAGTTGAAAATCGAAAAGAATATCAATAGCTTCGTAACCTACCAACGTGGCCTCGGTGCTTGGAAAGATGATGAAGATCATTCAAAAGGTCGCTATGAATCTGAGTATGAAAGCCCACTAGCGAAAATCTATGGACGAATCGAAGCAGAGCCTGTCGTAGATGAACGCTACAAAGAAACTGGCAAGCTCTTAGAACGCTTAAAAGAGAATGTCGATAAGTCTTATAAGGTTTCTGTTGAAATTGATATGGAAGACTTGTCACGCGCTGGTTATCGACTTAGTCGTTCAAATCCGGGCGACTACATTATGGCCATTAACGAAACGTTAGGATTTAGCCAAAAGGTTCGTATTGTGTCGTTTACCAGCGAATACGACGTGGGTGGCAATCTAATCAGTCGTAAGGTTGTCTGCAATGATATCGGCTCTGTTCAACGAAGGGCAAGCGAAATGAGCAGTCTTGCTCGTTCGGTCCAGGATGTCGCCGCAGAGAATGCCAAGGCTATCGCTACAGCGACTAAAGCGCTCGTTTCTGCTGATGGCAAGAACACAATCTACTTTAGTGAAAGCAAACCAAGAGACGAGCCTGTGGGCACTCTCAGAAAGGGTGATCAGCTTTATCTAAAAGAGGGAGAAAAGACTAATCTGTACTTTTGGAATGGTGCAGAATGGGAACTCAACCCTTTAGAAATGGATATCGTGAAATTTCGCAAGGAATACGAGTCCAAAACTAAAGAGATTAACCAATCCATGGCCACCCAGACCCAGCAAACAACCCAAGCCCTCCGCACGGCCGGGGCTAACGCCTCGGCTATCGAGGCGGCCAAGGGTGCTATCACCAAGCTCAATCAGGACTTGGCTGGTGCTAAGCAGACGAATCAGGCTGCAATCGACCGGCTAGAATCTGACTTTGCTAATGCGCAGAAGACAGCAAACGACCAAACAGCGCTTCTGAGAAGCGACTTGGGCAACATCCGCACAAAGCAGAGCCAGCACGAAACCGAAATCAGCAAGCAAATGCAGGCGCTCAATGCGACCAAGGCTGAGATTGCGGGCGTGAAATCCGCTCAGGCTACGTTTGAGCAGACGACTACTCGCAGACTGGCAGAGTTGGCCAACGTGGCTGACGGTAAGGCTAATAGGTCGGAGCTCGTGCAGACGGCTACAGACTTGAGTAGTAAGATTGCGAGCGTGCATTTAGGGCGTAGAAATCTACTAAAAGGCACAAAAGAGCTTGCGAGATACAAGCCAGCTAGCGAATACAATGGCTTTAAGGTGATCAGGACGGTTGCAGGAGCAACTGGTTATCAGGATAGCTACAAAGAAACAACCGTTATACCAACGACTGGGACAGAGTACATAGCTATCTTTTATGCGAGAGCAAGCGAAAATGACTATCCTGTACGATGTCATCTATACAATCCAAACACAGTCACGTTATCGGAAAACAGCAGCGGATATAAGTCAAGGTCGTCAGATGGCTTGTCTATTATCCGTCTCTCGACAGACTGGCAATTGTGCTGGGTCAAGTGGACTCAAACCGCAATTGACACAGCCAAAGGAGTTATCATTGGCCGACACGGCCCTCAAGTAGGCGGTAAAGAGGGGGTATGGGTCGAAATCTGCGCCCCTGCCCTTTTTGAGGGTAATCTTGTCGGTGACTGGTCACCCGCTCCAGAAGACCAAGATGAGCGTGTCTCAGCCATAGAGTCAAGCTTTAAGCAACGAGCCGACTCGCTCGAAGCTGGAGTGTCTAGCTTGCGGGAGGGGCTCAAGACCAAAGCTGACTCAAGTGCTCTGACTGTGCTCTCAGATAGTATCAAGCAGTCCGTCAAATCGCTCGAGACCGACACAGATAACAAGCTGAATCAGAAGCTCAGCATAGCTCAGTTTGAGGTAAGAGCCACAGGCATTAGACAAGAGATTGTCAATGCTACAAAAGACAAGGCTGATAAGGCCTTGGTAACGGCAGAGGCCGGGCGGTTGCGTGAGGAACTAGCTAGTCTGTCGGTGGGCGAGAACCTCTTTATCAACTCAGAATTTAAAAATCTGAGGGATAACGGCCAGCGCTACACAGCAAATGGTAGAACCTATCAAAATATGATTGCTCCGTATTGGTACAATCCATACAACGCAGGCCTGCCGAATGCACAAAATAACCAGCATGGGTATTTTGACACGGGAACGTTTAGTGATACTGTCTTTGCTTTTAACGAGAGCGACGGGAGTCGTCACTGGAAAGCACTATCAACTGATTTTAAAATCGGAGTCATTGCAGCCGGAGAATATTACTTTTCGGCTGATTTGTATGCGGCAGGCCTTGGAACGTATATCGTAGTAGGTTTTTACTATCATGACGCAAGTGGAAGAATGAATTTTTACTCTGGGCGAAAAAGAATTGATGTTACTGAAAAAGGCCGTTGGACTAGGCTAGGAATTGACTTAAAGGTCAATGATGACATTGACCTGACCAAGAAAGTCCAATTTTACATTTACGGGTATAATTTTGCTAGCAACTCAATTTTGTACCTTAAAAAGCCTAAAGTCTCGAAAGGTCGCTTAAAAAGCGATTGGAGCCCAGCTCTGGAAGACACAGAAGGCCTCATCACCGAGGCCAAGGCAACGTTCGAACGAACAGCCCAAGGCTTACGGACAGACTTGTCAGCTGTTCAAGCTTATGTCAACGCTGATGGTACCAGAGCAGAAGCTCAGCGGACCTACAGTCGCGAAGAGACGGCCCGTCAACTGACAGCTGAGCGCAAGGTTATCGAGGCTGGCTATGTGGCCAAGACTGCATATACAGAGGATGCGAAAAGCATTAACAGGCGATTTGAGGAGCTAAAAACCAGCTCTGAGACGAAGCTGGCTGAATACAAGCACGGCATTGACGGCCGACTGGCCAACGTGCAAGCTGCTATCAACACAGCCAACGGATCATTGACGAGCTTTAATACATGGAAGCAGTCAGCGCAGGAGACTTTAAACAAAGTCGGCAGGGTCGAGACTGGTCTTAACGAGACCAAAACTAGCCTAGCTGAGTTTAAGCGCACGGCTGAGGGCCAGCTTTCTACCATCACTCAACAGGTCGCTGGGAAGGCTAGCCAGACCGACTTCCAGCGCGTACAAGAGACGAGCAAGCTCTATGAGCGATTGATTGGCTCGACCGAAAAAGAGGTCACGGACAAAGTCTCTCGCATGGTCATGACCGATCAGCTTTTTCAGACAGAGGTATCCAAGAACCAAGGTTTGAGGACGGTGCAGAGTCAACTAGCTGGAAGCTGGTCGATCAAAAATCTCAACTCGGCTAGCGATATCCTTGGTCAGCTCAATTTAAATCCAGATGGATCAGTCTCAATCAACGAGGGGCTGATCTCTATCGGCGATAAGACTCACATTAAAAACGGCGTCATCAAGAACGCCATGATTGAAAGCATGCTAGCGGATAAAATCACAGCGGGCACGCTTAACGCTGCGAATGTCAACATCATCAACTTAAATGCTAATAAGATTGTCGGCTTAGATGCGAACTTTATCAAGTCTAAAATCGAGTTAGCGTTTATCGAGTGGATGAAAGGAAAGACAATCTCAGCTCAAAACGATGCGATGCAGATCAATCTAAACGATGGTCATGTGTTGTTTTATAATGACGACGCATCCATCAAGCGAGTTTTAGAGGGCTACCCGACTCAATTCATCCGCTACGAAAACAAAGTGGAAAACGGCCAAAATCACGGCCGCACTATTATCGGTAGCAACCGTAACGGAACCAATGTTTGGAAATCAGCCTCTTTCGCTGGTTTTGTTATCGATAACAATTCAAACAATAGCGTAGATAAAATCTACCAGTTTGGGGACTATAACTATCTAAGGCATGCGCAGGGCGACGATGGCTGGAATTTTAGCGTAGTAACGCAGGCGATGACGCCTGGCGTCTGGAACAAAAACTCGGAAATTTGGGCGCGACATTTCATCGTGCCTCGTAATACAAAAGGAGACACAGATAGCCCGACGCAGTTTATCCGCTTAGAAGAAAGTGTAGCTGCGATTTGGAATATCTTAAATCACGCAGCCAGTGGCCAAGTCACGATGACCCAAGCGATGAAAAACTTGATTAACTCAAGAAAAGCCGCGTGGGACATCGTCCGGAACGTAGGATAAAAGGAGAAAAAATGAACGAAAGCATACAAAATAATTTAGCGATCGAAATCGCTAATAAATCATTAAGAATCGCAACGCTTGTAGCTCAAAATGAAGAGCTACAAGTGCAATTGCAGCAGGCTTTAGAGCGGAACGTGGATCTTGAAAAGCAATTGCAAGCATACGAACCACGCGCAGAAGAAACGCCTGAAAGTGAGGTAGAAGCATGAGAAACTGGGCTGTAGTCGGGAAATATCCAATTTATGACGATGATAACAAGATTTCGCACACCGAAATCGCTATCGCGTCCACCTCCAGTGGTTACGCAACTTTCTCTGAGCGAGTTTTTGGTGACCATGCAAATAAGAGCGAGAAAGAGTTGGTAGACCTTGCTTTGGAAGCTCTTTTTAAATCCGAATTTTCTGATCGCGCTATGGCAGAATCTGTCCAGAAAATCGAAGAGATGGATCAAGCTGTCAAAGAGTCTAAGACTTTAATGGCCAAAATGGAAGCAGCTATCGCGAAAGCTGAAGAATCTACGAATGAGAATCGCAAGCTTGTCAAAACGGTCACGCTAACGCTCAATCAAATTATCGCAGGCGGTGTTGATGACTCCGCCGACGAAGCAGGCGAGGAGGGAGAACATGAATCGTCTAATCAACCAAATCAAGAATAAAATTAAAGGAGGATCAGCAATGATGATCAATTATTTTGCAATGCAAGTCAATTTGGGGTGGATCACCCTTGAAGAAGTGCCAAAACGCTATCGTGCGAAAGTAGCCGAGCTGGTGAATCTGTCCGACCTCGGAAATAAGGAAAGCAAGAAGGGAGATTTATGATCCGCTTTACACCCGAGGATATCAGCCTAATTATTGGTTTTGTCGGTGTCTGTCTGGGCATCTACGGCAGTTTTAAAAGTACAATTATAGCGCAAGAAAAGCGCTTGGTTGTGCTGGAAAAAGATATCGAAAATTTAAAGGAGTTCAAAGGCTCGGCTACTCAGCGCCTAAATAATCATGAGGAACAGAATAAGACAATTTTAGTCCTCGCTGAACAAATCAAGGGACTGAGCGAAGATGTTCGGGAACTCAAACAACTTATCACGAATAAGGAGTAGCTATGCTAGATTTTTTAAAGAACTTATGGGACAGCGGGATTTTGACCGCTGTCGCCTTTTATGCGATTAGACTAATAATAGCGAACACAAAAAATAAAAATATCGCTATGTTTGCAAGCTGGGCACAGCAGGCTGTGGCCTTTGCAGAACAGTATTCCAACCCTGGGCAAGAAAAAAAAGACCTAGCTATGAGACTGGTTCGCAGGCGTATACGAGCTAATGGCTTGGCTGGTAGATTTAGCGAGGAGCAAATCTCAGGCGCTATCGAATGGGCATTGGCCGAGATGAAGAAAAATAATTAGGAGGAGGTGATCGCTTGACGACACAAAGACAACTTTTAGACAAGTTGGATAGTTTGGTCAATCAACGCGTGACAGTACCGACGAATCCATATGGCGGTCAGTGCGTGGCCTTAATTGACAACGTACTGCAGTATCAAGGGTTATTTGACTTAAATTTTGGTTACGTCAATGCTATTGATTGTCTGTATAGAGCTGCTCAACTCGGTCTTAAGGTAACGTACTTTAATGGCTCGAATAAACCACCTATCGGATCTGTGTGGGTGTCAGACTGCTTGCCATATCATGAATTTGGTCATATTGGATTTACAACCGGATATAATCCGGACGGAACGATAATTACTGTCGAGCAAAATATCGACGGGAATGGAGACGCACTATTTGTCGGTGGTTGGACGCGCAAAGTTACCCACACCTTAACACCCGATGGGGCGTTCGGCTATGACAACTGGCAAGCTCCTGATCAGCAACTTGTAGGCTGGTTCGAACTCCCTTTCGATGGGACGACAGCAGAAGAAAACACAACAAAATTGGAGGAATTAGAATTGAATAAAGACTTTATCTTAAAAAACGGGAAATACGGCTTTGGAATCTACCTCAGCGGTAAGTACATGGGACTAACCGATATGGGGACTGTCAACAGCTTTAGAGACAGCTTACAGCTGCCTGTGGTATCTTTGTCTGACAAGGATTTTTTGAAGTTTGTCGAAACTTTTGGCAAATAAAAAAGCAGCGGAAACTGCGGAAAATAAATATTTTTTCTTAAATTTTAATCTCCCCCGGCCGAAAGGCTGGGGCTTTTTTATATTATATAGTGTTAGATAAACAATTGTCTCTATAACGGAAAATCTCGAAAATGTCCACTCTGACGGACTTGGCAGACTGTAAGCGCTGTCGGTCTGTTTGCGCGTGATTTTTCAAGCGAAAGAGGGGCAAAAAAGGGGCATAAGTAGTAAACTTTTGTATTTTTATGACAAGAAGCAGATGTAATTTACAACGTATAAAGGCTTATTTTAAGCTTTTTTCGGTGTATATGTGTTCATCTATATAGTGCTTTTCAATTACTCTTAAATAAGAGGCATATACCAATTAGAATTCGGAATACTATAGTATCAGCCTTTTAGAATCGTGAACACATTTTAGAAACTGATAAATTAATTTAGTTTCCTGCCAAAAACCCTACCAAAAATTAATTTGGCAGGGTTTTTTTTAAAAATAAAATTATTTTGGAGAACAGTTGAATATTGTTCTCCTTTTTTTATTTTCTGGAGGGAAAATGACAAAAGAATTACAATCATCACGCTATATTGTCATTTCATTTTTAGTACGTGAAATGGGAATTGACATTGTTGAAGCCATATCTCTTATGGCTGAATTAGAAAAAAGTGGCTTGGTTCGATTGGAATCAAGTGGAGATTTAATACTCAAAGAACTTGGAGGAGCGCTATGAAACGAATTACCGCAAATCAATACCAAACTTCAGAACGGTATTATAAATTACCTAAAATTCTTTTTGAGGATGAGAAATATATGGATATGAAACTAGAAGTAAAGGTGGCTTATTCTATTTTAAAAGATCGTTTAGAATTATCTCTCAATCGTGGTTGGATAGATGAAGAAGGCGCGGTTTTTTTAGTATTTTCTAATTCTAAACTGATGAGGCTGTTAGGTTGTTCGAAGTCAAAATTACTGTCCATCAAAAAAACTCTTAAAGAATATGACTTAATTGATGAAGTTCAACAGTCTTCAAGTGTTAAAGGAAGACTAGCTAATAAGATTTATTTAGGAGAATTATCTTCTACCCCAGTAGATAATTCAAACAGGCCTAGTGTTAATAAAAGACTAGGGCAGGTTGAAAATGAAACGGCCCCCGTCTCATATTCAGCCCCTAGTGAGACTGAAGTTAGTGAGACTAAATATAGTGAGACTGATTCTTTATTTACTGAGGATGAGGAGGATAGGAATACTCATCCTATCTTGAAAAGAAAAGTAGAAAAGGTCACAAAATATGATCGAGATTATATTTGGGGATTGGTACAAGATCAATTTAGACGAGAAGGTTTTTCTGAAACAGCCAGTGAAATTGCTATGACTGATTTTGAGAGAATCTATCAGTATGCTCTTGACAATGTTCGCTTTGTTAGACGAGCGGAAGCACTTGCTGAATTTGTGTTTAACGGCTTGTATTCTGTTTGGAATAACCGTGTTAGAAAAGGAGGTGGTTAAATGTCGCCAATCGAGTGGATATTAGTTATGCTCATTTTAATTTCAAGTGGTATAACTCTTTGGACGTTGATTGTCGATCAGAAAGGGGTGATCAAGAAATGAGATTTATTGATTTATTTTCAGGTATAGGTGGATTTCGACTAGGAATGGAAAGTGTTGGACACGAGTGTATTGGATTTTGTGAGATTGATAAATTTGCTAGAGAATCTTATAAGTCCATTTTTCAAACGGAAGGAGAAATTGAATTTCATGACATACGAGATGTTTCAGATGACGAATTTAAAAAACTTAGAGGGAAAGTCGATATCATCTGTGGGGGATTCCCTTGTCAAGCATTTTCAATCGCAGGAAGACGATTGGGATTTGAAGATACTAGAGGAACTTTGTTCTTTGAAATTGCTCGGGCGGCCAAACAAATCCAACCACGTTTTCTTTTTCTTGAAAATGTTAAAGGCCTACTCAATCACGATAAGGGACGGACGTTCACCACAATCCTTACCACACTTGATGAGTTGGGGTTTGATGTTGAGTGGCAGGTGCTTAACAGTAAGGATTTCGGCGTTCCCCAAAACAGAGAGAGGGTGTTTATTATCGGACATTCTAGAAAGAAAAGTACCAGACTCTTATTTCCTTTCAGACGAGAAGGTCAAGCAACTAACTCTGAGATTTTAAAAACATTAGGGAATTTGAATCCATCAAAAAGTGGAATGAGCGGTAAAGTCTATTATTCAGAAGGTCTTGCGCCAACCTTAGTTCGTGGAAAAGGAGAAGGATTTAAGATTGCGATTCCTTGCATTACACCAGATAGATTAGACAAGAGACAAAATGGTAGACGCTTTAAGGAAAACCAAGAGGCGATGTTTACTTTAAATACTCAGGATCGTCATGGTATTGTCGTTGTTGGAGATTTACCAACTAGCTTTAAGGAAACTGGTCGAGTTTATGGAAGTGAGGGGTTATCTCCAACACTGACTACAATGCAAGGTGGAGATAAAATTCCCAAAATACTAATTCCAGAACCAATCAAATTTCTAAAAGTACGGGAAGCAACGAAAAAAGGATACGCTCAAGCAGAAATAGGAGATTCAATTAATTTGGAAAGACCAAGTTCTCAGTATCGTCGTGGTAGAGTTGGAAAAGGTATAGCTAATACGTTAACAACTAGTGGACAAATGGGAGTAGTAGTTGCTAGTTATGAAGGAGAAGATAAACAAGTTTATCATGTAGCCGGTGTATTAATAGATGGACAGTTTTACCGTCTGAGGATACGACGAATCACTCCTAAAGAGTGTTTTCGCTTGCAGGGCTTTCCTGATTGGGCTTTTGAAGCTGCTAGAAAAGTCTCTAGTAATAGTCAGCTCTATAAACAAGCTGGTAATAGTGTAACCGTTCCTGTGATTGCCGCAATCGCAAAGAAATTAAAAGAAATAGAGGAAAAAGATGAAAGCATTAAATAAAGAATCAATACTAGATTGTGATGAATTAGAAACAGAATTACATGATGCAGAAATCAAACAGCTGGATGAACAATTATTTTTGATACCCAATTATCCATGTGAGTTTGAAGTAACATTTTTAGATGATTACCATAAAAAACACAACTACCCACTATTTTACGAGTCCTATCTTCAAAACGTTATGGAATTCCTTGAAAGTCAAGACATAAAGAATGGGGTTGATGCCTTTGTAGATGATAATCAAAATCTTGTTTTTGTTTTATATGGACAAGGCTATCGAGCCGAGGGAAAAGAGGGAATACTTACAACCCAAGTAACTGTAAAAGCTTATGATGAAGACAAGAAACCGATTAACTTCGCAAATTTATTAGATTCCTTGATTGTCTCAGAATATCAAATGGAACCGAATCTTTGGGAGGTCTCTCATGATTGATCTCTATCTAAGTAAAAATAGCCAAAGAAATCAACTTCTTTTGGATTTCTTTCAAAAGTATAGCATAGAGGTCACTCCTCATTCTATTTCTGAAATGACAAAGGACAAATTAATTGAAATGATGAGCTATTCTTCAGATTGTTTTGAGTTTTTATCTCCCAATTTATTACGATTTAAGAATCGTGACAATCTAAGATTAACGGATTTCATCGAAATGATATTAAAAAATCCTGAACTAAGCATCAGACTTCCTCTTGCAGTTTCAAATAAGAGAGTTTATCCAAATCTGAATTTGGAAGAGGCTAGAGCTCTATTGCCAAGAGATACGAAACAATTGATTTACATGGCACAAACACATTATTTATCTAACTAAAGGAGAAGCAATATGGCTGAACGATTTTGGGAGAACTTGTCCATTATTTTGGCTGAAAGAAATATCAGCTGGATTGAGTTAACCAGAAAAATGTTTGCGGGAGAGTTTCACTATCCAAGTGAATTGAATCGTTTGTATCAAAAGATACGCCACTACAAGATGGAACAACGAATGCCTCAAAGTCCATGGGTAGAAAGGATTGTGCAGGTATTAGATTTAGATTATGAAGATTTATTTCGGAGGTAACTATGAAAAGAATAATTCCAGTGTATATATTCCAACAAGTAAATGTTTTATTGGTATCCCTATACTTACTGAAATTGCTTTGTATTAGTGAGTTAACCATACTACAGATTCTCTATTGTGCGTCGCTCATTTCTTTTTTATGGATGTATGGTCAACGAAAACAAGTTGTCAAGGTCAATATGAAAACTAGGATGAAATGGCTTGGTATTGGATTCGTTAGCCTACTGATTATAAGTCTATGTTTTAGTCTGATTCATGCTCAAGGAAGCACGAATCAAGCAAACTTAATTGGGCTTCAACATCAAGTTCCTTGGTTTTCATTTTTATTGTTCTTAATCAATGCGAGTATGGTTGAAGAATTTTTGTATCGAGAAATTTTATGGAACTTGGCTAGAAAATTAGATATTCGAGTTGCTTTGACAAGTGTTTTATTTGCCTTAGCACATCATCCAGGAACCATTCTAGGTTGGTGTTTGTATGTTTCACTTGGGATGTTTTTAGGGCTTGTACGCTATAAATCTGACTTATGGGGCAGTATGGGTCTACATTTAGTGTGGAACCTATCAGTCTATGTCTTATTTTTTCTTTAATAATAGCTGGTCTGTCTTACGTATGGATTAATTTTGAAATAAAAAAACTAAATGAATTGATTTTAAGGAAATAAAATGCTAACATATATAGTAGATGTTAGCATTTTATTTCTAAAGAAAGGAGAATGATATGGTTGATAAAAGAGAGAAACTGATGAACTCTTTCAATCAGTATGGTTTTTTAACTTTTAAACAAGTGATAGATGAAAATTTACACTACAAAACCTTATTAAAAATGGTTACAGAAGGAAAAATCGATGCTGCAGAAAAAGGCTTATATCGCTTACCTGATATTTATTTAGATGAGTGGTTTGTTCTTCAGTATCGATTTCCAAAGGGAATCTTTTCTTTGGAGACAGCACTTTGGTTACATGGTTTATCTTTGACTATCCCTTTTAACATGACGATGAGTTTTCCTTATGGTACGAATACCAAAAACATTAAGGAAGCAGATATACGTCCTATTATTTTACGCTCTCACTATAGTGAAGGAATTATTGAAATAGAGCGTCTTCCTGGCCAATTTATTAAAGTTTATGAAGTTGAACGAGTTTTGGTTGAGTGTCTAAGACCAGTTCATCAGGTGGATCTTCAAATTATTGCACCAGCGTTTAAAAAATATTTTCAACAAAATAAAATTTATTTACACAAATTATTTTATTATGCCCAGCTATTTAAAGTAACTGATAAGTTACAATCTTATACGGAGGTACTATCTTAATGTTTTCAAATGCGAATAGCTTTAAAGCAAAAATCAAAAACATTTCAAAAGATAAGGGAATTCCAGCCCAACAAGTACAACAACATTATTTAATTGAGCAAGTGTTAAAACTGATTTCTACTAGTTCTTATAGAGATTCCTTCATTGTAAAAGGAGGGTATCTAATAGGTCAAATGATTGGACTAGATAAGCGAACCACAATGGATTTAGATGTCACTCTGAAGGGAACCGAAATGAGCAAAGAAAATTTGATTCATATCTTTGAAGAGATTCTTTGTTCTAAAACTGATGGATTTTCATTTTCAGTAGATAAGCTAGAACCTATTCGCCAAGATGATGAATATGGAGGATTTTCATTAAAATTAAATGCAACTTTCGATACATTAAAGGAGGTTGTTTTTATTGATATTACTACTGGTGATAAGATCACACCAAGAGAAATTACTTATTCAATGAGTTCTATCTTTACTAATGAAAGCATCAAGATATGGACATATAATCTAGAGACTGTACTTGCTGAAAAGTTAGAAACGATCATCAGTAGGGGATTAGCTTCGACACGCCCACGTGATCGATATGATCTTTTCACCTTGTATAAACTTAGAAAAGAAGAGATTAATCTAGAAGTGTTAAAAAATGCACTTGAGAATACGGCAGAAAAACGTAAAAGTAAAGATACTATTTATAATTGGGAAGAACAAGTGAGAGGAATTGAAATTTCTGATTATCAGAAAGAGCTATGGATTCGTTATCAACGCCAATTTAAGTATGCTAAAGATATCTCATTTGATAACTCTGTTCAGGTTATTAGGGAAATTATGCAACAAATATTTTAGTACAAAAGTAACTCATTCGTAAAGCAGTGAGTTGCTTTTTTTATTCCAATAACTCCAAAAATGTGATAAAAATTTCAACTACTCTTATCTATAATAAAGTTACCTGTTCTTTGAAAATTGAATCCACTCCGTCTTGATTAGCGTGCCTGTGTAAGTAGGGACTGAGAGTATTTCCCTGTGAAGGGCAACTGGCACAAGACGTGTGTGAGAATTTTCTAACAGACACGGAGTTTATCGTTACCAGACTTAAACGATGCGACAAACTAGATAAAGGAGTTAATCATGAAGGTAGTAAACTTGTATGATTTGAAACAAATGGGAAATAAGGGTGGTTGTACCATCCAATTGATTCATCACTTTCCCTTTGGTATGGGCTTAGGACATCTCAAAAAAGACTACATTGAATTTAAACGAGTTGGTATCTTTGATGGGAAAGCAGTAGAAGTTACTCTTCGAGAACCTTATTCGAGAGATCTACTGCAGGTTGTTAAGTCGATTAAGCAACGTCAGAAGTTGATAGCTTATCGTTATAAAGAAGGAAAGCTGCTATTTGTGAAGAAGGAGGCATCAGATGTCCTCTGAACAACAGGAACGAATGGCAGTTCAATATGCTGAGCGTAGTCTTTTATTTACTGTAAAAAGTCTCTTAAAGATTCTAGAATGGTCTAGACGTCAGGCTTTAGCACAGGATTCCGCCTATAAGGTAGGAGTGCAGAAATTAGAAGAATTGCTACAATCTCCTTATTCGATTGATACGATTAATCTGAAAAAAGATTTTTTAGACAAACCAATTGATATAGAGAAGTTTAAAGCTTTTTTAGAAAAAGAAGAGATTCCTTTAGCCATCGCTTGGCAAGGGGATTCTCTGCATTTCTACACGAAAGACCGTTCGATTCTGGATAATCATTTAGACCATCTTTTAGAAAAAATGGTTAATGATCCGGAGAAATTAGCTGATTTTACCATGGATAAGTCATTAGATGATGCTATTGATGAAGCTAAATCCCAAATTACCTTTAGACAAGAAGGAGCCGTCAAACAGAAAGAGATGGTGAGATGATGTACAGTGGAAAGAAATTCCTACTATTCTCACTGTTAGGTATCTTACTAGGCTATCTTTTTCATCGTTTGACGCTTTTGTATGATTCCTATACTGGAAATATCTTAGATAAATGGACTCATCTCCTGATGGAAGGTCAAGATGAAGTTCTTCAGTCGCCATGGAATGTTTCTTTTACTGGAAAATCAAGTGCTTTTTTTCTACTAGGTTTTGTGATGATGTTACTAGTTTATCTCTATCTAGAGACTGGTAAAAAACAATACCGAGAAGGGGTAGAATACGGGAGCGCCCGTTTTGGAACTCTAAAAGAAAAGAAGCTCTTTTACGGTAAAGAATTTTCTCATGATACGATCTTAGCACAAGATGTTCGTCTGACATTATTAGATAAAAAACCACCCCAATATGATAGAAATAAGAATATTGCGGTGATAGGAGGTTCAGGAAGTGGGAAGACTTTTCGCTTTGTGAAACCCAATCTAATTCAGATGAATAGTTCTAATATTGTGGTGGATCCTAAAGATCACTTGGCCGAGAAAACAGGCAAACTCTTTTTAGAACATGGCTACCAAGTAAAGGTGCTAGATTTAGTCAATATGAATAACTCAGATGGCTTTAATCCTTTTCGCTATATAGAAACAGAAAACGATTTGAATCGCATGCTGACGGTTTATTTTAATAACACCAAAGGCTCTGGCTCCCGTAGTGATCCATTTTGGGATGAGGCTTCTATGACTTTAGTCCGTGCTTTGGCCTCCTACTTGGTAGATTTCTATAATCCACCTAAAACAAGAGAACAGCTCATAAAAGAAAGTCGTTTAAGTCAAAAGGAATACCAAAACTTGTTGAAAGGTCAAAAAAAAGAAGTGGAAGAGCGAAAAAAACGAGGACGTTATCCAAGTTTTGCTGAAATCTCAAAACTCATTAAACACTTATCCAAGGGTGAAAATCAAGAAAAAAGTGTCTTAGAAATTCTATTTGAAAATTATGCTAAAAAGTATGGAACTGAAAATTTTACCATACGAAATTGGGCTGATTTCCAAAATTATAAGGATAAGACTCTGGATTCTGTCATAGCTGTAACCACTGCTAAATTTGCCCTCTTCAATATTCAAAGTGTCATGGATTTGACCAAAAGAGATACCCTTGATATGAAGACATGGGGCAAGGAAAAATCAATGGTTTACTTAGTTATCCCAGATAATGATAGTACCTTTCGCTTTCTTTCAGCCCTCTTTTTTTCAACCGTATTTCAAACCTTAACAAGACAAGCAGATATTGATTTTAAGGGACAATTACCTCTTCATGTGAGAGTCTACTTAGATGAGTTCGCAAATATCGGAGAAATCCCAGATTTTGCTGAACAAACCTCAACAGTTCGTTCTCGTAATATGAGTCTCGTTCCCATTCTTCAAAATATTGCCCAACTTCAAGGGCTCTATAAAGAAAAAGAAGCTTGGAAAACCATTTTGGGGAACTGTGATAGCTTAGTCTACTTAGGTGGTAATGATGAAGATACCTTTAAATTTATGAGTGGATTACTCGGTAAACAAACCATTGATGTTCGAAATACTAGTCGTTCCTTTGGCCAGACAGGTTCAGGTTCCCTTTCTCATCAAAAGATTGCTCGTGATTTAATGACACCCGATGAAGTCGGAAATATGAAACGGCATGAATGCCTGGTTCGAATTGCCAATATGCCTGTCTTTAAAAGCAAAAAATACAATTCAACCAAGCATCCAAACTGGAAGTACCTAGCCAATCAAGAAACCGATGAACGGTGGTGGAACTATCAAATCAATCCTTTGAATCAAAGACAAGAAAATCATCTTGAAGGCCTTAGAATTCGTGATTTAACTTTTGAATCTAGTTTAAAATAAAAATAGAAAAGAGGAAATAGATGATTACGCATTTTAAAGGTTTTGTTTATGGAGTAGACGCAAGTGCTATGTTTGCACAAGCTATGTCTTTGTTACAGAAGGGATTGATTGCGGTTGGTGCCTTTCTCGTTGTTGTGGGGATTGTCAACCTTGCAACCAACATTAAAGATGGTGGACCAGGTGTTCGGAATGCCATTCTTGAAATTGTCGGTGGTGTTATGGTCGGGGCTGCTGGAGCCTTTGTAACCCAGATTTCAATTTAGGAGGATAAACAATGACATGAATCTTAGTTTAGTCTCACCCTTTGTTTACCTTGCATCTGAAAAAATATCAGCTGAAAATTTATTTGAAGGATTTAATGTAGATTTACAATCTACAGTAGATCTGATTAAATCCCTATCTAGCTACAATCCAACAGTTTGGACTTATATGTCTAGTATTACTAAAAGTGTCATGCAGCCTCTTGGAGTTGCGATTTTATCAGTTGTCCTCATCTTAGAATTTTCGAAGATGGCAAAGAAAATTGCTAACTCTGGTGGAGCGATGACCTTTGAAGCATTAGCGCCGATGTTGATTAGTTATATTATGGTCGCAGTTGTAATTACCAACACTACAGTGATTGTGGAAGCCATCATCGGTATTGCGAGTCATGCCATTGAACAAGTGGCCTCGATTGTGGCTCACGGTGGGGCAAAGTATGATACCATCTCTGGATTAAAAGGTTCAGGCTTTATTGGCCGGATGATTGTAGGCTTTTTCGCCCTCCTCATTTGGCTTGTTCGGATAGTAAGTGCAGCCATGGTTAATCTTTTGGTATCTATTCGATTTATTCAACTCTACCTTATGATCCCATTTGCCCCTCTTACGATTCCAACATTTTTAAGTGATGAATGGAAGTCTATTGGTATTGGCTATTTAAAAAATATTATGGTCTATGCGGTACAAGGGGTTCTTATTTTTCTGATTGTTTCTCTTGTTCCTTTGTTTGAATCTGCTGGGAAAATAGCTGTTTCAAATGGTGCAGGAGTCCTGCAATCTCTTGCGATTATGTTTGGTAGTTTAATACAAGCTATCTTACTGATTATTGCCCTCGTTGGTTCTCAACGTACGGCTCGCTCAATCTTAGGTATGTAATTAGATAAAGGCTAGGAAGTGATTGCTTCTTAGCCTTTTTAGAAAGGAAAGTCATGAATACACGTGTCTTTAAAGACATCTCAAAATACCAACACAGGGCTTGGTTAGGTTTCACCACAAGACAAATCATCTTTGTTTTACCAGCCTTTATTGTCACAATTATTGTTTTGGGCTTGAATCTCTTTTTCTGGCAATTTGGAGATTGGTTTGTTTACGGTTTTGTGTTTGCTTTTACCATCCCCCTAATGCTTTTTGGAGTCTATAAACCCAATGATTTATATTTTGAACATTATTTGAAATACCGTCTTCATTTTGAATTAACGGTTCCCCTACGCACAATTACAGGAAAGAAAGGATCTGAACATGAAAAGAAAATCAAATACATTAAAGAAACAAAAAACTTCAATGACTAATAAAAAGGAAGAAGTTAAAGGGAAAAAAGAGGAAGTGTTACCTTCTACGGCTAATACTCTTTCCTATCAAGCCCTGTATCAAAATGGTCTGATGCAGGTAAAAGAAGATTATTTCTCACAAAGCTACTTACTTGGTGATGTCAATTATCAAACTGTTGGTTTAGAAGATAAGGGCGCAATCATTGAGAAGTATTCTGATTTGATTAACTCTTTAGACGATCAAACCAACTTCCAATTGACCATCTTTAATAAAAGATTGAATTTAGAAAAGTTTAGACAGAGTGTTCTGTATGAGGAAAAAGAAGATGGGTATGATAGCTATCGTAAAGAATTGAATCGGATGATGAATCAGAATTTAGACAGTGGTGAAAATAATTTTTCAGCTGTGAAACTGATTAGTTTTGGTAGAAAGGATTCTAATCCCAAACAAGCCTATCGTTCCTTGTCTCAAATAGGCGAATATTTCAAGAGTGGTTTCTCAGAAATTGATGCACGATTTGAATCCTTGGCTGGAGAAGAACGGGTGAACTTGTTGGCCGATATGCTTAGAGGAGAACACCATCTTCCTTTTTCTTACCGTGATTTAACGAGATCGGGTCAGACAACTCGTCACTTCATAGCACCTAATCTCTTGGATTTTAAAAACAAGAATTACCTACAAATCAATGACCGTTTATTACAGATTGTCTATGTGAGAGACTACGGTATGGAATTAGGAGATCAGTTTATCAGAGACCTCATGCAAGGAGATTTGGAATTGATTGTAAGCCTCCATGCTCAAAGTTCGACCAAGGCAGATGCCATGAAGAAACTACGAACAAAGAAGACCTTGATGGAATCCCAAAAGATCGGGGAACAACAAAAACTTGCTCGTACAGGTATCTATTTGGAAAAAGTAGGTCATGTATTAGAAAGCAATATCGATGAAGCTGAGGAACTCTTAAAAACCATGACCGAGACAGGAGATAAACTATTTCAAACAGTCTTCTTGATTGGTGTTTTTGGTCAGGATGAAGAAGAACTCAAACAAGCACTAGACACTATTCAACAAGTGGCTGGCTCAAATGACCTAATGATTGATAAACTACCATATATGCAAGAAGCAGCCTTTAATAGTTTGCTACCATTTGGTTGTGATTTTTTAGAGGGAGTATCACGGAGTTTATTAACATCTAATGTAGCAGTGAACTCACCTTGGACTTCAGTAGACTTACAAGACCGTAGTGGGAAATATTACGGTATCAATCAAATATCAAGTAATATTATTACCATTGATCGCAGCCTATTAAATACACCGTCTGGTCTGATTTTAGGAACATCTGGAGCTGGGAAAGGGATGGCAACCAAGCATGAAATTATCACGACCAAAATCAAGGAATCTGGTGAAAATACTGAAATTATCATCGTGGATCCAGAAGCAGAGTACAGTGTCATTGGACGAACTTTTGGGGGAGAAATGATTGATATTGCGCCTGATTCCCAAACCTATCTCAATGTCCTTGACTTGTCTGAGGAAAATATGGATGAGGATCCTGTAAAGGTAAAATCAGAATTTCTTTTATCCTTTATCGGTAAGTTATTGGATAGAAAAATGGATGGGAGAGAAAAATCGATTATCGACCGAGTTACGAGACTCACTTATCAGTCATTTAAAGAGCCTTCTTTGGAAGAATGGGTCTTTGTCTTGAGCCAACAAGCAGAAGAAGAAGCGCAGAATTTGGCACTTGATATGGAACTGTATGTTGAAGGTTCTCTTGATATTTTTTCTCATAAGACCAATATTCAAACAGGATCCAATTTCTTAATCTATAATGTTAAAAAGTTAGGAGATGAGCTGAAACAAATTGCCCTTATGGTTGTTTTTGATCAGATATGGAATCGTGTCGTTCGGAATCAAAAATTAGGGAAGAAGACCTGGATTTATTTCGATGAGATGCAGCTTCTCTTATTAGATAAATATGCCAGTGATTTCTTCTTTAAATTGTGGAGTCGTGTCAGAAAATATGGAGCCAGTCCGACTGGGATAACCCAAAACGTCGAAACCTTATTGTTAGATCCAAATGGTAGACGGATTATTGCAAATAGTGAATTTATGATTCTCCTCAAGCAAGCAAAAAATGATAGAGAAGAATTGGTTCAACTCTTAGGCTTGTCAAAAGAACTCGAAAAATACCTAGTCAATCCAGAAAAAGGGGCTGGACTAATAAAAGCTGGTTCAGTTGTCGTTCCCTTTAAAAATAAGATTCCTCAAGGTACTCAATTGTTTGATATCATGAGTACGGATCCTGATAAAATGGCTTCTAATTAAGGGGAAGGTAAATGAAGGATAAAAGAGAAATCATACGTGCCCGAAAGGCATTTAGAAGAAGTCTAAAAGATGAGAAGAAATTCTTGAAAAAAGGAAAGAAGGAGGTAAGGAAACAGAAAAAAGATTCCGCTGTACTGGATGAAAAAGCATGGAAAAAAGAGATAAAAGAAAAGCTAGAGGAGATGAGAGAAGCTTCAAAGGCTAGAGTAAAACAAGCAAATGAAGACTACAATCACATCCTTCAAAATACTCCTCCATCTCTTTTGAATCGGAAAGAATTAAGAGACAGACGATTGCCTCATGCTAGGAAACGATTGAAAATAGCCAAGAAGCAATTTAGAGAAGCCAAGGTAGAAGCAAAAGAAGAAAGAAAAGAGAGTCGTAAAGAAAGAAAAACCAATCAAAAATTTCTTTATGGTCAGGAATCGAAAGCAAAATCCAATTTTTTCTTTCAAGGGAAGAGTTTAGAAGAATTAAAAGCTAAGAAAGAAGTCAAGGCCGCAAAAGATAATCTAAAATCTACTAAACAAGCCTATAAGTCCAAAAAAGTCAGTAGGAAAGCCAAAACTTTTCTTTATGTCCTTGGACGTGAAGGTGGAGAGTTAGCTTCAGAAAATGAAGATTTAGAAGGCTATCGTACACTTCAAGAGACCATTAGAAAAGGGAAACGCTACAGTCGACTTTCTTATAATCTTGGAAAAGCTAGTGTCAAAACAGGACAAGCAACAGGTCGTTTTACCAAGAAAAGACTGACCAACACAAAAGAGCGATACCATCATTTTAAGGATGGAAAAGGATGGAAACTAGCGAAAGATAATCCAAGTTCCTTTAAAAATCGGTATCGAAAATTAAAGAAACAAGGTCTTTCAAGTGTCCGAAATATCTATCAAAAACTAAAAGCAGCCTTTTCCTTCTTTACATTTACGGCTGGGAATCCTGCAACCTGGATAGTTGGAGGATTAGTCTTTCTTCTCTTACTTATGATGAGCTTCTTTTTAGGATTTTCATCTGCTAGTTTGATTCAACAAGATGAATTTGAATTAACAAAAGCTTATACCCATCTAACTTGGGAAGATGCAGAACATACTCGCACAAATGACAAAGGAATTACTTATTACACAAAAGTTGATGATGTGATGGGCTATATGAACTTTAAATTCCATGACTATGAGTTACACAAACCAGTTCACTTATTTAGTTCAGAAACTTACAAGGATTATCTGTCTACTTTGTGGCATGATTTAAACGATGGGGATGATTTGAAATCCATGCAAGACCTCTATGAAACTCCTAAGTATAAACTCTCGAAAGACGATCAAGAGGAAATGAAGGAACTAAAAGAAGAGGGTGTATATGCTTCCATGCAGGAATTGGACAATCCATTTGAGGGGAAAAGCAACGAAGATAGTCTAACCATGACTTATCGTTATGGATACTATGATTTAGATGGGAAACCTACTCTTCAGGAGTACATTCTACTAGAAGCAAAGGCTCACCAAACGATTGTCGCACCAATGGATGGAGTTGTATCTCTAGATGGTGACAATATTATTCTCACTAACGGAAAAGGAGAGAATGAGAGTCGATTGACCTTGTATTCTATTCATAATGGCCGTGCGATTGAGGGGACAAGAGTCTTAACGGGTGATATTATTGGTGAAACACCAGACGATACAGGTTTGAAAGTTTCCTATCAAAAGTATAAGAACAAGAAAGAAAAATTGGTGTATGTCAATCCGCAATTTTATTTTCCAAAAGTCATTCAACTTCAGACAACTATCTTACCTGCCATTGGTCAGTTTGGTGGGGATGAGTTTGAACGAGCAAAACATATTTATGAGTTTTTGAAATCTCAAGGGGCAAGTCCCCAAGCCATTGCGGCTATTTTAGGAAATTGGTCGGTAGAATCTTCTATTAATCCAAAACGAGCTGAAGGGGATTATTTATCTCCTCCTGTTGGCGCTACCGATTCCTCATGGGATGATGAAACCTGGTTAGCAATTGGAGGTCCAGCCATTTATAGTGGTGCTTATCCTAATATCCTTCATAGAGGTTTGGGGTTAGGTCAATGGACGGATACTGCAGATGGTTCAACACGGCATACAGCTTTATTGAATTATGCACATATCAAAAATAAGAAGTGGTATGATTTAGATCTCCAACTTGATTTTATGCTTCATGGGGATAGTCCTTACTATCAAAGTTGGTTAAAGGATTTCTTTGGAAATACGGGCAGTGCAGCCAATTTAGCCCAACTCTTCCTTACCTATTGGGAGGGAAATTCTGGTGACAAACTACTGGAAAGACAAACCAGAGCAACAGAATGGTATTACCAAATTGAAAAAGGCTTTAGCCAAACAAACGGAGGACAGGCAAAGAGTGATCCACAATCCCTCGAAGGTGTTCGTGGGGACTTGTATGATCATTCTGTTCCTGGTGGTGGAGATGGTATGGCCTATGCCTATGGACAATGTACATGGGGTGTTGCGGCTCGTATGAATCAGTTAGGCTTAAAATTAAAAGGAAGTAATGGTGAGAAGATTTCAATCATTAATACCATGGGAAATGGTCAAGACTGGGTTGCGACAGCTTCAAGTCTTGGTGGGGAAACTGGCTCTACACCAAGAGCAGGTGCCATTGTTTCTTTTGTAGGAGGTACACATGGCACACCAGCTATCTACGGTCATGTGGCTTTTGTCGAGAAAGTCTATGATGATGGTTCTTTCCTTGTGTCTGAAACTAACTATGGTGGCAACCCTAACTATACCTTTAGAAAAATCTCGCAAGCAGATAGTGCCATCAGTTTTGCTTATACGGTGAAATAAAAGAATCATGTCATCAGTTTAGGTGACATGATTCTTATTTTTTATAGAGTGACATATTTAATGCCATAGGTTGATAACTTACTTGATGATCGTCTTTAATCAATTGACTGTAAGCAACAAATCCGAACTGTTCATAAAATTGAATGACTTTAGGATGATTGATACTATCTAAAAATACCATCTGAGTTCCTACAATTGCTCGAAATTCTTCAATTTTTTGAATTACAATTTCAAATAACTCTTGTCCTGATAGTTTATTTAGCTTTGTGTTTTTGCCGAATTGACCGATAAGTAACACAGGGAGATAATCAATATTTTTGGGACTTTTTCCTTTTAGGACGAGTTTCTTTTTTAAGGATTCCTTTAAATCAGAAATATCAACAACTTTGAGAGATAAACTAAAGAATCCTATGATGTTATTTGTTTCAGTTTCTTCAACGATAAAATTACGAGAACGATGTTGTTTTTCAAAATTGGGAGCTTTATCAGATAGATAAGTCAACATCTCTTCATTATCTTTGAAATTAACATTTTCTAAAATGATAGTTTTAAATAGCTCCTGAACTTGTTTCTCAGTTTTATCAGGAGCCAGCACTTGAATATTTTCAAGATATTGCTTAAGTGGTGTTACTTGAATTGTCATCTTACAGATACTTTAAAATGAGTTTATTTTTCGTTGGAGCGGTAGCGTCTTGTGATTTAATAGATTTCAAGACTGCTTGTAGCTTTTTAGATGGTTCATGATTAAGAATTTTTAGAGCATCTTCGTTTGTTAGTTTTATATCACGTGTTAAACTGATTGTAGCCATTTGTTCTACCTCCTGTTTCTACTTAAATTCATTATAGCTTATTTTGAACAAAAGTTCAATCTAAAGATAGTGTATGTTTTCTATAGTGTATAAATCCAAAATAAGTTTTTCTCTTGCGTTTGTAGCTCATATTCGTTAGAATAATGGTGTAGATGAGTGGTCGGCTCATGGTCAATCTGATAGTAATCTTGGACATAAGGGCCAAGCGGTGGCGGACACCAGAACAAAATCCGATAGCAATCTTGGACGTAATGGCCAAGCGGTGGCAGACACCAGAATAAACCGACTGACTAGGTGGCTTACAGATTCTGTAAGTCATCTTTTTACTTTGATAATAATGTTTTATCATTTTAAGGAGAACGCAGTTTTGGCTCGTTCTCTTTTTTGTTGTGATACTTCTTTCAAGGAATATTTGGTAGGATTGGAGTGAAAAAAGATTAACTAGGAAAGAAGGAAGTATATGGAAGCCATTTATCAACGTGATTCGGATCAAGATGGATTAACTGATGCTCAAGAATTGGCGCTAGGAACCAATCCTCTTAGCGCAGATTCTGATGGTGATGGACGTTCAGATTTAGTGGAAATAGAAGAAGGAACCAATCCCTTAGAAAAGGATTTACAAGACATAGACCAAACAAGTATCACTGAACCGTCCTCAGTATTAATGGAAATGAAACAAAAGATTTCAGATATGATGGAGAGTCACTACAAGGAATTTATACAGGCTCTGATTAGTATTGAAACAGGGATTGAAAACCAACAAGACCTAGAAGACTTATATACTTACTACATGAGAACGGATGCCGTTTCTCTTTTATCTAGTGATTTAGAAATCAGTCCTCAAGAGGTTGAAATGGAGATAGAGTTGTAGGGGAATCATGTGATTCTCCTATTTTCGTATAGATGAAAGGAGCGAGTATGGAAGTAATACAATTATTGGCTATGTTTCGTGGAACAATTCCAAAAGATAGAGAGAAAATGGACTTATTTCTTCGTTATCAAGCGCAACATTTTGATGAGAAATGGCAGGATTTGGTAGAGAGTTTTTTGACTAAAGAGGGCAAAATAGAAGAGATACCTCATGTCTATTCGTTTCATCAAGATATTGTTTCTTTCCTAGAGGCCAGTTCTGAAAATAATGACCAAGATTTAGAAAGTTACACAAGAAAATTTGGACAAGCAGGTCTAAGTAAATTATCTCAATTAAGTAATTTTGAGAAAAACTTGGTGCTAGAAGTCGCAACCTATAACCTTTCCACTCGATTTTATATCCAATCTGAAAAAGAGAAGCTAACACCATTAAGTGAGCTTGTATTTCATCAGAATCAGGATGTCAATTTAGTCAATGTCTATCGGGTTGCGAATAATCTATCTGACCGTATTAGTAGAGATATAGAGGAATTTCTTCTAATGGTTGATTCCAAAGAACTAAAAAAAGAACTTCTTGAGATTCATTTTGAAGAAAAAGAGGGAGATGTTCTAGCCTATTTGGGTTCAGAATTGATGGCTACTTTAGATACCGTTACGGATCTTGTCCATCATGAAGAAAACTACACACAACTCCCACTGACACAAAAGCTGAAGATTATTACTCATTTTGATGAAGTGAAAGCTATAAGAGAAAAGTCTAATCAAGTAGAGGAATCTTTATCTCCTTCAAGTGATATTGAACAGGAAACGGAAGAAACGAACCCTTTTTCTAATGTCGATAAAATTGTAGAAGAAGCTTTGAGGGAATATCCAATTGGTTCACAAGTAAGTTATAAAGGACAAGTATTTCAGTTGGTTTCGATTGAAAATGCTCAGTTAAATGGCTTAGTTCGCCTAGAGCTATTCAATGATTCCAACCAGTTATTTGAAGAGAATCCTATCTTATACTTGAACAGTTTAGAAGAGATTGAACGAGTATTGTCTCATGTAGAACTTGAAAAAGAAGATTCAGAGATTGAGATGGATTCATCAAGTGAAAGTCAGGAAATAGATTTGTTTTCCTATCTGGAAGAAGAAAAGGAAAAGTTTAATGAAACAGAATCAACACCACTTATTTCAAGTTTAGAAGAGTTGGATATTCCTGTTCAAGATTTTGTTTTTCCAGATGATTTAGAGAACTTTTATCCTAAGACAAATCGAGAAAAAATTGAAACGAATATCGCCGCAATTGAACTTGTTAAAAGATTAGAAAAAGAGGGACGACAAGCGAATCCAGAAGAACAAGAGCTACTAGCCAAGTATGTCGGCTGGGGTGGTCTTGCCAATGAATTTTTCGATGAACTCAATCCAAAGTATGAAGCAGAACGTTTAACTCTTAAGAGTTTAGTAAGTAAATCAGAATACTCCGCCATGAAACAAAGTTCTCTCACAGCCTATTATACAGACCCAATGATTATTCGCCAGATTTGGCAAAAATTACTGGATGATGGTTTTGAGGGAGGGAGGATATTAGATCCTTCTATGGGGACTGGGAACTTCTATGCGGCTATGCCTAGAAGGATACGAGAGAAATCAGAACTCTATGGGGTTGAATTAGACAGCGTGACAGGCGCAATCGCAAAACAACTCCACCCCAATACCCATATTGAAGTGCGAGGATTTGAAGAAGTTTCCTATCAAAATAATAGTTTTGATTTAGTCTTAACGAATGTCCCATTTGGAAATTTTCGCATTGCAGATAAAAACTATGATAAACCTTATATGATTCATGATTACTTTGTCAAACACTCACTTGATTTAGTAAGAGATGGAGGACAAGTTTCGATTATCTCTTCTATTGGCACAATGGATAAACGGACAGATAATGTCTTACAAGAGATTAAATCCAACACTCATTTTTTAGGGGGAGTTCGGTTGCCAGATACGGCTTTTAAAAGCATTGCAGGTACTCGTGTAACCACAGATCTCCTCTTCTTTCAAAAGGATCAAGCAAAGAATCTTAATGAAGAGGAACTTGTTTTTAGTGGTTCTATTCCCTTTGAGGAGGATAAGCGTGTCTGGATCAATCCTTATTTTGATGGGAAATACAATACACAAGTTTTGGGTCAATATGAGGTACGTAATTTTAATGGAGGAACCCTCAATGTTAAGGGGGAATCAGAAACATTAGCTACTGACATAATGAAAGCATTAGAGAATGTAGAAGCTCCTAAACAAATTGACAATTCTTTGAAAGCACCTGTTTTTATCCAAGAAGAAGTGGATAATTCTATCCCAAGTCGTATACGTGAGGACTTAACGCTCTATTCTTTTGGATATGAGGGAAATCAAATTTATTACCGAGATACGCATGGCATTCGGAAAAGTTCAAAAGTTGACGAAATTAGTTATTATGTAGATGAGAAGGGAGATTTTAAAGCTTGGGACAGTTCTTTGTCTGAACATAAAATAGACCGATTCGTGCAACTTCATTTGACTGATGAGGAAGCACTAGATGTTTACAAGTCAGAAGAAGCGAGTAAAAGGGGGAAATATAAGGGACTGTTCAAAAAAACTATCTTTTATGAAAGTCCCTTATCGGATAAGGATATTAGTCGCATTAAGGGCATGGTTGATTTGAGAGAGACCTATCAATCCTTAATTGAAATTCAACGTCATCCAGATTATAGTCGGACAGATTTTCAGGTATTACTTAGTAAACTCAATCGTGACTATAATCGCTTTGTAAGTCAATTTGGATACTTGAATGCCTCAGTCAATCGGAACTTATTTGATAGTGACGATAAGTATTCTTTATTAGCAAGTTTAGAAGATGAATACATTGATTCTAAAGATCAGAAAGTAAAATATAAAAAATCTTTAGCCTTTGAGAAAGCATTGGTTAGGCCGGAGAGAGTGATTACAAGAGTATCAACGGCTTTAGATGCCTTAAACTCTAGTTTATCGGATGGTAGAGGGGTTGATTTAGACTATATGGTATCAATTTATCCCGAACATAGCCAAGCTGCTATTTTAGATGAGTTAGGTGACCAGATTTTAATGGATCCAGAAAGCTATTTAAGAGGGGAAAGAAAATACCTTTCTAAGAACCAGTTTTTATCAGGAGATATTCTCAACAAGATAGAAGTAGTTCAACTATTAGTGGAGGAAAACAACCAAGAATATGATTGGAACCATGCTTTAGATTTGTTAGAATCTGTTCGCCCTCCAAGGATTCATCTGGCAGATATTGAGTTTAAAATAGGGTCACGTTGGATTCCTCAATCCGTTTATGGTAAATTTGCCTTTGAATGTTTTACCAATCGTGAATTTGAATTGTCTTCGCCAGATGTTGAACAAGTCATTGAAGTGAATCCTGTCGATGGCCAGGTTCATTTAAGGACATCATTTGCTTATCGCTATCCAAGTGCCAAAGATAGTAGTCTTGGAGTTAGTGGGTCACGTTATGATACAGGAAGAAAGATTTTTGAGAATTTACTTAATTCGAACCAACCGACGATTACCATGACTGTTACGGAAGGAGAAAAGAAAAAGACCATCACAGATTTGGAAAAAACCTCTGTTCTAAGAGCAAAAGAGCAGCATTTACAAGAGCTCTTTCAAGAATTTGTCTCACAGTATCCAGAAGTCCAACAAGTCATTGAAGAAAGTTACAATCGTCTTTATAATCGGACGGTTAGTCGAGAGTATGATGGTAGCCATCTAGTCATTGATGGCTTGGCACAAAACATCAGTCTTCGTCCTCACCAAGAGAATGCCATTCAAAGAATTATAGAAGAAAAAAGAGCCTTATTAGCTCATGAGGTAGGTTCAGGAAAGACCTTGACCATGCTTGGTGCTGGGTTTAAATTAAAGGAGTTGGGGATGGTTCATAAGCCCTTGTATGTGGTGCCCTCTAGTTTGTCTGCTCAGTTTGGCCAAGAAATCATGAAATTTTTCCCTACTAAAAAAGTCTTTGTGACCACTAAGAAAGATTTTGTGAAGGCGAGAAGAAAACAATTTGTTTCTCGTATTATTACAGGAGATTACGATGCCATTGTCATTGGGGATTCTCAATTTGAAAAAATCCCTGTCAGTAAGGAAAGACAGATGAACTATATAGAGGATAAACTCAATGAACTACGAGAGATTAAAACACATTCTGAAAATAAGTATACCGTTAAAGAAGCAGAGCAATCAATAAGTGGTCTAGAGAAACAATTGGAAGAACTCCAACGCTTTAATCGTGATAGTTTTATTGATTTTGAGAACTTAGGAATTGATTTTCTCTTTGTGGATGAAGCACATCACTTTAAAAATATTCGTCCAATTACTGGACTTGGAAATGTAGCAGGGATTACCAATACAACCTCTAAGAAGAACGTGGATATGGAAATGAAGGTTCGACAGATTCAGGAAGAACATGATTATAAAAATATTGTCTTTGCGACAGGAACACCTGTTTCCAATTCTATTAGTGAGTTATATACTATGATGAACTATATTCAACCAGATATTTTAAAACGCTATCAAGTTGATTATTTTGACTCTTGGGTAGGTGCTTTTGGAGAAATTCAAAACTCTATGGAATTAGCTCCTACAGGGGATAAGTACCAACCTAAGAAACGATTCAAAAAGTTTGTCAATCTACCTGAGTTGATGAAAATCTATAAAGAAACAGCCGACATTCAAACACAAGATATGTTGGATTTACCTGTTCCAGAAGCTCATATTATCCCTATTGAGAGTGAGTTAACTGAAAACCAGAAACTCTATTTAGAAGAATTGGTTATGAGGTCAGATATGGTCAAATGTGGAACAGTTGATCCGAGCCAGGATAACATGTTAAAGATAACAGGTGAGGCACGAAAACTAGCAATTGATATGCGTTTATTGGACTCTAGTTATAGTCTAGCAGACAATCATAAATTGCTTCAGGTAGTGGATAATGTTGAAAGAATTTATCGTGAGGGAATGGAAAATAAGGCTACTCAGATGATTTTTTCAGATATTGGAACACCTAAGAAAAAGGACAATGGCTTTGATGTTTATTCTGAGATTAAGGCTTTATTAGTTGATAGAGGAGTCCCTAGTAAGGAAATTGCCTTTGTACATGATGCCAATAGTGATGAAAAGAAGAATAGCTTGTCTCGAAAGGTCAATGCAGGAGAGGTGCGGATTCTTCTTGCCTCAACTGAAAAAGGAGGAACAGGTTTAAATGTTCAGAGCAAGATGAAAGCAGTTCATCATCTGGATGTACCGTGGAGACCAAGTGACATTCAGCAACGCAATGGACGGATTATCCGACAAGGAAATGAAAACAAGGAAGTGGATATTTACCACTATATTACCAAAGGTTCGTTTGATAATTATCTATGGGCAACTCAGGAGAACAAACTCCGTTATATTAAGCAGATTATGACTTCTAAGGAGCCGATTCGTGCTGCAGAAGACATTGATGAGCAGACCATGACAGCTTCTGATTTTAAGGCACTAGCAACAGGTAATCCTTATCTCAAATATAAGATGGAACTAGAGAATGATCTAACCCTATTAGAAAATCAAAGACGCGCCTTTCAACGTAGCAAGGATCACTATCGTCATACAATCTCTTACTGTGAAGAAAATATTCCCATTCTTGAGAAACGATTAAGCAAGTATGAAGGCGACATTCAACAGTCTGAAATGTCGAAAGACCAATCATTTTCTATGACGGTAGGCAAGCAAGCTTTTGAGCAACGAGCTGAAGCAGGGGAATCCCTACACCGTCTTATCCGTCATAATCAAGCTGATATTAAAGAATTACGTACCCTAGCCAGTTATCGAGGATTTGACATTAAAATGCTTAGTCTTCCAACAAATCAACCTCTTCCTGAAACTTTCTCTGTTAAGATTGTAGGAGAAAATCGGTATTCTGTCAGTTTAGATTTGTATTCTCCTTTGGGGACAATTCAAAGACTCCAACATACGATAGACCACATTAAAGATGACCAAGTGAAAACTCAGAACTTATTGGATGAATTAAAGGATAAATGGACTACTGCTAAGATAGAAATTGAGAAAAATTTTCCAAAGGAAGAGGATTATCAAACTAAAAAGGCCGAATACGATGTACTCGCGCCATTGATTGAAACAGAAACGGATTTAGATATTATTGATCAGGCCTTACGACAATTCCACGAAAAAGGAAAAGAAAAGCAAGAACAACTTTCTTTTGAATTGGATTAAAAAATAGATATAAATAGCGGACAAGAAAAGAAAAGCGCGGTAGAATAAAGATAGAAAGAAACGAGGTAACGATTATGATGGAAGATACCTATTATCAATTAGAAGAGGCTTTGGTACAGGGATTTCAAACACCTGAAGAATACCAAGCCTACAAGGAGTTAAAGGAACATTATGAGGAAGTGACAGGCGATTACAGCTTTTCTATACGAGAACTTACTAGTCAATTGGAAATCGCTCTTCAGAATCATCGAGGTGTGGACTTTGAAGAACATGAGAAAGAGGAGTATTTGGACTTAGTTCAAAAATTAGAAGAGTTTGATTCCTCTCTTGCCACCCATTATCGTCAATTGATTGACTAGAAAGGAGAAAGTCATGAATGATTTACTCCTTATCCCAGTAATTTTTTTAGCAGTAGGAGGAATTCTCATTCTTTTATGGAGACTCTTTCTTATTGCCAGTGGACTTTTCCTTATTGGTTTTATCAGTTTTCTTATTTTCGTGGAGGTCTATGGAATTTATCTGTTCTTTACTGAACCGACTTTATACTTCGATGATATCAGACAACATGGTTTAACTAGTTTTACGGCTGTGTACCTTTTCATCAATCTGATGTTGGTTCTAGGATTCAGTTGGCGTTTAATAAACTCCAAAACTAAGGAAAGTATGTAAACTTGTTAGATGGTTAAAAAACTTTATCTGAATCTAAATTCGGATAAGGTTTTTTATTAGCCTTGATTCTTTCATATACTTCATAGCTAAATTGGAGCAGTAATTTATGAAAATCATTATCCTCACTGTTATTACTTGTATTTATGGCTTGTCTATGTCGTTCAATATGAGAAAGAGCTCTTCTCAAATTTTCTTCTTTTAAATTTTTCATAGTTACATTATAAGCTGAAGACAGATAGTTTTGATATTTTTCTCTGAACTGTACGATTTTGCTTCTTAAATGTAGGAATCACCTTTTATTATGGTGTGATAAAACTTACAAGTCCTTTTTGTTATTCTTGACCTAGTTTTTATAGAAAGAAGGTCTAAGATGTTAAATAAAGTCAAAACTAAAGCCTTAATTAGTGTTGGAGCAGTGGCTGCAACTAGCTTTATTCTCATGATGGGATATACTGCTGGTCAACACTCGACTGCTAAACAAAGTCGTAAAGAGATTGAATTGGCTGCAGCTAAACTTGTAGAGAATAAACAAGCAGAAGATAAAGCCAGCATTTTGTCATCGGATACTGTAAAAGAATTTTTGACGCAGTACTATACGAAAGAAAAGCTCGGAGAAAATAATACACGTATTCAACCTTATATGACTGAATCGGCTTATTCTCAAGAATTGTCAAGTCAAAATGATGCCATGAACCAAGTGTATAAGGATTATATTTTAGATTATCATTTTGAAAAAGCTGATATCTTTGTCAATCAGACTACGAATCAAGCCATTGCCATGGTCTCATATAATGTAACCTATGTATCCGATTTAAAGAATGCAAACCAATCAAAGACCAATCAGACAGAAACCAGAACGGTTAAATTGTCCTATTCTAAACTACCTGGTAAGTTATTGGTCAATCAAGTACAGGTTTGGAAATCTGGATTAGATGATTTAGATAAGGCCACTCCCAAAACTTTAGAAGAATCATCATCAATACCATCACTGCCAAATACTACGACAAAATGATGATATTGCATGGAAATAGAAGAATGTAGGCAAATTTCAATTCTTGATGTAGCAAGTCGTTTAGGTATCTCCTTTAAACAAGTTTCGACCAGTGTCTATGAGCATTCTGAACACGATTCATTTCGGATTTTTTCAACTACCAATACTTTTAAATGGTTTTCAAGAGATATTCAAGGTGATGTCATTGATTTTGTTCGACTTGTTAAGGGAATTTCCTTTAAAGAAGCTCTAGCCTTTCTTTCTGAAGAACCTTTTCAAAAAGAAGCTGTTCAAGAAAAAAGAGAGAGACCATTTTATTATCCTTTAAAGAGAGTAGAAGATTCTAACTGCAGTCTGGCTAGATATTATTTAACAGAATGTAGAGGAATCTCAGAAGAAATCATACAAAAGATGATTCAACAAGGTTTGATAGCCCAAGCTAGTTGGAAAACAAATGAAACAGTTGAACCTGTTATCGTTTTTAAAAGCTATGATCATCGTCACAAGCTGCAGGCAGCAAGCTTACAAGGGATTTATAAGAATCACTCTCTTCCTAGAGAGAGGCTGAAAACGATTCTAAAAGGAAGCCATGGACATATTGGAATATCTTTTGATATTGGTAAACCAAATAGACTGGTTTTTTGTGAATCGTTCGTCGACTTGATAAGCTATTACGAACTTCATCAACAAAGTCTAACTGATGTTCGTTTGGTATCTATGGAAGGATTAAAAAGGTCTGTTGTTGCTTATCAAACTTTACGACTAATAGCTGAAGAAAATCAGAAGTTGGAATTTTTAGATACAGTAACACCTTCAAAGTTATTGCATTTGATCAATACAATTCGTGATACCACCACCTATTTCGATAATCATCCTGATTTATTGACACTTGCGGTAGATTGTGATGATGCAGGAAAAGATTTTTCTGATAAGTTATCTCAATCAGGATTTCCTGTTTTACTGGATTTACCTAATAATGAATCTGGGAAAGAAAAAATAGACTGGAACGATATTCTTAGAGAAAAGAAATCAGATTTACAATTGATGATCGAGAATGTAAAAGAGACATTGAGGAATCAACCAGTAAGACAAACCTCTCAATGTTTAGAATTGTGATAACAAAATCAAGATGTTTTAGCTAATATTAGAATGAAGGAGGATCGTATATGACCATAATCGAGCGCTTAGAAGAAAAGGTCACTAGGCAAGAAAGCAAGGTAGCAAGAGAGACAGAAAAACTAGCTGCTTACAGAGAGCAACTGGAGACAGCGATGTTTGCGACGTTCAAAAGGCGTCAAAGCATCAGTCACATGAGTTTTGAAGAAGCTCTTGACCATGCCTTTGGTAAAGAAAGACAATTCGATGATTCTGAATTTAGAAAGGATGAAATGAGTGAATGACAAAAGATTGGAATTTTAATCAACCATTAGAAAGTAAATCAGAAAATCAAGGGGATTCAGATAAAATTGCGGCCTTATTTGGAAATCATCAAGGAGGTAATGAAGTAAATTATGAAGCAGCTTTTCAAAAGCGAAAACAAGCGCCTGTGACGGAATCAAATTCTAGTTCTAAACCTAAAGTCACAGAGGTTAGAACAGGAAAAGAGACAGATATCACTACAAGTTATCAGCAACATCTTAAAAGACTTATTGCGGATAACAATAGCGATATTCAAAGCAGTCAAAAGAAAATTGAAGAGCTACATACGTTGATTGACACAAAGAATAAAGATAATAAGAAATTGCAGTCCATTTATGATGCGATTTCGGAATTATACTAAGCAGTCTTAAAAGGCTGCTTTTTTTGAGAGGTTATAGATGTTTACAAAACTTTTTAAGAAAAAACAAGACAATAGTGATGTATTTAAGAAGCTAATTCATAGACTATCTGATATGCCCGTCCAAAATCTTGAAAAAATTGACAGACTGTTAGATATCATTTTCACTCCAGATCAAGAATCAGAACAAGTAAAAACAGAATCAATTTATAGGGAAGAAACATTGGACGACACATTAAAGGAAGCTAAAAATCAACTTCATAAGGAACAATTGGAGAAGAATTTAGAGAGATTTAGGAAAAATAGTCAATAACGCACCAAAATTGGTGCGTTATACTTTTTTATGCTATAATTGAATTATAAAAATAAAGGAGTTTGCCATGATTGGAAAGAACATAAAATCCTTACGTAAAACACACGACTTAACACAACCCGAATTTGCCCAAATTATAGGAATTTCTCGAAATAGCTTGAGTCGTTATGAAAATGGAACTAGTTCAGTCTCTACGGAGCTAATAGACATCATTTGTCAAAAGTTTAATGTATCTTATGTCGATATTGTAGGAGAAGACAAAATGCTTAATCCTGTTGAAGATTATGAACTGACTTTAAAAATTGAAATAGTGAAAGAAAGAGGTGCTAATCTATTATCTCGACTTTATCGTTATCAAGATAGTCAGGGAATTAGCATTGATGATGAATCTAATCCTTGGATTTTAATGAGTGATGATCTATCTGACTTGATTCATACGAATATCTATTTAGTTGAAACTTTTGATGAAATAGAGAGATATAGCGGCTATTTGGATGGAATTGAGCGCATGTTAGAGATATCTGAAAAACGGATGGTAGCTTAATGGAAATCCAAGATTATACTGATAGTGAATTCAAACATGCTCTAGCACGGAATCTTCGTTCTCTGACAAGAGGAAGAAAGTCCAGTAAGCAACCTATAGCGATTTTGCTTGGAGGGCAAAGTGGTGCTGGCAAGACTACAATTCATCGTATTAAACAGAAAGAATTTCAAGGAAATATTGTTATCATAGATGGCGATAGTTTTCGTTCTCAGCATCCACACTATTTAGAACTGCAGCAAGAATATGGCAAAGATAGTGTAGAATACACCAAAGATTTTGCAGGGCAAATGGTAGAGTCTTTAGTAACAGAATTGAGTCATTTGGGATACAATCTTTTGATAGAGGGAACTTTACGAACGATTGATGTTCCAAAGAAAACAGCACAACTCTTGAAAAGTAGGGGATATGAAGTACAATTAGCCTTGATTGCGACAAAGCCTAAGCTGTCCTATCTGAGCACCCTTATCCGATACGAAGAACTATACGCTATCAATCCAAATCAAGCACGTGCAACTCCAAAAGAACATCATGATTTCATTGTAAATCATCTAGTTGATAATACACGGCAATTGGAAGAACTAGCTATCTTTGAAAGAATTCAAATTTACCAACGAGATAGAAGTTGTGTATATGATTCAAAAGAAAATACAACTTCAGCAGCAACCGTTCTTCATGATTTACTATTTGGAGAATGGAATCAAGTGGAGAAAGAGATGTTGAAGGTGGGGGAAGAAAAATTGAGAAAATTTTAATCAGTCATGTTTTATGTTAATATCAAATAGAAAGAATAGGTGAAAACTATGGAATTAAGAGCAATATTAGGAAAAGAATTTGAGGGGATTGTTATAGAGTTTCAAAATAGAGGAATAATATTTGAAGGTCAATTTAAAATAATGACTTCAATGTTTTGTAAGAAATATTCAACGGAGTTCTGTAAATTATTGGAAAAGGAAACAGGATTGAACGTGTGGTATGGTTATCAGGTTCCTTATTTTTTCTATTACGATAGTGAAAGGTACGATAAAAAAACAGCTTCTCTTGTTGCAGAAGAGTACCAAATTAAAAAAGGGAATTTGTAATAATTTCCGTAGAGGAGTTATAAAACAGTAAATATTTATTATGAGGTTGCAGATTATATGGGCAAAGTAATGAGACAATATAATGAATTTTATATAAAATTGCAAAAAGAGTTTAAACTGGCTCATAATATGACCATAGAAGCTATGCCAGCAAAATTTTCCAACAAAGATTATGTTAAAAAATTTACTTATATGTTTCCTGATAAAATTTCTAGACTGTTAATAGAAAGAAACTATTGGTATGGTAAACGTATTATTAAAAAAATTTAGTTAAAATTCAGAGTAAAAGGATGTCTTTAGAAACTAATGATTTTATTCTTGAAACATCTAAATATATAAGAAGACGAGTAAGAAAAAATATTTCGAGTATTGAAGAGAGAAAAACTCAGGCAGATGAAATTCGAAAAAAATCTTTAGCAAAATTAAAGCTGCAAACTATAATGGGAAGATTTACTCCATTTTCTTCAGGAATTGAGATTTTGCCCATCTCTTTTTAATATATTTAAGGATACTTGAAAGTTATATTTTAGAAAAACAATTATGGAGTTCTTAATACGGAATATAGTATAAATGCTGATTCAAAGTGGAGTTTTGCATGCTTTTTGCTTTTGTTGAGTATAAAATCTATTAACTAAAGTCAACTACAAACATTAATTTAAGATGAAGTAAACTGTAACCTTCGGAAATGTCTCTTACTCGATTTCAGAATGAATCACTGACATAGGATTGAAAGAACTAAGTATTTCTTTTTGTTTTGAATGAGATACGTGAGTATAGATTTGTGTGATTGATATAGAACTGTGTCCAAGAATTTGTTGAATATATCGAATATCTACATCATTATCTAGAAGCATTGTTGCAAAGCTATGTCTAAACATATGTGGTGTAATAGTTTTAGATAAGCCATTTTGTTCAACGATTCTCTTTAAAATTAAACGTACACTTTGCTCTGACAATGGTTTAGGCGAATGTTTTCCTGGGAATAGGAAATCATTAGATTCCTTTCCGTTTTTATTTATATATGTTTCTAATAAATTGAAGGTTGTTTGATCTCCTAAAAATAGGATACGCTCTTTCTTACCTTTTCCTATAATATGGAGTGTCTTATTGGAAAGATTAATATCTTTGAGATGAATGTGACAAAGTTCAGAAATTCTGATACCTGTTGAAAGTAATAGGGAAATAATTAGTAGATTTCTTTCAGCTTTTTGTTTTTGATAGTCAGTTTTAGATATAACTACTCTCTGCTCTAAATATGAAAAAATATTTTTCAGAATATCATACGGAATCGTTTTAGGCAATATTTTTTCAGTTCTAAATTGAAAGCGTAATTGATTGAAGGGATTCTCTTCAATTATGTGCTGGTATTTTAGATAGTTATAAAACACCTTTATACAAGCAATTTTTCTTCTTAATGTATTCGTTTTTATGTTAGATTGTGTCAACTCTTCGATATAGGATTCGACATTATCATAGTTTGAATTATAAAATTGCATAAGATCATTCTTATAAGCTCGAATCGTGTGTGAACTCAAACGCTTATGAGTTTTGCAATAATCTAAGTAAGTAGAAATAAGCTTATAATCCATAAAAATCTCCTTTATCAATAATCATGCTATTATAAACCTATTTGAGTGCTTTGTATAGTGATAATAAATTGTTATCGGTAGGAGATAGCGAATATGACAAATAAAAAAATAAGAGTATTTTTAAGCAGACCTAATCCATTTACAGAGAATCAAAATTTATTTATTAAAGAATTGATTAAATTTTTAAGACGACACAATATTGAATGTGTAACATTACAAGCTGCTGAGTATACTCCTTACGAAGTCATGAATTCGTTGAGTGAGATGATACAAAGGAGTTACGGAATTATAATTGTTGCATTTGGTCAGACATTTATTTCTAGTGGAACCAGAAAAATGGGAGCTGAGGATAATCCAGACTTCTTTGCATCCAAAGAGACCCACTTAAAGAATAAGTGGGTTACAAGTGTTTATTGTCATATTGAAGGGATTTTAGCGTTAACTTATAATCTTCCAATGCTATCTATTCCTCAAGAAAGTTTAACTGAAGAAGGGATTTTAAAGAAGGGAGAATATTCTATAACATCACCTGAATTCTCATTAGAAACAAAAGAAAATATATTAATGTACTTGCAATCAGAAGGGTTTCAAAAAAGTTTTCATGTATGGAAAAACCTTCTTGATGATAAGTATAACTTTATCAAAGGAGGGGAAATAAACTATTAATTACCATTTACAATTGCAGTTTTAATCCTCTGGAGATCCTCACTTAACATAATACTACCTTCATTAATTGTTTTTTTCTGTCGTTCAGTTAAACCCTCAATATCATTAATAGGTTTTGAAAGAAGGCCTGAAATCAGCATTAGATCCTCTTGATTGGAAAGAAACCAAATGTCGTCATATTCACTAGATTTACGATGTATTTTTTCTAAAGATCCTAAAATAGTTTTTGCTGTATAAACAGATGTATAGTAGAACTCCTTTAAAACTTCAACATCTTTCTCAACTAAGGCTATTTTTAACAGGTTAGCACAGTAATTCCTTGCACAATAAATATTTCTATCTTCAAAATTCATGCCTAACCTATAGTAATTAATTGCAGACATTAAGTCACTCCTATTCTTTGTAATATAAAATATACGTAAGAAAATAGCTCCATAAATACCTAATAACTTATGATATGTTGTGGTGTTTATATCTATATATTTACTAATATTTTGCTGTGCCATTTTTAAATTTGCTAGCGAAGATTCATTTTTCTTATAGGATGATAGTAAATAGCCTGCCAAAATTTCTTCATCAATATATCCACTTTCTAAAATTTGCTGAAATATTTCTTCTGCCTCAGGATACTTTTCTGAATTCTTGAGTTCCGTGGCTTGATCATAAAGTTCAGCTATTGACTTGTCTAATGCTTCTTCACTTTGAATTTCAGTTTTATCGATTAAATCGTTAATTATTACACGGTATAGAGCAGATTCAAAGGCTGGACTATCAGTAAATGTCTCATCTGACTTTATAGCGGAATCAATATATTCAGAAAGCAGTTTTTTCACCTTGTTAACTTCATCCACTTCGTTTAACTTATCAGAATCATATCTGATTTGAGGTAAGTGTGCAATATCAAAAAAGCTAATCTTAGCTGTGTGATGATCACACAGTATAATGGTTGATTTGGGTTTCATAGCATGACGTAGACCTAACTCATAGATAGCATTTTGGTTTAAAGTAGTAATATCTGCAATTACAATATCTGCTTTTAATATACCTTCGATAAATGTTTTCGTTATACTCTGTGTACTGAAAACTTCATCAGCTCTAAAGTGGTTTTTACCATGAACAGAAACTAATTCTTTTTCTAAAATTGTTGGCTTAATTAGATTATTATAGACTTGATTCAAGTCCACTTCTATATTTGTATTAGGAATTTTTTTAGTATTAAACCCCATAACTACAAAACAACTGGTCATTTCTCAACTTTCCTCCCGATAACAATTTATTATCACTAGTATACCATAAAGTCATTTTTAGTAGCTTGATTTGTATAATGGTTTTTTTAGTTAGAATTAAATGTTATTGGTCAACTATAAAGTAAAATACTGTTTTGAAATTATATCTAATACTTTTGAGTCAATTACAAACTTACAACAACTCGAGAATTGTGTAGTTTGAAGGAAATAAGTACAAGTTTATTAGAAATGTAGCATTTTATATGATTATCAAGAAAAATTCTAATTTTAGAATTATATTTTCTATTAGTTCAGAATCTGTTTTTATTTTTAAATGTTATAATAGTGTTATCAAGTAAAAAGAGCATGCTATAATTGGTAACAATATAAAATTCTACGAAAGACACATGGCCTGACAAAAACAGATTTGCTCGAATTGTATAAATTTTACGCAATAGCCCTTAGCTGTTATAAAAACGGAACAAGTACTATTTCAACTATTTGCTAGGAATTCATAGAAGATGTGTCTATGTTTCAAAAATAGATCAAGGTTAAGCTTCTGTCACTCTTCAATAATGCCTTTTTGGGTAATAGAGTAGGGTCGAGGAAGAGATGTAGAAGGTGGGACAGGAACGGTTGTGTGAATTAGTTTCAGGTAATGGAGATAAGAAATGAAGTTAACAAAAGTAATTATTAATAATTTTAGATCATTCGGTGAAAGTCAAATTATTGAATTAAACAATCAAACTGTACTGATTGGGAATAATAGTTCGGGAAAAACAACTGTATTACAAGCATTGAGTAAGCTGTTTTCGGACAAACAAAATGATAGAATAATAAAAAAAAGTGATTTTCACCTTCCAAAAGGTTCAAGGCCCGGAGAAAATACTAGAAACCTCTTTATAGAAACTATTTTTGAGTTTGATGAACTTGATGGAACTCCCTATAGTCAAGCAATTCCATCGTTTTTCGAACACTTTACAGTTTCTAAAGATGGTGCCAAACCATTTCTACGAATCAGGTTAGAATCTTCTTGGGAAGATGATGGAACAGTTGAAGGAAGTATTGATACTCAATTCTATTATATTTCATCTGATGAAGATACTATTAGAGATGAAGACAAACATCGTGCTCCTAGAAAGGATTTGGATAAAATTAGGGTACTTTATGTACCTGCTTCAAGAACGCCTGAGAAGGAGTTGGGTAATGCTTCAGGTAGTATGTTAAGTAGGTTGGTAAATAGTATAAATTGGACCGAAGATGAGATAAATGAAATTACAGATAAAATTGATGAGTTGAATAACACCTTTTTATCTGAAAATGGAGCATTGACTCAGATCAACAATGAGATTCAGAAGTCATGGGAATTATATCATGAAGATAACCGTTTTTCTCAAGCAGAGTTGATTATTAATTCTTCTGAGATGGCGGCAGCACTTAGACAGATTGCCTTAAAATTTTCACCAACAACCACTGAAGAAGCATTTACAGTTTCAGATCTAGGAGATGGACTGAGATCTATTTTTTATTTTTCACTTGTTGATTCGATACTTGATATTGAGTTAGAAATTACCAAAGACCGTGAAGAAAATCCTGATAATCCAAGATTTAAGTTGATTCCACCAGTACTAACTATCCTAGCAATAGAAGAACCAGAAAATCATATTGCTCCACATCACATTGGAAAACTGATAAAAAGGTTTAAGCAATTAGGCAATAATGACAACTCCCAAGTAATTTTAACGTCACATTCTCCAGCTATTGTAAAAAGAATTGACCCAGAAGATTTGAAGTATTTAAGAATAGAAAATAATGACAGAGTTCTTCAAACCATTGTTTCTGATATACAGCTACCTCCAGCTATAGATGAATCTTATAAATATATTAAAGGAGCAATTCAAGCTTATCCTGAACTATATTTTGCGAAGTTAGTAGTTCTAGGTGAAGGCGACAGTGAGGAACTGCTATTACCAAAGTTTTTTGATTTACTTGGGAAAGAGGTAGATAGCTCTCAGATTTCAATTGTCCCTTTAGGGGGCAGACATGTCAACTATTTTTGGAAATTATTGAATGCTCTCAGAATTCCTCATATTACCTTGTTGGATTTTGATAATGAGAGATACGGAGGTGGTTGGGGAAGAATAAAATACATTTCTCAACATCTGTATGAGCTGAACACAGAGTTTCAAGAATGGTTCCATACTCAGAGACTTGATTTTAATGAAATTGGGTCACGAGGTTGTGAATCGATAGGAGCTCAACGTCTGATTAATTGGTTTAATAAACTCGAAGAATTTAATGTCTACTTTTCATCGCCTTTAGATATTGATTTCTTGATGCTACAACATTATAAAGACAATTATCTGAATACTTTATCCCCAATAGAAGGACCAGTTGTTTCATATAATGATTCGGATGGAAGTAGTAAAAAAGTGAAATTGAGTGATTTAGACTGTCTTGATAGATTGCAGTTAGAAGGTTTCAACAAACGTAAAGAGGAAGCAATAAGAGCTACTTTAAAAGATAAGAGTGGACATGGCGATAGTTTCAATGAAGAAGAAAAAGAATTAATGATTTGGTATCAATATTTCTTTTTAGGTAGAGGAAAACCAACAACTCATATGCAATTTTTATCATCTATTAGTGATGATGAATTAACAAGAAATCTACCCCCTGTATTTGAAAAAATAGTTAACAGTGCTGAAGAATTACTTGGAGATATTCAACATGGTAAAGAGTGAGGAGTGGTTTCCTAAAGGAGATATCATTTTAGAAGAGACTGCATTAGGAGCCGTCAAAGATGTGACTAACTGTTTAGTCATTGCTGGACCAGGTGCTGGGAAAACTGAATTACTAGCTCAAAAGTTAGACTATCTATTCTCTACAAATAAATGCGTTTCTCCGAAAAAAATTCTAGCATTAAGTTTCAAAACGGATGCTGCATCAAATTTGAAAGAAAGAGTTAAGAAACGTTATGGTGATGAATATGCTTCTCGTTTTACCTCATTAACCTATTCGGCTTTTGAAAAGAGAATTTTAGACCAATTTAGAGATGTTCTACCTGAGGATATACGGCCATCAAGAGATTATTTGATTGAAGATTGGTATACTATAAAAGAACTACTCTCTATGAATGGAATTAATGTTAATGGATGGAGAATGTCAGATATAAGAAGATATGTCGAAAACATCATACTTAACAATGGGGATAATCACAAGTTTAAAACTGACTTACTAAAAGGAACACAAGATAATAAGCCGGTCCTCTTGTATAGGCAAATAACAAAGTTGAGTACTCAAATAATAGATACTAACGAATACATCCGTAAAGCACTTCAAATGACATACGATTTTGTATTTCTAGATGAATTTCAGGATACTACATATGCCCAGTATGATTTATTAAAAACTTGTTTTTTAGGTTCGTCTTGTAAATTAACAGCAGTTGGAGATGATAAGCAAGCCATTATGAGATGGGCAGGTGCAAAGCCTGATATTTTTCCAGACTATATTCGAGACTTTAATCCAAATGAATATCAATTGTTGATGAATCACCGCTCTGTACCTAAGCTTGTAGAATTTCAAAAAGAGGTTCATCAGATATTAAATAGTAATCACAGTTCTATTCAGACAAATAATTATCCAGAATTTCAAGAGGGTGAAATAACATTATTTGAATTTGAAAATGAAAGTTTAGAAGCTAAGTTAATTGCAAATGATATAGAATCAAAAATTCAAGGAGGTATACGACCATCAGAAATTTGTATCCTAGCAAAACAAAAGGTTGGTATTTATAGTTTCGAATTGATATCTATATTAAATAGCAAAGGGATTAAAGCAAGAATTGAAAATGAATATCAGGATATTTTAAAAGATCCTACGTGTAACCTATTATTAGATTTAATATCATGCAGTCAAGGAAAACGAGATCCTTTAATTTGGGAAAATATTAGTAATTTTTATGGAAATATCAATGGAATAGATGAGTTAACTGATGAATTAATTTTAGCAAAATCCTATAAGGAGATTGACAATATAGTTAGTGATATTACTTACCTAATTTCAAATTTTATTCCCAATGAAGAAAGTATGCTAAAATTAATTGATTGTATTATTGAAAAAATAGATGAAAAAAGAATTATTTCCAATTTTTCAACATACAATGGAAAAAGTGACCTAGATATCATTGTCAAGAACTTTTCAAAGTTATTATACATAGAATATTCTCAAACACAAGGTGAATGGCTAGATACAGTCTCTAGTTTCAAGGGTGAAAACTCAATTCCAATTATGACTATCCATAAGAGTAAAGGATTAGAATATGAGGTAGTCTATTTTCTAGGCTTGGAGGATTCTGCATTCTGGAGTTTTAATAATCAGCCGGAAGAAGATAAAAGTGCATTCTTTGTCGCACTTTCAAGAGCAAAAAGTCACTTAATATTCACATATTGTAAATTGAGAAATAATAGTCCGCAAAATAATAGAAATATTAATGAGATATATTCATTGCTGACTCAATCCAATTTAGTTGATGTTATTAATTAATAATGATTAAGGCATAGAAATTAGTTTTTTAGATAAACTAATTTCTATGCCTTGTTTTATCTTTTTTACTAGTTAAAAAGATTGATTATAGTGGGTTATCAAGATATGTTTTTTGAAAACTTTTCAATAACCTAACTAAGTTTAATTCAGTTAGATTTACTTGATTTTCTTGGATACTATAATCAGGATTTTTTTGTCTAGCTTTTTTATAGTAAAAATCGAAATCTTTTTCTGTAACTTCAAGTTGCTTCATTATCTCTTCTGTTGAAAAATTACTTTTTATTAAGTTGTGAGTCTTTTCCAATTCTATTTTATCATCATAAATTACTATATTATTTTTAAATCTATCTAAAGGATATTTTTCGAGACCAGATATTGAAGAGAAAACTTTCAGCAATTGGTATTTTAAAGTATTTTTGTATAAACAGTGGTAATAAATAGTGTCAGAATAACCACATTCAAAATCTTCTAAATCAGGGGAGGGCACTAGACAATTTCCCTGATCTAAATATAAAGCCATAAAGTCGATAATTGTAAGGTGTCGATAACGAAGTTGTACTAATTGCCAATCAACATTGGTTTGGTATTGATTTAAACTATAAGGCATAGTTTTGAAACGATTTGCATCATCGTCGGTAAGTTTAATATAAAAATCGGGATTAGGATTATAAATAAAAAATCTTCCGTCTTCATTTTCAACGAAGAACCAATTTTTATAGTCTTTTAAAACATGAAAATACTGCTCTTTGATATTTAAGTCGGTATGATTAAACTTTTGAAACAACTTATTTATTAACTCAAATGGAGCAGAGGAGTCTTTAGGAGTATTTATAGAGCCATTTCTAGCATATATTAATCCTTTTTGTAATGCAGTATCTTTCTTAGGCTTATAATCTTTTGTTAAAAATACAGGAACTTTATCTGTATCATGAATAATTAAGATGTCAATTTCTTTGTTGTCTATAGTTTCAGTTTGTATGCTAATTCTAATTTGATTATTTGTTGATATAAAGAGTTTATGTAGTAAATCTGTTAGATCTTCTTCATTTCTTCTATTATCATCATTGTTTACACCGATTATATCTAAAGTGATATTATCAATTCCAAAGATGATATAACAATCTTCATGATGTGATGTATTGACAAAATTTAAGATATCACGCACCAATTCAGTTTTAGAATGATGCCATTTTTGTTTAAAATCATGAAACTCATCTTCAGGAGTATTCAATAGTAAATGTATTTGATCTAGACTCAGCATTTTTATTTCTCCAAATATTAGTTTACAGAAATTTTATCATAGAATCAGAGAAAGTCAATCATAACTATATTAGCTGTGATATCTTTTCCAAATCTTCCCTGTTATCCTAATATCATTCATAGAAAATCAATTTTTGATTTTCTATGGGGGTTTGGGGGCGGAGCCACCAAGTTATCTTATCGTTAGCTGTCAAAACTGGAAGGTTTTAGTCAGCTGGCGATATGATTTTTGGGATATTGTGGACACAATATCTGAGCTCGCAAAGCCTTACAAGAATGAAAATCAGTTGGTGTAAAAGTGTACTGACATTGTACGGTAGCAGACATTGTCAGTACAGGTATTTTGGAAAGGAAGTAGTAGTATGAAACGAGACGTGCGTGATATTCGAAAACAATTTCGCCTAACAGATGAAGAGGAAAAGCAAATTTTAGCTTTGATGAGAGAGCAGGGAGATACTAATTTTTCAGATTTTCTCCGTAAAAGTTTACTCTCCTCTGATTTACAAAAACAGATAGAGATATGGTTCACCCTTTGGCAATCTCAAAAACTAGAACAAATCAGCCGTGATGTTCATGAGATTTTAATTTCGATCCAGTCAGAACGTCAAGTCACCCAGGAACATGTATCTATTCTCTTAACCTGCGTACAGGAATTGATTAAAGAAGTTGGCAACTCCATTCCTCTCAGTCAAGACTTCCAAGACAAATATATGAGGTAGACACATGGAACATCGTTACCGAATCAATCTCAAGAAAGTGTTTTTGTCTGATATTGAGTTGAACCAACTAAATAGAAATATCGACCAAAGTAGCTGCCAATCTTTTTCTGAATATGCGAGACGCACCCTACTTGACCCTGGAATGAATTTCATCACCATTGATACAAATGGCTACCAAGACTTAGTGTTTGAGTTGAAGAATATGTCAACATACTTCTTGCGATTATACAGGTGGAATCGGGCGGTA